>Ga0315908_10004451_pt1 | contig 10097 bp, 11 predicted proteins | sample LakEriMetagenome_12_FD_203520 | JGI IMG/M metagenome (GOLD analysis project Ga0315908, IMG submission 203520) | Freshwater fungal communities from buoy surface, Lake Erie, Ohio, United States - Buoy 4 MA124 | ecosystem: Environmental > Aquatic > Freshwater > Lake > Lake biofilm | place: USA...
CTACCAATCGCATTAAACATAGCTGCACACTAACCGGATCATACAAACCACAATCAAATAACATCTCTTGACGGTGTAGTCGCTTTTTCGTCGTCCTTCACTGCCAGCACTACCTGAGCCGCGGATTTGCGTCCTTCATGGAAGCACGGCAAAGATTGCAAAAAGGGACCACCACAATCCGATCAGTAATGACGACTGTGCTCTACTGGAAAAATAATCCCGACGGGGCTAAGAAGGAATTGATTGTCTTCTCCGACTGAGGGACCTATCAATATCCACAGGCCATTCAATAAGCGCGGCGGATGCTACCGCAGTCGAGATAATCCTCCATTACGGAAAACCACCATCAATCATGGGTCATCGGCGTAATTCCAAACTCATTCTCAGAACTTTGCAAACTCTCGCCTTCGTGCTGCTATGGCTAATAGCAATCGGTTGTGCGGTTTGGGCTACCGGAGCGTTCTACTATGATTTCCCGTGGGTTGGTGCCCGCAGCACCGCAGCAATTCTGCTCGCACTAGCCTTTGTCTTCGCTCTGATATTTATTCCAGGAAAATGGCGCAAGCTTGGCACAGTCGCGTTCGCTTTTCTGATAATTCTCGTCTGGTGGTCCACCTTGTCTCCTCGTAACAACCGCAACTGGAAGCCAGATGTGGCACAGACGGGATGGGCTGAAGTTCACGATGACGAGGTGACTTTCTATAATCTGCGCAACTTTGATTATCGCTCGGAAATCGACTTCACCCCGCGCTGGGAAACCCGCACAGTACAGCTTTCGCAACTCACCGGTCTTGACCTCGCGATCAACTACTGGGGCTCGCTATGGATGGCTCATCCGATCGCCAGTTTTCAATTCACCAATGCCCCGCCGATCTGTTTTTCAATCGAAACACGCATGGAAATCGGCGAAAGTTTTTCCTCCATTGGCGGTTTCTATCGCCGCTACGAACTGACCTACATCGCCGCTGACGAATCGGATGTCATGCGCGTGCGCACAAACTTCCGCAAGGGCGAGGACATTTACCTCTATCGCACCACTGCCTCCAAAGAGCAGGCGCGGGCGATATTTCTTGATTATGTGCAGGCGCTGAATGCCATTCACGAAGATCCCCGCTGGTACAATGCGATAACCACCAACTGCACCACCAGTATTCGCAATCAACGAACTCCTTCACAGCGAAGCCGCTGGGACTGGCGCATGCTTCTCAATGGCAAGGCCGACGAGATGCTCTACGAAAGGGGAGCACTGGTCACCCGCGGTCTGTCGTTTGCCGAATTGAAACAACAATCGCTGATCAATGAGATCGCTCGGGAGTCGAACAATGCAGAAGACTTCACTTCACGGATCCGCCGACCGAGAAAAACTTCTGCGCGCTAAGTTACGAGTTGCGTGGATTGATCACCCCGCTTGCATCGTTTTTTTCTCAAAAGCCGCCACCACCACGCCGGCGAACTCAGACACTGAAATCTCCCTGCCGGCTTCGTGACTGAGGCAGGTCATGGTCACGCCATCGATGCCACAGGGGGTAATGACAAGAAAGGGCGGCAGGCATTCCTGGGTAATATTAATGGCGAACCCGTGCATGCTGATCCACTTTTTCACGCCCACTCCGATTGATGCCAGCTTGCGCTCATTCACCCAGACTCCCGTGAGAGATTCCCTACGCCCTGCCTCGACTCCGAATTGACGGCAGGCGTTGATCAGGAGATCTTCAATCCACCGTAAATGAGCATGCAGGTCCTGACCGCGAACGCGCAAGTCAAGAATTGGATAACCAACCAACTGACCAGGACCGTGGTAGGTCGCCTGTCCGCCGCGGTTGGTTTCCACCACCGGGAACGGCAGGTGAGAGGCGTTGCCAAGCGATGACTGATCGCGCAAGCGGCCGATGGTGTAAACAGGCTGATGCTCTAATAAAATCATCGTTTCAGCCGCACCATTTTCTAACACATCGTTCACAGCTTTTTGCTGCATGAGCAGGCCGTCGGCATAGGAGATGAAACCTTCTTGCAACATGAAAAAATTTTAGTTAGAGCAAACGTCGATCAAGCAACTTGGCACGTAGTGGATCGCCGGCCTGCAAGTGCGCCATTCCGATTGCCAGCGCATCAGCGGCATCAGCGGCCGGGGTTTCGGAGAGCTGCAACAGCGCCCGGACCATGAAGGCGACTTGCGATTTGTCGGCTGTCCCCTTCCCCACCACCGCCATTTTCACCTTGCGCGGGGCGTATTCATAAATCTTCAGTCCATGGTCGGCTGCTGCGATTAGCGCTGCGGCCCGTGCCGCGCCCATGCTGATTGCAGTTTTATGTGACTGCACATAAATAATGCCCTCAACTGCGACTTCATCGGGCTGCCACTTTTTTATCAGATTGTAGAGATGACTGCGCACCGCCGCCAAGGCCACCGATTGCGCCTGGGTTGCCGGAATGCTGATCACCCCGTAATCGAGCACCCGCGGGCACCGGGCATCGCCTTCCAGCACCGCGTAGCCGGTATTGCGTACTGCTGGATCAACTGCGAGCACACGCATGAATGAGTTGTGGAAAGATTACCGCCGCTTGCGCGGACCGGACGACTTGCGGCGGATCTGCCTGATCGGTTCCTCATCGAGCATGGCAGTGTAGGTGTAGGGAAAATTATTGAGTTTCTTGCGCGCAATGCTCTGACCAACATAGACTTCGACTGACTTCGCATAGTCGAGTTCGTCCGCCGTGAGAATGGTAAAAGCATCGCCCTCCGCTTCCGCGCGTCCCGTACGACCAATGCGATGCACGTAGTCTTCGGCATTTTCCGGAACCCGGTAGTTGATCACATGCGAAACACCCGAGATATCGATGCCCCGCGCAGCGACATCGGTGGCGACCAATACGTCATACTTGCCATCACGGAAACCTTGCAGAGCCAGCATGCGGTCTTTTTGCGAAACGTCGCTGTGCATCGCCACCACGTTCGGATGGCCATTCTCGATAAGCATGTCCGTGACCTGATCGGCCTCCTTGCGGGTGCGGGTGAAAATCATCACACTGTGCCATTCCGTGTCATTGAGAAGGCCGACCAATAATTCATCGCGCTGGTCCATCGCAACCGGATAAAAAGCATGAGTCACAGTGCTGGCTACGGCGCGACGGGCGATTTCCACGCTAAGTGGATCTTTAAGACACCACTGCGCGAAGGTCTGAATTGCCGCGGGCATGGTGGCCGAGAAGAACAGAGTCTGGCGATCATCCCAAGGGCAGAGATTGACGATCTTGCGCACCTGCGGAAGAAATCCCATGTCGAGCATGCGATCCACTTCGTCTAGTACGAGCATTTTCAGCGCGCCGAAGCGCATGGTAGCGCGGTAAAAGTGATCGACCAGCCTGCCCGGAGTAGCAACCACGATATCGGCACCCTCCTCCAAAGCCTTCGCCTGTTCGCCGTAGCCAACTCCACCGTAGAGCAGCGCTGTTTTCAGTCCCGTGTGCTTGCCGTATTTGATGAATTGATCCGCCACCTGATGGGCTAGTTCACGCGTCGGTTCAAGCACTAGAATCTGCGGTTTGCCAAGACTTACGATTTTTGAAAGTGCGGGCAGTGCGAAAGCCGCCGTTTTCCCCGTGCCTGTTTGTGAAGCACCTATGACATCTCGCCCCTGCATAATCAGCGGAATCGCCTGGGCCTGGATTGCGGTGGGAGTCTCGTAGCCCGATTCCGTTACGGCTTCCAAAACCGCAGCACTCAGGCCCAATTGGTCAAATGTCATGCGTTTCCCTAGGACGGAAACCCCACATGGTCAAGGTTTTTAGCGAGCGTCAGCAAAAAGAAGCAGTCGCGTGATGGGGGCGATTAATTCCATGGCAAGTTGGAAAATACAAAAAAAATCACCTAACAAATTGACAAGAGCGTTACAATCATCATATTCTGTCTCGCCCTGCGATACGCTGACTCAGCTCCTTTGATCGGGAACCAGTCAAACTCTCGCTTATAACATCAATTCCCGCGATTGCCGGCAACGGCGGAGTAGCCAACTGGGAAGGCATTGGTCTGCAAAACCGACATGAATGGGTTCGACTCCCATCTCCGCCTCCCGCAAATCCTGTTGCTTGGCATCAACTGATGAGATAGCGTGCGCCATGCGAAAAATTCGTTTGGGGGTGCTCGGTTCCGGATCGGGCTCCAATTTTCAGGCTTTGCTCGATGCCAGCCAATCCGGCATCTTGGATGCACAAATTGTTTTGGTGTTGAGTGATGTAGTTGGCGCGGGAATCCTTGATCGCGCGCGCAATGCTAAAATTCCAACGGGACTGATCGACTGTCGTGATTGCGCAAGCAAGTTTCCCGTCGAAGCCCAGCAAGAAACAGCCGAGACATTGAAAAAAGCCGGCGTGGACCTCGTCTGTCTCGCTGGTTTCATGCGGATGATCAAATCACCCTTACTGGATGCCTTTCCCGGAAGAATCATCAACATCCACCCCTCCCTGCTGCCCGCTTTTCCCGGTCTGGAAGCATGGAAACAGGCGCTCGATGCCGGGGTCGGCGAAACCGGGTGCACGGTGCATTTTGTCGATGCCGGCATGGACAGCGGAGAAATTATCCTGCAAGCAAGTGTTCCTGTCTTGGCTGATGACACTGTAATGTCCCTTCACAAACGAATCCAGCATCAGGAGCATCAAATCTACCCGCAGGCGGTCAATAAAATCGCGGCGACGATCACATGAAATGAAGCGCTCCGAGCCAACGCTTCGAACCGGAGGGCTCATGAAATCATCCTGCAACCATTGTTTCGAGAAGATGCAATTTAAGGGATGTTACTCACAACAATATGATTGATCGAGGCTGTCAGAATAGTTTTTCTGATTGCAAGGGAGGCCGAAGTCATTAGCCTGTCTGCGTGTCGCGTGATCAACCGCCAGTTCGAACCATTGATTCCCACACCGGTGGCGAACCTACGCGGGTGGTGATTTCGGGAGCGCCCGATTTGGGGTGTGGCAGTATCGCGGATCAGGCGGCTTTTTTCAGCAAGCAATGCGACTATTTCCGTCGTGCTGTGGTGAACGAGCCACGGGGGCATGATGCGATGGTGGGAGCTCTGTTGCTACCCACTTCCCGTCCCGACTGCCTGTGTGGTGTGATTTTTTTCAACAATGCCGGCACACTTCACATGTGCATCCATGGTGCCATTGGCCTGGGTGTGACTCTAGCGCACATGGGCCGAATTTCTCCAGGATCTTATCATATCGACACGGCCATCGGCGTCGTGACGCTAACGCTGCATGCCGACCATCGTGTAAGCATCGAAAACATCCCTTGCTATCGTTACGCCCAACAGGTCGCTGTGGACGTGCCCGGTTACGGCATAATCACTGGTGACGTCGCATGGGGAGGTAACTGGTTTTTCCTCATTAACGAGCAGGGGCCGCCCGTTGATCGAGCCGTAATTCATGAACTCATTCTGTTCAGTACTGCCGTCAAAGGTGCGCTGGCAGCGCAAGGCATCACCGGGGAAAACGGCATGGAAATCGATCACGTCGAATGTTTCGGTCCGCCAACGGACGCAAGCCTGGCCGACTCCAAAAACTTCGTGCTTTGTCCCGGCAACGCTTTTGATCGTTCGCCTTGCGGCACAGGAACCAGTGCCAAACTCGCCTGCCTCCATGCGGAGGGTAAATTGTCTCCCGGGCAGATATGGCGGCAAGCGGGTATTGTCGATTCAGTTTTCGAAGGCTGCGTTCGACCACGCGGCAACGATCAGGTAATTCCCACCATCACCGGGCGCGCATGGATCACTGGTGAATCAACTTATCATTTTTCTGAGGGCGACCCATTTACGCATGGATTTCCCTCCTTTTGTTAATTTCGCATACACAACATCAACAACCAATACTACCATACCATGAGCATAACCTGGACCGGCGTCATGCCAGCCACCACCACTGAATTTCTGCCCGACGGCAACGTGGATCACGATTTCCTCACCCGCCATGCCAACTGGCTGATCGATAGCGGATGCACCGCGATTGTTTGTCATGGTTCACTTGGCGAAGGTGCCACCCTGAGTTTCGAGGAAAAATCCGCCGTTCAGCAAACCTACGTGAAAGCGTTGGGCGACCGCGCTCCGGTGATTGCCGGTGTTGCCGCATTGACAACGGCGGACGCGGTGAAACTCGCGCAATCCGCGAAGGCCAATGGCTGCAGGGCATTGATGGTTCTGCCGCCATATCTCTATCCATCGGACTGGCGGGAAATGAAAGCCCACATGCTTGCGGTGATCAATGCCACCGACCTGCCATGCATCATCTACAATAACCCGGTTGCCTACAAAACGGACTTCACGCCGTCGCAGATCAAAGAGATCGCCGATGCCTGTCCAAATGCCGTTGCTGTCAAGGAGTCCTCGACAGACGTACGACGCATCGCTGAGATCCGCGAACTCTGCGGCGACCGTCTCGCGCTGGGTGTGGGAGTGGATGATTGCGCGCTAGAGGGGGCAGCCATGGGCGCCAAATTCTGGATCGCGGGTGCTGTCAACGGCATCCCGGTGGAGTCCGTGAAACTATGGGATCTCGGCTGTGCGGGTGAAGTGGAAAAAGCAATGCCGATTTACATCTGGATGCTGCCATTGCTGCGCATGGACACCGTGGTCAAGTTTGTGCAACTCATCAAGCTGATCCAGCACAAAGCCGGATGGGGCAGTAATCGTGTCCGAGCCCCACGCCTGGAACTCATGGGTGCCGAACTGTTAGAGGCGGAACAAGCCATTGAAAAGGCCTTTGCGAACCGCCCCTGCTGAGAGTAAATACGCATCAACGGCATGGATACTTATCCCTGCCGTTGTTTGCTTTCCAATTGCCGTCTCTTACTGACATAACGTTTGATGGACTGGCCACAAACAGGCGTTCCAGGCACTATTTCTAATTAAATTAACGAGAGGAGTTGATGGAAAAACATCGTCTCGGTCAGGATCAGAACAATAAACTCTCCCTAACGAAATCAGCGCCGTGCGAGCGCAGGGCATCGACCGAAAATTGGCCAGTGGCCACCGCGAGACAATGTGCGCCCATTGCCCGCGCGCACTTTATGTCCTTGGGAGTATCGCCGATCACCAGGGTGCGCGAGGCGGAAAACGAGCGCTTATAAAAAACAGCTGCTCTAGACAAAGCCACCGGTCCAAGTAGATTGCGGTCGGCGAAATCATCGCCATAGGCACCGAACGGAAAAAAGTGATCCAATCCGAAATGAGCCATCTTGATAAGTGCACCGCCGTGAGTGTTACCAGTCAACAATCCCGTTGCCACACCTTCGGTCCTACAACGTTCCAAGCAATCGGTGACGCCTGGAAGAACACGCGCCGGGTATTTTCCAGAGCACAAATTGCTTCGCAAATGACCGTGGTAGCGAAGGAAAAATTCATCGCGCTCCGAAGGATGGAAATCACGACCATGGTGATCGAGCATATTCTGCAAGATTCCCAGGTCAGTACTTCCCGCCAGATCAAGACTGGACCCCGGAGCATGGAAAACCGACTCCGCGGTTTCAATCAGAGCTGCCATACCCGCTCCGGCGGTGTCCACCAGAGTTCCATCGATATCGTAAAGAATGAGATCGTAGCGGGAAAAATCCATTGCTAGGCGCTGTGCTCGTCTGTAATAACGACGCCGCCATCTTCACCATCAGCGATGGCGTCATGATCGTCGTTCTCACCATCAGCGATGGCCTCACTATCGCCCTCCTCCTCGTCGTCGAGATCGTCTTCTTCCAGCAACTCGCCATGGAACAGATGGAATTTGCGCTTGCGCTGTCCTTGAGGCAGCGGTGACAGCGTCATTGCAATAACACGGCCACCCAAACGAGGTGCCTGATCGACGTTGGCAATAGACTTCAAATCGTCGATGATTCGTTGCATCGCCACAAATCCAAGATCCTTGTGGGCGTTCTCACGTCCTTTGAATTGAATAACCACCCTCACTTTGTGGCCGGCATCGAGGAATCCTTCCACGCGACCCATCTTGATATTGTAGTCATGCTGACCCGTGCCAACGCGCAGTTTAATCTCCTTCATGCGAGTCGATGACTTAGATTTCTGCTTTTTCAGTTTGGCCTGTTCGTATTTGAACTTTCCGTAGTCGATGATCTTGCATACCGGCGGATCTGCCTGCGGTGCGATTTCCACAAGGTCGAGTCCGACGGATTGAGCCTTCAGTAGGGCATCACGCACAGTCATTACACCGAGCTGTTGTCCATCTGTTCCCACCACGCGGATTTTAGGTGCGCGGATGCGGTCGTTGACGCGGGTTTGGTCACGGTTGCCCATGCGACCGCCCTTTGACTGATTTGGTTTCGTTTGTTTGCTTATGGCCTTAATCCTCCGGTGGGTTAGTGCTGCGCCTCAATTTCTAACACATCTGTCGATGTGGCCGATACGAAGCGAGAGTGGTTCACGATCATAAATAAAATTGTCATGGGAATGACAACAAAAGTAATGAAAATACCGCGCCTTTCGATACTGCGATCGTATTCATTTTTCCGGATCGTGATTGATATGTCATCAAAAAATCATTTAAGCGGGCGAAAAGTTAATTTTCCTAGCTGCTCGAGATAGTTATTAATTCATTTGCGTGAGAACATCAAGCCGAAAATCGAAGATTTGCATTTTTTATCAGTGTGATAATACCCGCAAGGAAGATTGCCCCACATCTTGGCAAGTCGGAATCATTCAAAGCGCAGCAATTTCCTCCATGATCTTGTCTGCGATGAGTTGGTAGGACTCCTTGCCTTTGCTGAAATCATCCCCCGAAAAGTCAATCGGGCGACCGATGACAACAGTAATGCGCGCAAAACGAATGCGAGACGACCCTCGCGGAAGAGCGTCGCGGGCCCCACTGATTCGCATTGGTTGAACAAGCACGCGAGCTTTGGACACAATCAAACCGATGCCAGGTTGAGCCTGGCCGATCTGGTCCGATTCGGATCGCTCGCCTTCGGGAAAGACCAGCACCCGATCGCCTTCAACAAGCAGTTTAATAATAGTTTTCAAGCTGGCCATGTCCGGGCGGTCCTGATCCACTGGAATCGCCTTCCATTGTTTGTAAAGCCATTTACCAAGACCCACAAACAAAGTCTTGCGGGCTAGGAAGTAGATTTCATCCTGATAGAGCGATCCGATCAGCGGCGGATCAAGAAAGCTCTGATGATTGCAGGCAATCAGCACCGGTCCGCTAGTCACAAGGTTTTCCCTACCGATGACACGCAATCCAAACAGCGTGCGGTACGCGGAGCCGAAGGTCATCCATCCAGCCCAGTAAATCCATCTCATCATAAGTAAAAGTTCTTTGATTTATCATTCCGACCAGCGCAATCCTTGACCGCGCAGGATTTCCAGTGCCGCATCCACAGCGCTATCCACCGTGTGATGCGAATTATCAAGCACCACCGCGCCATCAGCGACAACGAGAGGAGCCGTTACCCGTGAACTGTCCGCCTGATCGCGGGATGCAACGCTGTCGGTAATCCCCTCCGCCAATCGGCGCGCCGCACGAACATCAGCAGAGGCGTCGACATAAATTTTGTAGGGCGTTTCAGGAAAGACCACGGAACCGATGTCGCGCCCCTCCATCACCAGACTGGTGGATTGCAGGTAATCCCTTTGCAACTGCACAAGGCGACTTCTCACCGCAGCGATGGCTGATACAACCGACACCGCTCGGTTGACATTTTCGCTACGCAGTTCGTCGCGCAGGATTCTACCATCAACTGCGATGGTGGAAAAATAGCCGTTGATGCCGCAATCTAGGTTCATGTATTCGAGAGCCTTCACAATGGCGGCCCCGTCGAGGGGATTGATGCCCGCTTCAAGAACTTTCCAGGTGACGGCGCGATACATTTCACCGGAGTTGACCATCACCAGTCCGAGTATTTTGGCGAGCATGCGGGCAATGGTGCTCTTGCCCGAAGCGGCAGGTCCGTCGATCGCGATCGCAACGTTATTTTGGTTTGCGATCAATCCCATGATTCCTCATGTGTGAGAGTTTTAAGTTTGTAGGCGGAAGGATCGGTTCTCTCCTTCATTATGGCAGCCAGATGTTTTTCAAAACCAGGGTAGGAAGTATTCACGCAG
>Ga0315908_10004452_pt1 | contig 10097 bp, 3 predicted proteins | sample LakEriMetagenome_12_FD_203520 | JGI IMG/M metagenome (GOLD analysis project Ga0315908, IMG submission 203520) | Freshwater fungal communities from buoy surface, Lake Erie, Ohio, United States - Buoy 4 MA124 | ecosystem: Environmental > Aquatic > Freshwater > Lake > Lake biofilm | place: USA...
CGATCCCCATTTGATGCAAAATCGTCGCATGCAAATCGTGAACGCTCATCGGATTCTCAATGGCATTGGCTCCAAACTCATCGGTATGCCCATAAGCCATCCCAGGCTTAAACCCTCCCCCCGCCAAGAAGATTGAAAAACCGCTCACATGATGGTCGCGACCCGTATTCTCGTTGATCGCGCCGGTATGTGGAGTTCGCCCCATTTCCCCCGCCCACAACACGATCGTCTCATCGAGCAATCCTCGCTGGTCGAGATCCTTGATCAGAGCAGCTACACTTTGCTCCGTCACACGCGCGTTCTTCTCGTGAAGCACCTTCAGTTGCCCATGCTGATCCCACGGTGAGTTATTGCCATCAAAACTGGGGCACGTGATTTCGATGAATCGAACCCCCGCTTCGACCAATCGCCTTGCACGCAACGCTTGGCTCGCATAGTACCGCTGATGCTCGTCCGATGAATCGGTTCCATACAATCTGTGAATGTACTCGGGTTCCTGGGAAATGTCCGCCAATTCCGGAACCGCGGTTTGCATTCGAAACGCCGTTTCGTAGTTGGCGATCATCGATTCGATCGCTTGAGGGTCCGACGCTGAGCGCGAAAACTCGCGATCCAACTCGGCGATCGAATCGAGTTTCTTTCGCTGGATGTCGGATGTGTCCGACGGTGAGATGTTATCGACTGGGTTACCCTTGGCACGCAACATGGTCGCTTGGTGATTGGCGGGCAGGAACGAGCTGCCGAAGTTCTCCATGCCTCCATTGGGAACCCAGTCATTGTTCAAAAGGACGTACGCTGGAAGATTCGCGTTCTGCGTCCCAAGTCCATACGAAATCCATGCTCCGATGCTTGGAGCCAAGCCAATGCTTCTGCCGGTATGAAGCAGCAGATTGGACTGGCCGTGCAGCGGTAGCTCCCCAACCATCGACCGCACGACGCACAAGTGATCTGCGACCTCGGCGATATGGGGGAATAGCTCGCTGACCCACAAGCCGCTTTGGCCACGCTGCTTGAACTCCCACGGACAACCGAACCATACTCGATTGGAATCCGACTGTGACTTCTTAGAAACCCAACGCGAACCGATCGGTTGCCCTTGATGCTTCTTGAGCATCGGTTTGTAGTCGAAGGTGTCGACATGGCTTGGGCCTCCATCCATGAAGCAAAAAATGACTCGCTTGGCGCGAGCCGAGCGTTTCGCTCCGATCGCCGAAGCGTTGGTGGACATTCCCATCAGCGCCAACAAACCGAATCCTGCATTCGAAAGCTGCAGAAAACTCCGTCGGGTCAAATTTCCAGAAACGGCTCCTGGACAACTTCTACGCCAATGATTCATCGTGATGACCTGAAACGCTTACTTGGTATGGATAAATTCTTTGGTATTGAAAATCGTATGGGCTAATTGAGCCCAGGCCGCTTGGTCCATCATCGGATCCTCTTCGGTACAAACGGCTCGCAATAAACCTTCCAAACGAGTTCGTTCCGATTCTTTGGGGTGTCGCCCAAATGCCGCGACGACCATCGCGTCGATCCGCTCGCCAGGATCACGATGCGGTGATTTTTGCAACTCAGCAGCCCAGTGTTTGGACAACTGCGCTACCAATGGATCATTAAGCAAAAGCAGAGCTTGGGTTGGAACACTCGTTACGTTGCGCCGTCCATTGGGTAATTTCAGGTCCGGAAGATCAAACGTGGTGAGAAATTTCGGAGGATCCATGATCGACATCATCAAGTAAACCGATCGTCGCCCGTAACCATCCACAGGACCCGAATACAACCGCTTCGACCCATCCTCGACGTTGCGACAAGGAAGTATAGGCCTACCGTACAAACTCGGATCCAATCGTCCAGATACCGCCAATAGCGAATCCCTTATTTGCTCCGCCTCCAACCTTCGTGTCGGATAATGATGCAGCAAACGATTCGACGGATCTCGCTGCTGCGAATCGGGTTGGACCAATCCTGACTGTCGAAAGGTTTGACTCAGAACCAACTGCCTGACCAAAGACTTGGTGGACCATCGCTGACGCATCAGGTCGCGGGCGAGCCAATCGAGGAGTTCGGGATGGGATGGTTTGTCTCCCAGCCGGCCAAAATCATCGGGGCTGGCGACGATCCCGGTACCAAACATCCATTGCCATAGTCGATTCACATACACGCGCGAGGTCAGCGGATGCTCGGAACTCAGCAGCGATTGCGCAAGTTCCATTCTTCCGCTGCCGGCGTTGTGTTGAATCGATTCGTCCGGGCCAAACATCGATAGCCAGGCCGGCATCACCAGATCTCCCGGTGTGTCGACGTTCCCGCGGACATTGAAGTAAAGACCCGATTTTGCAGAAGCCCGTTCGTCCATGCTATTGACGCTGCGAGGGAACGGGATCGTTTGCTCGATGCTTCGATACTCCTCAACCAACGATGCCAGCCGACTCCCCGGTGGCGCTTGGTTGGGGAGCAGTTTCTTGGCCAGCATCCAGTCGACGATCGAACCATCACCGGATTGCATTGAACCATCGCACCAACGCTTCAGAGCCTCGGTCAACCATCGGGTCACAAACGAATTGGCATCCTCGATACTCGTTGGTGCTGGACCAACCAAAAGCGTGGAGTGAAAATCCATCAAGTCCAACGGCGCACCGGGAGTCTCATGCGATGCGATTTGAGTGATGCTCAACCAACTTCGCTTGTCAAAACCGAAATCATGGTTCGCAAGACCGGCGGCTAGACCGGTGCGAGGTGGAAAATTCGAATTCAAGGAAGCCGTTGCAAAGTCGATCGTGACGCGCGTGATGCCATTCTTCAAAAGCAAATCGCCGTAGGATCGCCAACTCGGCTGCACCTGATTCAAAAACGCAACACTTTCACTTTGGATCGAGTTTTCATCGAGAATCAACGTACCGGCAAACTCTCCGCCCGCGAGTTTCACACTCACGTGACTGCCCGGGACGTTGTGTTGAGGTGGCATGCGAATCACACCGGGCAGCTTGGAGGACAACGCATGGGTGTGCATACCTCGGGGCAGTAACCTCGTGACCATCGCGTCACCCTCTATAGCGATCAACGGCGTTGCTTCGTCCACCCAACCGGACTCGAACCCTTGACCCTCCATCACCCAACCTGCTGGCAGCACTGGCTCGGAAAAATCAGCCAAGACTGTAAAAGCTTTGTTGGCATCGATCCGTGCATTGCGATGGGTCTGCCACTGAGATGCGAGGTCCTGCCAAGCCGATTCGATTTTGTTGGGGCGTTGGCCGTCGGTTTCTTGGTCGCCCAATTCTTTAGCGATTCGAAACAAGGGATAATCGATATCGCCGAATTGAGGCTCCTGTTTTTCCGGATAGCTCGCTACGGAGTTTCGCCAAGCCGCAGGCGGAATCTCGAGCGTGCGCCATAGGCTTGCGATTTCCGCGCGAATCGCCGTCCGAAGCTCTTTCAGCTTGGTGATGGCTGTATTATTTTTCCCGGGAGCATCGATCGGTCGACTGGCCCAACGCGGAGTGATGAACATCGCACCGAGCGCGTAGTAATCCTTCTGCGAGACGGCTTCGAGTTTGTGGTCATGACAGCGCGAACATGCGACGGTAGTTGCGAGGAACGCTTTGGAGAATGCATCGATTTTATTGTTCACCATCTCTTGATGGATGCCATTAAAATCACGACTACTACCGTGGCGATGCTCGCCCATGTGATAGAACATCGGTCCGATCAGGTTCTCGACAATCCCCAGCTCTTCGTCGATGCGCGCGTTGGTGAGCAAGTCGCCTGCGATTTGCTCGGCCAGGAGCGTGTCATAGCCGATGTCGTTGTTGAACGCTCGAATCAGATAGTCGCGATACTCATGGGATCCCTTGGCGGGATTATCCCATTCATATCCGTAGGTGTCCGTATAGCGGACCACGTCCATCCAGCGTCGTGCCATCGCTTCTCCATAGTGTGGAGAGGACAGCAACCGGTCCACCAGTTCCGTATAGGCAGCCTCCGAGTCCGAGTGCCATGACGCCAAAAATGTTTCCCGCTGCTGGGGCGTCGGAGGCAATCCCGTCAGTACGAAGCTGACCCGGCGCAACAGATCCTCAGGCTGCGCCGAACGGGCGGGTTGCAATCCGTTTTGTTCCAGCCGCGATCGAATGAAACGATCCACCGGCGCGCGGTTCCAAAGTGGATCGTCGACCTCAGGGACTGCGGGATCCGATAACGGTTTCAAGCTCCACCAATCGAGCCGCTCCTGGAAAACCTGTGACCAGGAATCCAGTACAGGTTTCGAAGTCGTTTTGTCATCCTGCCGAGGATCGATCGCCCCGTGTTCGATCCATTGCCTCAAGAGTCGTACCTCCTGGGCTGCAAGCGGGGCATCGGGGGGCATCTTGAGATCTTTGTCCAGGTAGGCTACCGCACGAAAGAGCAAGCTGTCGTCGGGTCGCCCGGGGACGATCGCCGGTCCTGTGTGACCCCCAATCTCCCAGCCGACGCGTTGGTCCAGACGCAAGCCTCTTTCTTGCGTCTCCTGATCGTGGCACTCCAAACATCGCTCCTGCAATAGGGGACGAATGTGGGACTCGAACATCGCAATTTTTTCAGGCGTCTCGTCCAGTCCGATCGATGACGTATAAGCAAACTCGGGAGGCAGAACGCGATCGGTGAATTCGAAGCAGATCGCGCCCCGGACCTCCGGTCCATGGATCGTTCGCACCGGTGCGTCGGGATTGATCATGGCGGTTTTCCAAGCCGTCACGGCCCCTTGCAAACTCGCGCAGTACAACAATCCGTCCGGACCGATCGCCAAACCCAACGGAGTAGCAATTCCTCCACCGGCACCAGCCCATTCGACCGTCTCGGATCCAACCGTCTTGAGTATACGATTGGCCGAGGTACACCAAAATGCGGCACCCTGCGCGTCGAATAGTAGCCCCCATGGATGTTGACCTTGACGCTGTGCCCAAACGGTGCTCATCGAACCATCGAGCTTGTCTGCCTTGCGGATCGCCTGCGCCTGATAATCAGTAACGTACAACTGGTCACCAAGCATTGCAATTTGGGTTATTCCACCCGGCGTGGCCAGAGCGATATCGTCGAGCCACTCGCCGGACGGATAAGCGTATCGCTTGACTTTGCCATCCCCTTGGCTAGCGACCAATAGGTCTCCTCGATACCACGCCATCCCCGTTGCGCGATGCAACCTACCTCCGTATCCTTCAGGAACCTGGATCAGCGTTTCGATGTGTCCTTTGAGATCGTAGCGGAGCACAACTCCCATTTCGCCCGGCTTGCCGGTCGAAATCAGCAACCTGCCATCGTTGTCGAACAGCACGGCATTCGAAGGAGGAAGTCCGCTCAGCAGTGTGCCTAGATGTTTGCCGGTTTTCAGTTCGTAGCGTTCGACTCGCCCCGAGTCGTGCATCAGCACCAGCATTTCGAACTCACCAGCAGGAGCCGTAGGGCTCTTGCCCAAGAGTGCCAGCAAGCAGATGCAGACCAATTGAACAGACCTTGGGATCATCAAAGAACCTCGTTCATCGCGAACTCCATTCGTCCAGGAAAAACGAAAGCGTCCTATCGTTGCTACGTACGAAAATGGAAGCTCAACGCCGTTTGGGGCATTCTAATCGAATTGCCAACAGGGGACTATGAATAGCCTCTCGATCGATGGTAATATCCTAACGTTTTCGTGCACTGATCGCGATGCAGTCCCAGAGGACAACTCGAGCAAATCGCCATAGCCACTAAAATCCCTGAAAAACCGGCGATCGATGGAGTACAATGGGGCCATGAATTCTCAGGAACTGGTCAATCTGGTACGCGAACAAGGCATCGACATTTTCGAAAGGATGTTTCGCGCCGTGGAACTTGTACAGCAACGATTGAATCGAGCTTGTGAGGCCCTGCGTCAAGCCCAAGTCCCCTATGCCGTCGTCGGCGGAAACGCTGTCGCTGCATGGGTAGCCACGATTGACGAAGGTGCCGTCAGGAACACTCGCGACGTGGATCTGCTACTGGAGGAGGAAGATCTTCCACGTGCAACCCAAGCCCTGCAGGCCGCTGGATTTGTGCGGGACGAAGTCTTGGGAACCGTCGTGTTCCTCGACGGTCCAGATGGCAAACCCAGCCAAGGTTTGCATATCCTCATCGCGCAGCGCAAAGTCCGTCCAGAGTACGCCAGTCCGACCCCAAGTGTCGAGCAATCGGTGGAAATACGTCACAAGCAGATTGTGAAGCTCGAAGCTTTGGTCGAAATGAAACTCAACAGTTATCGAGACAAGGACAAAACCCACTTGCGGGATATGATTCAAATCGGACTGATCGATACGAATTGGACAAGTCGATTTCCCGCCCAACTTGCTCAGAGACTACAAGCAATCCTGGACGATCCTGATGGTTGAGCCGGAAGGATTCGGTGTAGTTCCCACTTGCAAAAGAGCCTATACTCTACGCTTCCGCTCTCCCACCTTCCGCCTCCCGCCTTGCACCTCCCGCCTCCCATGTTTCCTAGCACCAACCTGCGGATCGCGGTTCTCCTTTGCTTGGCCAGCATATTGTCTGTTTCGATGCATCGATGTTTGGGACAGGAATCCGTCGACCAAAAATCGATCGACTTCCATCGCGACATCCTCCCGATCCTTCAGTCCCATTGCGTCCGTTGCCATGGCCCCGAGGTTCAAGAAGCAAACGTTCGCCTCGATAACCTTCCGATCGATCTGAGCGACAACCGCGCTGCGACAGAATCCTGGCACGAAGTGCTCAACGTGCTGCAAGCCAACGAGATGCCCCCGCCCGACGAAAAACAACTCTCGAGCGAAGAACTGAAAACCACGACCCACTGGCTCTCGCATGCGATCCAAACAGCCTTGGTCGAACGCCGAAAGACCGACGGACGTATCGTCCTGCGACGACTCAATCGAGTCGAATACCAACACACCATGGAAGACCTTCTCGGACTCGAAATGGACTACGCAAGAGACTTGCCCCCCGATGGCATGTCGGCCGAAGGCTTTCGAAACAATGGACGCTCCTTGCAGATCTCCTCACTGCAGCTCGAATACTACTTGGCTACCGCTCGCCGAGCTTTGGATCGTGTCATCGTTCAACACGATCAACCACCCGCAATCGACCACTCCTTTACCGATATCAGCATCGACAATTGGCTCGGCGAAGCGCAACGGTCCAAGCAATTGGGACGACGCCAGGAATTCCTCGTCAAGATGGTCGATAAATATCCTGAAGACGGCGAGTTCTCGGTCCGTGTTCAACTGACGGCAGACCTGAAAAACAACACCGGTTATCCACTTCTGGAAGTCTCCGTCGGTTATCAAATCGATACGGAGATCCTCATGCGTGAATTCGATACCATCGAAATCACCTCGACTGAACTACAAACCTTGGACTTCCGAGGTCGCATCGATAACTTTCCACTCCCCGTACGCGGCCAAGGCAAATTTCCTGGGCTGGTCGTTCGCGTTCGCAACCTTTACGACGATAAATCCCCACTTCCTCCACCACAAAAAGACCCGAGCGGAAAGATAACCTATGCCGCAGAAGACCATCTGCCAACCCTGACGATCCAATCGGTCGAATTCCACGGACACCACTTCGACCAATGGCCCCCGGCATCACATCGCCAAATCCTGTTCGACCGGCCCAACCTCGATCGTGAGTCAATTCCTTACGTCACTGAAGTCTTGCAACGATTCATGTCGCGAGCCTTTCGTCGCACGGTCACCGACCATCAAGTCGATCAATTCGTTGCTTTCTATCAAGAAATACGCCCCGAGTTTCCGTCCTTCGAAGAAGCGATCCGCGAAACTCTCGCAATGGTCCTCATCCAGCCCGAATTCTTGTTCCTGCTCGAACCCGCCGGGGAGGAGAAACGCTTGATCGATGAATTCGAACTCGCTTCGCGACTCTCCTACTTTTTGTGGAGCACTCTACCCGACGAACCACTGATCGAACTCGCATCGAACGGAAACCTTCGCGCCAACCTCGACGCCGAAATCGGCCGCATGCTTGCCGATCCACGCTCTGGACGCATGGTAAAGCAATTCACCGAGCAATGGCTCAAACTCAACCTCGTTGAGAATGTAGCTGTCAACAAAACCCGTTACCCGGGCTTCGATGACCGACTCAAAATCGACATGTGCACCGAAACACAGTCGATGTTCGCAGAGCTCTTGAAACACAACTCAAGCGCCACAGAACTCCTTTCGTCCGATTTCACCATGCTCAATGAATCTCTCGCGAAGCACTACGGGATCGATGGTGTCTTCGGGAAATCGTTCCGACGCGTCCCAATACCAGCCGAGTCGCATCGCGGCGGCCTGCTAAGTCATGCGAGTATCCTCTTGAGCAATTCGACCGGGGCCGATTCTCACCCCGTACGCCGTGCGGTCTGGATCCGCGATCGACTCCTCAACGATCCGCCCGCTCCACCCCCACCCAACGTCCCATCCTTGGAACAAGCCAATCCGGAATTTCATCAACTCCCGGTCCGCAAACAACTCGAAATCCACCGAACCGTCGAATCCTGCAATCAATGCCACCGATCCTTGGATCCTTGGGGAATTGCCCTGGAAAACTTCGATGCATTGGGCCGATGGAGAACCGAAACACCGAAAAACTCCGGCGACCCGTCGCAAACGCAGCCCATCGACGCGACCGTTGAACTACCTGATGGCAAACAAATAGCAGGTGCTGAGGGACTTCGACTTTATCTCCTCGAAGAACGAAAAGAACAGTTTGCTCGTTCGCTGCTAATGCGTCTGCTAACCTATGCTTTAGGACGTTCCCTGGAACTGACCGACCAAGCGGCCGTCGATCAAGTCCTCGAGCAATTTTCCAAAGACGATTTCCGACTCCAAGGATTGATCTACAAAGTCGTCTCAAGCGAACCGTTCCAGACAAAGTGACACTGGACAGAGTGACCACTAGACAAAGGAAACCATGACATGGCACACAAATCTTGGCATCTGGATCGACGTACCTTCTTGATGGGCACCGGCGTATCGCTCGGACTCCCCTGGCTCGAATGCATGGCCAATGCAAGTCCTCGCCCTTGGAGCTCTGAACAACCCCCTCGCCGAATCTGCGCTCTGTACTTCGGCTTCGGTGTCGCCCTACCACCAGCAAATCACGAACACGCTCACTGGCGATGGTTCCCCCATGGCGAAGGGAGCGAATATCAGTTCACGGAAACACTTAAACCGCTCGAATGCCAGCGCAACAAACTGACCATCCTCGGAGGCCTCTCGCATCCAAACGGTCGTCGCATGGGAGCCCACGATACCGCAGATACGTTCCTGACAGGCGCCTACCTGAACAACAAGAGCCTGATCAACACCATCTCGCTAGATCAATTCGCAGCCGCAAAAATCGGGGATCAAACCCGCTTCCCTTCGCTGGTGATGTCGACCGACGGTGGGGTCGGCGAACCAACCCGATCGAGCACCCTGTCCTACAACGACAAAGGTCGCCCACTACCTGCTCTTCACCAGCCGCAACAAATCTTCGATCGCTTCTTTGGCGAAGGGGATTCCGATACGATCGCACAACGACGACGACTCAAAAGCGCCGCGAGCATGCTGGATCGAGTCCTTGAGGATTCTCACTCGTTGCGAAATCGACTGGGCAATCAAGACCGCGAAAAACTCGACGAATATCTCACCGCAGTTCGACAGATCGAACAAGGTGTCGAACGATCGCAAAGCTGGCTGGAAATCCCTCGCCCTGAATTGCTGGACGAAGACCGCAGAAATCTTCAACTCGATTCGGATGACCAAGCCCCACTGCAATTCATTCGCACTATGTACGACTTGATCTATTTGGCATTTCGCACCGATTCAACGCGGGTTGCAACCTACCAAATCACCAACATGGCCGACTGCTCCTCCAAAGCGGCCAAGTTCCCTCAGTTGCAAGGCTTTAAAGATTCGCTCCATACCCTGGCTCACGATTGGGATAAACCCGGCGGCTCAGAGCGACTCGGACAATGGGACCGATTCATGGCCGAACAGTTTGCGTACTTCCTAAACCGCTTGGATTCAGCAACCGAACAACAAGGCACCTTGCTGGACCAGTCACTCGTGCTCTACGGTAGCAGCAACAGCGTTACC
>Ga0315908_10004453_pt1 | contig 10097 bp, 7 predicted proteins | sample LakEriMetagenome_12_FD_203520 | JGI IMG/M metagenome (GOLD analysis project Ga0315908, IMG submission 203520) | Freshwater fungal communities from buoy surface, Lake Erie, Ohio, United States - Buoy 4 MA124 | ecosystem: Environmental > Aquatic > Freshwater > Lake > Lake biofilm | place: USA...
TAGAACGACACAAGCAATAACAATAAACAACCTTGACATAGTTCAAAGATATACAATTATAGATGAATTTAGATATCACCAATGTTAATGAATTTTTTCTAAAAGAAAATAGTGATTTTGAAAGAAAAGCACTAGAAACCTTTCATTATCAAGCGGCATCTAATGAATTGTATAAGGCCTATTTAAAAGCCATAAAAACTGATATTAAAGCTGTAGATCATATTTGTAAGATCCCATTCTTACCAATTTCGTTTTTTAAAACACATACTATTATTACGGGTAGTTTTGAACCTGAAATTGTATATGAAAGTAGTAAGACAACGGGTCAAACATCGAGCAAGCATTGGGTGCGCTCTAAAGACTTCTATTACAAAAGTGCCTTGCTTGGTTTTGAAGAAAAATATGGTTCTATTAAAAATTATATCTTCTTGGCTCTTTTGCCTTCATATCTGGAGCGAAATAATGCTTCATTAGTAGCTATGGTGGCTAATTTTATGCAAAAGTCTGAACAAGGTTTTGATGGTTTTTATTTGAACGATTTTCAAGGCTTATTTGACCAATTAAAAGCTTTATTGAAGGGGGGTAAAAAAATTATTTTAATAGGTGTTAGTTTCGCATTATTAGATTTTGCTGAACAATTTCCTGCAGATTTTTCTGAGCTAATTGTGATGGAAACAGGAGGTATGAAAGGCAGGAAAAAAGAAATTACACGTGACGAATTGCATACAATTCTTAAAAAACAATGGAATTTGGAGGCAATCCATTCGGAATATGGCATGACAGAGCTGCTTTCTCAAGCATATTCCCTATCGAATGGACGCTTTCAAACCTGCTCAAGTTTACGTGTTTTAGTAAGAGATATCAATGATCCTTTTGATGTGAGGAAAGAGGGTGTTGGGGCATTGAATTTTATTGATTTATCCAATATATTTTCATGTTCCTTTATTGCCACAGAAGATTTAGGTAAAGTGTATGATAGTAAGAGTTTTGAGGTATATGGCAGGATAGATCATTCAGCTATCAGGGGTTGTAGTTTGCTTTTGTTTAACCAATAAGCAATTCAAGCCCCAAAAACCTATCTTAAATTTGTTTTTGTAAATCGGAATGTATATTTTTGAATATTAGTTTACATTAACTATTCATCAAATTATGTTTAAGAAATTTATACTTTTCGCAGCCTTAGGCCTGAATACGCTTTTCGCATCTGCACAAAACCATTGCGAAACTGATGCAGTTAACAACAAGGCAGTAAAACAATATCCAATCATAAAGGATATTGAAAAACAGTTAGAGCAACAAATGGAAAGTTATATCAAGTCGCTTTCTAAAAAACATTTAGCAAAAACTACAGCAGACACTGTTTTGTATGTTCCTATTGTTTTTCATGTGATTCACACTTATGGCACTGAATATGTGTCGGATAATGATATTTATAGATGCGTTGCAGATGTTAATAAGATGTATAACAAAGAAAATGCAGACACTTCAGCAGTTATCGCTCCTTTCAAAAAATGGATTGGTAAAGCTAATATTCGATTTGTATTTCCTACTAAAGATCCTCAAGGTAAACCTACCAATGGGATTACTAGAAGATTCTCTTACATGTCTACTAATGCAGGAGACTTAGCTAAGTTTGATCAATGGGCACCAGATTCTTACATGAATATTTGGATTGTTAATAAATTTAGTAGCGATCACTCATCGGCAGCTGCTTATGCATATAAACCAGCTACTGCAGCTATCCCATTTTTTACTTTTTACGATGGTATTATAACTGTAGCTAATTATTTAAATAGTGATAATACAATTTCTCATGAATTAGGACATGTTTTAAATTTGGACCACACATTTGGTAATACTAATGGTAATGGTACGCAATCTGGAATTTGGTTTACTAATGCATGTGGAGATGATGGAGTTGATGACACCCCACCTACAAAAGGTTATAATACAACGGGATGCGTTGCAGGTGCATTATATGATACAACTTGTGCAAGAGGATATAAAGTAACCTATGTAAGACCATCAACTGGCGCATTAGATTCATTGGTGGATTATCCAGATACGTGTAATGCTCAAAATGTAATGGACTATACCTACTGCTCCAAAATGTTCACTATTGGACAAACAGTAAAAATGCGAGCTGCTTTAAATAGCAACATTGCAAATAGAAATAATTTAATATCTGCGTCTAATTTATCAAAAACAGGTGCTTTAGCTCCACGTATTGATATAAAACCAATTGCAGACTTTTCTCAAAGCACTTATTTTGTTTGTAAAACAGGCGTTCCTTTAGGTACTGGTGTAACTTTTAGAGATAGAAGTTGGAGAGATACGGTTACTAGCTGGAATTGGAATTTTTCAAATGGTGCAAGTGTTGCAACTTCAACTACTTCTACAGTAGCTAACTCTTTTTCACAAACTGGTTGGGCAACTGCTACTTTAGTAGCTACTTCTAACGCGGGTTCAGATACGATAACTAAAAAACAAGTTTATGTAGCAGATCCTGCTGGCAATCAAGCTATTGGTTATTTCCAAGAATTTTCTGGAGCAGATGTCGCACAGTATCCAATGTTCAATTACTTCAACAATGATTGGAAATGGGAATTGGCTAATGTAGGTTATTTCGATAACAAATGTATCCGTTATCAAAATTATGACACGAGATCTGGAACTGCAGGTTTGGCTTTAAATACGCCAGAAGGAGATTATGATGATTTCTTTACTACTGCATTTGATTTGTCATCTACACCTTTAGGAAGTCCATTGAATTTGAATTTCTTCTCGTCAGGTGCGTTCAGATCGGCTAATTTTGATGATATGAATGACACTTTAGAAATAGCTTATACAACTACTTGTGGAACTAATTTTACAACCATCAGAAGATTGTCTAAAGCTGATATTGCTACAGTAGGAACTCGCTCTGAGTTTTTTGTTCCTCAATGGCAAGGTGATTGGAAATTAAATTCAATTGATTTAGGTAATCTAAGAAACACTAGCGTATTCTTCAGATTTAGATATAGACCAGGCGTGTTTAAAGCATTCAATTTTGGTTCTGGTAATAACTTCTATTTAGATAGAATTTATGTTTCTAATATGCCTCTTGGTGTAAATACAGTAGAGTTGAAAGAAAAAGGAATGACTATTTCTCCAAATCCAACTTTAGGTAATTCATTTATTTCTATTGATGGAGTTAATAATCAAGAAGTGGGAGTTCAAATCTTTGATGTAACTGGTAAATTAGTTTACGAAGCTAAAGAATTTGTTTTTGATGCAACTACTAAAGTGCAAATTCCTGCTGATGCTCTTGCTTCTAAAGGAATGTATATAGTACATGTATTGACTAATGATAAAACACTTGTACAAAAATTAATAAAAAACTAGGAATAACTTATCGAATTAAGAAGGGGGATTTTAATCCCCCTTTTTTATTTTGTAAAAATAATTTACTCAATAGATAGTATATTTGTATAAATTATCAATTATGTCTGAATCAGCTATTCTTTCCCTAAAAAATGCACAGATCTTTCAGTCTGATACACTGATTTTAAGTGATGTTAATTTGGAAATAAACAAAGGGGAGTTTGTATATTTAATTGGAAAAACCGGTACCGGGAAATCTAGTTTGCTTAAAACACTATATGGTGAAATAAATTTGAAGCAGGGGAGCGGATTAATTGCCAACTTTGACCTTTCTACTTTAACTTGGAAAACAGTACCCATGTTGAGAAGAAATCTGGGTATCATTTACCAAGACTTTAGATTGTTGACCGATAGAAATGTATATGAGAATTTAGAGTTTGTTTTAAAGGCAACGGGTTGGAAGGATGCTTTGTTAATAAAAGAAAAAATTGAAAGCGTACTTCAAAAAGTAGGTTTGAAAAACAAAGGTTTTAAAATGCCCTACGAAATGTCTGGTGGCGAACAACAGCGTGTTGATATAGCACGTGCTTTGTTAAATAATCCAAAATTGATTTTAGCAGATGAGCCAACAGGAAATTTAGATCCAGAAACTACTGATGAAATCATGCAATTGCTTTGGAGTATCTGTAGCGATTATAATACAACAATAATCATGGCAACACACGATTATTCAATCATTCAAAAATTCCCTTCAAAAGTATTAAAAGTTGAGCAAGGTAAAGTTTTTGAAACCAACATGACTGCAGGTATTATCTAATAGGTAACTTGATGATGGATTTGACAACTTGAAGTAATATAAAAAAAGGAATTGTCAATAAAAGTAAGGGCTTGTGAAAGCAATGATGCGTATAGGCGCTCAATTCGCCTATGCGCATTTTTATTTTACTATTACTCACGCCCCCTTTGCTTAATATAGGTCTTCCTAGCTGGGTAAGCGCTACGTTTAAAAAATAAATATCATATTTATTAGAATAACGCAACCATAAGTCATAATCTTCCATATAATGCATATGTTCATTGAATAATAATGGTTGATCATTCTTCATAATTACACAGGGTGTAGCTATTTTATTGCCTAAGAGTAATCTGTATTTATTCCAAACTATAGGCTCTGTTATAGGCAAGTTGCTGTTGTTGTTTATAAAAGGGTGGAATAAAAAATGGATTGCAGGATTTTTTTCTATACAGGCATTAATTACGGCCAGTTTGTTGTGCGTATAAAAATCGTCAGCATCTAAAAAACATAAGTATTCACCCTTTGCTACTTTAACCCCTCTATTTCTAGAATAAGAAACGCCTCTGTTATTAGTATTATGTAGGATAGTTATATTTTCGTAATTGTTGTAAGCATTTAATTTTGTTTTGCTATTATCAATACTGCCATCATCAATGATAATTAATTCAAAAGATGTAAAGGTCTGTTCTAAGCAAGATTGAATTGCCCTTTTAATTGTATGTTCATTATTATAGACAGGGATTATAATCGAAAATCTAATATGCGTATCATTAATCATGGAATAGATTTTTATAGATGTTTAATAATACTTGCTCTTCATTTTCCCAGCAATAGATTTGTTTTGCTGCCAAACTATTATTGTGGAGCTTTTTGTAATAGATCTCGTTATTCAATAATTCGTTTAATGCTTTTGCTATTGTATTTTCATTGGGCGCGTCAATAAGATGGGCTACTTCATTGTTTGCATTGATAGCACTATATTCAGGGTAGTTCATAGCAATTTGCGGAACGCCAGCTTGCATATAGTCAAAAAAACGATTGGCTAATGAGAGTTTATTATTGCCACTTGTGGCTATGAATAAGGTTATGCCAATACATGCCTTTCGTGTTATACCCTCTAATTCATGTGGAGGAACATAGCCCTTAAAAATTATTTTGTGATTGAGATTTAAAGAAGTTACCAATTCTTTTGCTTTGTTAAGATAGTTGCCTTCTCCACAGATAATTAAAGTTCTATCTACTTGCTGCATAGCGGGTATTAAATATTCGAAACAACGACCTACATTTATTGCTCCTTGATATAAAATATAGCCTTCTGAATAGTTATAGGAAATAGGATAGTTTTTTAAAAGGCTAATATTTCTAACTACAGCAAAGGATTTTTTGTACTTATCTTCAAATATTACTTTTAAACTTTTATTTACGGTATAGCATGCATCCATTTTGGGAATACTTACCTTTTCTATCCATTTCCAGGCTTTCAATGTTATAGGTCTATGTACTACTTCTTCTAATTCACAGAATAATTCATGTGCGTCATAAACTATTTTCTTTCTTTTTAATTTAGCTGCAAGTAATGCCGGTAGAATGGTGTCCAAGTCGATGGCACAATACACATCTGTTTTAACAGCAAGAAGTTTAAAAAAAAGTTTTATCCAATAAGTTATATAGAATAATTTTCCATTATCTATTCTTTGCTTTATTCTTATTTGCTTGAAACTTCTAGATATAAGAGCTTGGCTATTAGGGCGCTCTCTTCCAATTAATAGAACATCGTATCCGTTATTTTGCAAGGTGTTGCAAATACGTATCATTCGCTGATCGTAATTAGGATCTGATGTAATGGAAAATACTATTTGTTTCAATTTTTTTTGATGCAATTTAAGTTCAAATTATTAATCTTTCTAAACAATTTCAATCGTTTTCTTGTTTTTATCCTGAAAAGTATGTTTCATTTCATTAAGGTTAATTTTAACGTTAAAATTACTTTCTTAGTATCAAAACAGTAACTTTGCTTACTAATTTCAAAAAAAATACCATGTTAAATACGATTGCTGAAGCCATAGAGGATATAAAGAAGGGCAAATTAATTATTGTAGTAGATGATGAAGATCGAGAAAATGAAGGCGATTTTTTAACCGCTGCACGAAATGCGACTCCAGAATTAATTAATTTCATGGCTACACATGGCAGAGGATTAATTTGTGCGCCAATTTCAGAACAGCGTTGTAAGGAATTAGATTTGAACTTGATGGTTCAAGACAACACCGTACTACATCAAACTCCCTTTACGGTATCCGTAGATTTAATTGGTAATGGCTGTACCACAGGTATTTCTGCTCACGACAGAGCTAAAACAATTCAAGCATTAATAGACCCAAATACTAAACCAAGTGATTTAGGTAGACCAGGACATATTTTCCCTTTAAAGGCTAAAGATGAAGGTGTTTTAAGAAGAGCTGGCCATACAGAGGCTAGTGTTGATTTGGCCCGACTTGCTGGGTTTGAGCCTGCAGGTATTATCGTTGAAATTATGAATGAAGATGGATCAATGGCACGTCTTCCCCAATTACTTGAAATAGCCAAAAAGTTTGATTTGAAGATAGTTTCTATTAAGGATTTAATTGAATATCGATTACAGAAAGATTCTCTAGTAGAAGAATTGGTTAGTGTAGATATGCCCACTAAAAAAGGACACTTTAAATTAGTGGCATTCCGACAAACGCATACTAATGAGCAACATTTAGCGTTAATTAAAGGAACTTGGAGTAAAGACGAATCCGTGATGGTGAGAGTACATAGTTCATGCTTTACAGGTGATATTTTGCATTCTTTACGATGCGATTGTGGCGATCAGTTAGATGCAGCGATGGAAATGATAGAAGCTGAAGGAAAAGGTGTTGTATTGTATATGAATCAAGAGGGTAGAGGTATTGGCTTACTTAATAAATTGAAAGCATACAAGTTGCAAGAAGAAGGAATGGATACAGTGGAAGCTAACCTAAGTTTGGGTTTTCAACAAGACGAGAGAGATTACGGTATTGGAGCGCAAATTTTGAGACAATTAGGCATTCAAAAAATTAGATTAATTTCTAATAATCCTAAAAAGAGAGTTGGCTTAATTGGTTATGGTTTAGAAATTACTGAAGCAATTCCAATAGAGATTTCATCTAATCCACATAACGAACATTATTTACAAACCAAAAGAGATAAATTAGGACATTCTATCCTGAAAGATAAATAATGAAACTATTATTCATTGCTAATAGGATACCTTTTCCTCCATTTAGGGGAGATAAACTCAAGATATATCACTTGGGGAAATGTTTGTCAGCCTATTCGGAAGTCCATCTTATCGCTTTCTTAGAAAATAGTAATGATCTTCAATATAAAGAAGAATTAGAAAAAATATTTACATCAGTTACTTTAATACCCTTGCCTAAATGGAAATCCTATGTAAATGTTTTATTTTCCTTATTTACTTCTATTCCATTTCAGGTAGCTTATTTTAAATCATCTAAGATGGCTACCGCTATTCAAAAGCTGATACGGTCAACTCATTTTGATGCAGTACACATTCAGCACATTAGAATGGCTCCTTATGGTTTGTCACTCCCTATAAAAAATAAAATCTTGGATTTACCTGATGCTTATTCCTTGTATTGGGAAAGAAGAATACAGAATGCAAGTCATTTTATTGAAAAGCTTTTTAATCAATTTGAACGTAATCGACTTTGGAACTATGAGCATAAAGTTTTAAAAAAATTTCCTAAAGTACTTGTTTGCTCTTCAGAAGATGCACGATATCTTGAAACCCAACATCTTTTAAGTTCTATTGCTATTCTTCCTAATGGTGTCGATGTAGATACTTTTAATGGCGGTCAACATGATTATGACAATAATGCTGTATTACTTTTTACAGGTAATATGGATTATGCTCCTAATATTGATGCAGTGACATATTTTGTATCGGAAATTTTGCCCACGATACAGCTACAATATCCTAGTGTCAAATTTATTATCGCAGGTCAAAGGCCGGTGAAAGCAGTATTGGATTTAGCTAGTGATAAAGTTAAAATAACTGGATTTGTAAAAGATTTTCCAAGTGTTTATAAAAGTGCAAGTATAGTGGTAGCGCCACTAAGATTTGGTGCAGGCACCCAAAATAAAGTATTAGAAGCTATGGCTATGGGCGTACCCGTTGTTTGTACACATGTGGGTTTTCAAGGGTTAGGTGTAGTAAGTGGAGAAGGTGTTTATATGGAATTGGATAAAGATGCTTTTGCTAAAAGAATTATAGCATTAATGAGTAGTGCTCAACTTAGAAAATCTGTTGGTGAGAAAGGTATACAAATTATTCAATCAAAGTTTGATTGGAAAATAGTAGCCAAGCAATTATATGCTTATTTTAAGGATCTTAATTAGTTTCTAATATTGTACTTGAACTATCATTTGAAGAAATGCGCTTTGTTTGCTTACCTTTCCATAAATCAGCTAAGGAATTAAAAGATTTTGACCAAGATAACCCGATACCACTTCTAGAAATAGGTCTGTCGATCAGCACATCATAATTGCTATTTCTAAAAATGCTCATTCTAATTCTTCCGTCTTCTGTAAGTTTATATTGTCCTCTAAAATCACCTGTTAAGTTAATATTAGAATTGGTGTTTTGTCTTATTGCAGCATTCCCCCAGTCATAAGCCCCCTCAATTTCTAACATCAATCGGTCTTGCATAAAGTTTCTTTTTGCATTTAATTTAACTTCATTTCTGAAAATAGCAGAATTTGTAGTATTGTCGGTATTTACGTTATAGTTTTTGTAGTTTAGATTGATGGCTAAATTAGGGTCCCCTAAAATTTTATTTGCCCAATTGGTTAATTGAGAAGAAACTGTAGAAGAAAGTTTTTCACCTACACTATTAATAGCAGTACTACTTGCAGAGGCTGTATTTACAATGCCTTCTGGTGGCATAAACTGTTCTATCAAAAGTAAGGATGCAACTTGATTAAATAGACTTTCTGGACTTAAATTGATGCGTTCTAATTTATTATACGCATAAGTACCTTGTAAACGCTTATCTTGTAGCTCAATCTTATAGCTAGGCTTAGGCTCCTCAAATGTTCCATCTAGACGTAGTTTTACATCTATATTTTGCTTTGCTTTAGTGTCGGTTATTTCGTTTTCAGGAATGCCCCCTGGTTTTTTTTCATTCTCGTTGAGTAAGTCGTAGAGGCGAGCTTTTGTAGAATAACTAGCGCCTATATCTAGGTTGATTTTAGTAATAGGACCATTGAATGTAACTTTACTACCACTATTAATTTTAAAATTCCAAGGTTTAATAAAATTATTGATAGAGAAACGATAGTATCCACTGGCGATTTCAAAAGTATTATAAATTTTAACATCATTATCTGCCGGAACATTAATGTTTATTGTTCCATTGCCATAGCCACTAATCTCATCTCCTGTTTTGGCATCTAATATCATGGTTATTTCAGCTAGCGGATTTGTAATAGCCGTAATGTTAAGTGCAAATTTACTTGATGGTTTTTTCTTTATAATTGCAACTTCATCTTGTGGAGATTTGAAGTTTATAAAATTGTAATTATAAACAGATGCATTTCCAAATGGCAAATAAATATGTGATGCTTGTGCGGGACTAGCAATTACATTCATGGTAATGTCATCTATGAACCCATCAATAGTAGTATTTACTTTAGTAATGGCATTGCCATAAAAAATGTCATTATCATAAGAAGATAGGTTTATAGCCTCAAATTGATTGGAGTTTATTTCTATATTTTTAAAATAAAAACTGCTTAAATTATTGTAGGTTATTGAACCAGTTGCTGTTGCTTTATTTTTAAATCTATCGTATAGAGTTATCTTACCTAATTCAATTTTATCTTCTTGAAAGTCAATATTAGCTGTTGGGAT
>Ga0315908_10004455_pt1 | contig 10095 bp, 7 predicted proteins | sample LakEriMetagenome_12_FD_203520 | JGI IMG/M metagenome (GOLD analysis project Ga0315908, IMG submission 203520) | Freshwater fungal communities from buoy surface, Lake Erie, Ohio, United States - Buoy 4 MA124 | ecosystem: Environmental > Aquatic > Freshwater > Lake > Lake biofilm | place: USA...
CGTTTGTTTGAATGATGTGAAGTGATGCTGCCTGTGCCGTCGCATTCCAGTACGGCGTCGCACACCTCAAGGTCGTTTCATTCACGAAAGTGGCTATGGAGCTGACTTCAAACAAATTTGAAACGAATCGACACTCATATGAAACATTCTTGAAGGCAACACCAAAAATGAAGAGAGTATCGCCGCCCGATACAGTTCCTTGTGATGGTGACATATGCTGCCATGTGCTGTACTTAAACTCAAATAAAATGTCCATGTCCTGATCGACAGGAATTGTGCGATTGGCCCTCATCAATTGCATCGTCGCATTGCGCGACTGCAGCCATGCATCATCAAATTGGACCCGCGTCCAAGCATGGTCGACCCACCGTGGGGTGTTGCATTGCAGTGAAGAAGAATCGATCACTTGTGCGCTTGTGCGCACCTGTGAACTGCTGTTATCCCCCTGCGGCACTTGCAGGGACCAAGCACACTCGTAGACATCGGATGTTTCTGTATCCAGGCCTAACGCAGTGACAAACAGCTTTTGACCGCCGTATCCAGAGGCTGTACTTGGTTGCACGGAAAACCATGTGTCCAAGAACTTCAGCAAAGGACTCTGAGATGCATTGAAAGGTATGCTTTCACCGTTACGAGTCACGTTGAGGTATGCATCGCCGGAGGGAAACGGCCAACGCGGGATCCTGCAAGTTAGAAGCGACCGAACTTGGACTGTTGCTAATTCACTGTAAACGCTCGAGCCGTCCGAAAGCGCTTGAGAAAACACACAAACGTATTTTGATCGCGAGCTGACTTCGTCGAATCCTTGTCCTGAAATTTGCAACACGTCTCCACCTCTTGCGCTTGTACTGGTTATGTTGATTGTTGTGCAGTAACTGATGTATCGAAAGGAAAACCAATCTGAGCCCACAAAGATCGAGGACGCCCCATTTTCATCAACAATCAAAACCGATTTGTTACCCTCACCACCGCTCCAGTACGGCACAACGAAGACTAGACTTGTAGCGACGCTAAGATTCTGAGCTGAAATGGCCATTACAAAGGAAGTGCTGGCAAACAACCCGGATTCATGGTCAATGAATTTGCACATGTACCTCAAGCCAGCGACAAACCCAACGCCATCCACCGTGACCTCAACCCCGCCTGAAATCGATGAACCACTAGGCCGAATCGTTTGCCATGCAGGAACGAATTGGAATTGGAGAGGAACTCCAAGAGAGCAGCTGCCAGAGCATGTCAGATCTGCCACGCTGGGGTGCGAAAGCGAGATGGCATCTTGGCCATCCCTGAGAACGAATTCCACTGCTTTGGGCACATAAGACTGGCCCCAGGGCACATTTCGGCACTGAAGCAGTTGGTATGTGAAAAACAGCGCTTCCACTTCGATAATCTCGGGCGGAGAGGTGCCCGTTGCATTGATAACTCGACAGACATAACTGACAAAACGATCGAACCCTGCTCCAATCACTTGTATGTTGTTCTCCGTAGCAGGATAGATGTTGGCCGCCAAAGAAGAAACAGAAGTGACGTAAGTAAATTGAGTTTCAGACCTGATCAGCGGAGGTGAAAAAAAGGTCATCTCCGTTTTACGCTGAAGTCCCACAGAGACAGCACCAAAATTCAAACCCCAGGGCGGTGTTGTGCAGACGAGCTTAGTCATATCGACCACTTGAGCCGCGGCCTTCACTTCCATCTCTTCTCGAGAAAAGGTGCACTCGTACTGATCTCCAACGCGGAAACCCAAACCCAGGATGGTCAAGTTGGCCCCGCCTGTTGACGGACCTGTCAAGGTTGTGCTCCCGAAATCACCACCATCCCCACTAATCAGAGAGTGGTTGCTGGATATATTCGTGACATAAGACACGTACTGAAAGGAATGGAGGTTGGAAGTGTCGATCAGAGGATTCGAAATTCCGGACGGGTTGGGATAGGATCGAGATATTGTGATAGTTGCATTTTGTTCAGCCTGAAAAATTCCACCAGCAGTAAAAATAATTGTATTAAAGTTCTGAGGAGTTGTAGGCGGCGAAGACACGACGCGTTCCACTGCAGAAGGTACGCTCCACGTTCCTGTGAAGCCGCTTTTTTGCTCAGACCCATCTGACGTGAAGGTCACCTTAAGAAAGCCTGTGGTAGACGTGTAGATGTTGCTTGCGCTCAAAGACGACCCCGAATGCCTCAGGATCTCTGTCTGCTCAGAGCACGAAGCAGAGCTGCATCGGTAAATCGACACGAAATCCAAGCCAAAATCTGTGTCGAACGAAGGAAACGAAATTCGAATCTCAACACCCGGCGACGTGGCCAGGAGCCACGAGCAGTTTGCATTGCTTGCGTAGTTTCCGGCGCCGTCGGAGATGGTGCCCGACGACGCGCCCGACGACGGAGTGCAGCCTGAGCCGCAGTTTGTTCCACCGCACGTAAGAGATACTTGCGTTATCTCATCGAATGTGAAGTTTGCCACGTACTGGCGAGACGGATCGAAACCAAAGCCAGTCACAGTAACAGGTGTGCCACCGTCCACAGGTGCAAACTGGTCACGTGGCAGCTTCCAGTCTGCAAGGAATGTGAAATTGAAGTACGGAGTATTGCCCAGATACGGCACCTCATCGTCTCCGAACATAATCTGGAAAATTACCGAGCCCTCTTGCCATGTCCATGTTGCCACCCTGCAGATGATAGTCTCTGGATCGATCACAGAGGCGGTTCCGGTTACCGATTTTGTCGGATCCAAGTGCATGGTCCATTTGCATTTGACCGATGTCGACCACGCATGAAACCCGAAGCCCTGAACCAATAGGACGTCATTTCCAGCTGCACTGCCAGCAGAGATGTTCAAACTTATCCAACGCGATTCAAACAGGATTTCGCCCAGGCCCAAATGTGGTCCGATTGCAACTTGCCCAACCCCATGATCTTTTCGAATTTGCAGAAAGGTCACCAGCGTCGAGTAGCGCAACTTCGGAATAGTGCAATTCATTGCGTGTGCACTTCCCACGATTGCTGAAACCTCAAAAAGTGCCCCCCCCGATTTAGTTGAAAGTAGACAGGTATAGTTGCTGTTTATGTCAAATCCAAAGCCTTGAACCTTCAGAATCGTATCACCCTTTGCTGGCAGAACTTTTGGTGAAAAATCTGTAATGTACGGAAGAATGGAAACATTCAACGATGCTGTCGATGACGGTGCAACCGTGTTGTTTTGGGCATCCACTACTGAAACCACGATTTCCCCAGCAGCAAATGGCCACATTGGTACCTTGCAAACTGCAAACACAGGCCTTACAGCCTGAACTAGATCTGACATCACATAGTTCTCGTTCCCGTCGGTAAACCTGCAGGCGTAGCGCTCAACTTTGATGTCAAGCCCAAATGCGTACACATCGAAAAACATATCTGCGTGTGGGCATTTCAATTCTTCAGACAGGCAGCCATGGGCAAAAAATTGTGAAGGGACAATGCTTTCAATCTCTGCCCGAAAAACCAGAGACGCCTGTCCCTTGATGTCGTATGCTGTAGAATTGAGAACGAAAAAGGTCGCATTCTGCGCAGTGACGTCTTCTGGCAAGGGTGGGATCACACACTCCAGATGATCCACAGATGTTGGCTGAGCAGGAGCGCTCTTCATAACTTGTGTTCGGCCAGCAATGTTTACAAGTACTACAGCACATACATACGGCTCATTTGGATTGAAACCGTACCCTGAGACTTGTGCCGTGCTAGCTTTTGATCCCGGAATGCATGGCAACGGCGATTGTCCACAAACACAATTTCCCGTACAATCGAACATTGAGATCTCTGGGAAAGAAATACTGCTGACAAAGGGCACAAATGTGAATGTCGTAATCTCTTCGAACTTCAAATTACTGATCAAATTCACTCTAGCCTTTGTGTCCATCAATTCAATCTTGACCAGATGTGGTGAATAGAAATCCCAACGGGGCGCTGAGCACACAACCTCGTCGTCTGACACAGCGAGCGTCTTGCCAACCGCAGAAGAATTCTCGTCTGCGCAAGACCGGAATATGCACAGGTACCCCTCGGTATTGCAGATGTCGTCACGGTAACAATACTTCCCATCTGCAGCTGTTAACGTCAAATTATATTCTAACCCTCCAGCAACCCCAAGAACAGGATCGACTCGCTTGAGTGTTGGAAACATGAATATTACATGGCTATTATTCGGTTCACCAGGACCGACGAGTTGCTTGCCATTATTGCAAATAATTTCCGTGCGTGCATGCAGGGAATTCAGGTAGGGCCATGGCGGGGGAAAGCAGATGATTTCGGACGCACGCACGTAGACTGCTTCTGCTGATGTGCGACAATCCGGGTACTTAAACCAGCCCTCTTCGCATTCATAGGAGATAAACGTACAATTACACCGTTCAGTGCGCATAAATGTTTCCTCGAAGCCCTTACCTGTTACGGTGATGGAGAAGGCCGACGGAGATAACATGATAGGTGGATAGAGAGTTTGCCAGCTGGCGAGATATTCGAATGTGTCGGTCTTGTCAACGAAAAGTAAAAGTCCGACATCACGATTGAGCGTCCTAATGCTCACGTTGACTAAGCCACCACCAAAAGGCCATTCCGGTGATTCACAGGTCAGCATCGTCTCGTTCACATAGGAGGCCTCACTCTCAACACAGTTCTCGTCACTGCAAAAATGGCAGGAATAGTCGCGTGTTGCTAGAAATCCAGTTCCAGTTATGGATATCTGTGTGCCTCCTATGCTTGCCCCAGATTGAGGGTGTAGCATTGACCACAGCTCCTGCACATCGAAAACCTGTTGTCCCCACGTGGAGGGCACTTCTGCATCCCCCAAAAGCACACTCACAGCCACTGATGAAGGCTGATAAGGATACCATTGTGGCACGTCACACAGCAGGGTCGAATTTGAGAGCGAAATCACTTGGCCCTCGCGCGCACTTTCTCCACTAGCAAGCAGGCACTTGAAATCAGTTGCATGCCCACCAAATTTGCCCGAAATAGTCAACTGAATGTCGCCACGCACAAGAGCCATGCTGGGTCGGACATTTGACCAGTAATACGGCGTATATCTGAATTCATAGCTCATTGGATTCAGCCGCGGAACTTTAACGGCGTCGGCTGTTTCAATGAGGAGCTCGCAAACTCCTGGCCTGGGCCACTCTGGGACCAAGCAACTCAGCTCAAAGGCTGTTGAAATTGATGCGAAAGTCGTCCTCCGTATATTGGACACTTCATCTGAAAAAACACACACATACTCCTTGGCGAATTCGAAGAGGCCATAAACTGCAAGAAACTTGCCGCCAACGATAGCTGCTGAGGTGGAGCTTGCAGTATTCCAGTAGTGGTAGAATCGAAACGTTGTTGCACCGTCAGGTGCATAGACTTGCTGTTGCTCATGCCCATCTGCACGTATCTGTATGCGTGTCTGACATGGGAGGGACGAAATACTAGGAAGCTGACACACGAGGGTCTGCGGAGAAGCAGGCTGGACCGGAGCGCTGGATTGCACGGCATCGCCACATTGAACAAAGCATGTGTACGTAAGCTCTGTGTCAAAGCCCCTGCCTGAGATTGTAACGGGGATTCTACCGGCTGCCGGCCCGTCACTAGGGACGACGCCGGTGGCCATTGACATGAAAACGAATTCCTCCGAACATACAGCAGCTCCGGCAACCTGGAGCTCAAGTATGCTTCGCCGCTGGCATAAAGAAGCATTTGCACAACCGTCCATCGACCATATGGGTGAAGGGCATTGAATAAGGCTTTCTCCAGCGCCCATGTAAAGGACCTGCGGTAACAAGCCACGCACGTGAAAACTCATGTCAGAGCGCGCACACGCCTTCAAAAAGTGATAGCTCGGGCGCGAGCGGAAGACTCAGGAGGGCAAAGACCTGTGCCTCTGATTGGCTCCATATGGAGCCGCTGTAGTTGAAACTGCACGACGCGAGCAAGCCTTCATGAAAGCCCAGTCCGCGAATAGAAATGTTTGTGCGCTCTGCGGCGTAGCTCGATCTCGGGCTGAAAGATGTGCAGCTCCGTAGAAACGCGTACGACAAATTCGATGCTGCCAGGCACCACGTGTACACGAACTACGTCAGTGCAATCATCACGCACGCCGCCTCTCACATGCTCGTTTGCAGCCCAGCAAGCGAGCATAATCTCACTCACCAGCAACCAGCTCTCCATCCTTAATTATCGAAATCCTCGTTTCCTCTGCCGGGAAGGCCCACCGCGGAGTTTGGCACACGAGCCTGTGACCTCCCTGGAACCAATTCACTGTGCAAGGTTCAGACACGGCCTGGTGCCCGCCGCGTCCTGAAAATGCGCTTACGTACGTCGAGCCGGGACACAGGCTCTGCGGGCAGAAGCCGTGGCCGGCGATTGTAATAGTCTCTGCGCCATTAGCTTTCCCTGACGATGGCTCGCAGCTGTCAAGTGCGTGAAGAAAGTGAAACGCGTGCTGGTGGCCCTTTTTCCGAATGGTTCCGAAAGCCTTGATCACCTTGAGGACCGTCTCCGTCGCAGGCAGGTCCCACGGCGGGGTTGTGCACTGCGCCTGGTCCGGGGATAGGATAGTGAGGGGCGAGTCGCGCGCCTCAAACTCCCCCACGCGGGGTTTGACAAAGGCAGTTTCGAAGCGACAGAAGTAGTCCCTGGCGCCGACCCTGAAGCCCGAGCCCACCACCGACACGTTCAGGCGCAGGCCGACGAGGACCTGCGCGGGAGCGGCGCTGTTCCAGAACGGCTCTTCGCCGGCGACTGCAAAGAGCACGTTCAAAAGGGACAGGGTCGCAGCCGCCCACGTCTGCGTCCAAGTGCCGCGGTGTCTGCACTCGCCGTACGCCCCGCCTCCACGCCCTCGTCGTCGAGCGGCGGCGTGCGTGCCCGCCCGCGGTGCAGGCCCCGGGCGGAGGAACTCGGCCGCGAGCGATCCTCGTCTGAGCGGGCCCGGCGACGGGAACCGCTCGTTCGGGCAGAGGTCGTTCGCTATTGCATCCTCCGCGGACAGGTGCGACATCGTGTACTGCCACTGTGTGCAGTGTCACTGTCTGCTCAAGTGTCGTCATCCACGAAAAGATTCGTGGGTTTCCACGAGTAAATTTTACCCGTTTTCCAAATCTTCCCTGCAGGTTCAGGTGGTGTAGGGCCAGCGAACACCGGCGACCTCGGTGACATGTCGGAGGGGGAGCGGAGCCCGATGGGCTCCCAGGCCGTGAATGAGGACGGCAGGGACAATCTGGCCGTGAAAAGGACGTCGTATGTCCTGCGCAAGGGCCTGTGCGTGCCCCAACCGTCCCTGCATTGTGTGCGCGACGCTGCCGCCACGCGACACCGTTGGGTCATGCTCACGGTCTGGTGCTCCCGCGCACGGGCCACCGCATTGCCGCGCCGCCGCACGTGCGCCCCGTGGCAGGTGGGGGCAGGTGGAGGACGCGCCCGACACCCAGGGCTCGGACGAAGGCGGCTCGATTTCCGTCGCCCAGATTCTCTCGCTCAAGGAGCGCTTCGACCGCGCCGACACGGACGGCGGCGGCAGCCTGGATCTGCAGGAGTTTATGGACGCGTTTGGGTCTATCCTTAACAAGAATGGCGAAAAGAGCGGTCTCCTTGATTGCTACTGTTTGTGTGCGCCGCATCATCCCACGCTTCGTCCCATCCCGGCCACATCACCCGTAGCCTCTGACAACAGCGTTCGTTCCCTCATTCAGATGAGCAGATTAAGCGCCTCTTTATGCAGATCGACGCCAACTCCGACGGCGGCATCGACTGGCAAGACTCCCACAAGAAGATGTGCTGATGCTGAGCCCTGCTTCGACGGGGGCCCTTACGTTGTGTGTCATTGTGCAGGAATGAATTCAGCACATACATGCTCATGGAGAGCAAGTCAAGCGGCTCTGTGACCAGCCTAAAGGTGGGCAGGTACTGCTCGTTTGAACCAGTGGGCGGCAAAGCGTCGCCGCGAGCACTTACCTAATTGCAAATTTGGCTCTCGGGACCCTTGCTGCCTGGAATTTATGCCTTATACTGGCAGGAGTGCGAACTGATACGTGAATTGTCTGATGTCTTTCATCATTGTGGGCAGCTTCTACCTGCCTGACCCTGTCGGGCAGCGACAACCCGCCGAAAACTATCATCGTGATTTTGTCGACTGTACTCAGGTCTCTTCCAGTTTTATGTGTCGCCAGAGGCATGCAATGTCCAACCGCTCTTTTTTTAGTGCGCTGCGCCAAACAAAGGACTGAGACATTTGATTGGGGCCTTGCATCGGCGGGGTATCTGCGCCTCGGCGGAGTTTAAGGCGCGCTGCGCCCATGGGCACGCGTTGGGCTAGAAAACTAACGCCACAAAGCTGCACAGGTGGATCCATCTGGTGCCTTTTATATCACATCTGCCAAAGATGGATCAATCAGGCTATGGGGGCAGGTTTCCCTGCAGCTCATGAAGACAATACATTTGGGACAAACGTGGGTGCTAGCAATGACCATGCTTCCTGTCCTGGGTGAGTGCTGCATCTTACAGCAGTGGTGGAGGTTTCGACTTGGCTATACAGTGAGACGAGGCACCAGATGTTGGCCGTCGAAATGGCCTTAGCAATGCTGATATCGTGTATCATCGCGTCTTGATCCATCGATGCGTGGTGACTGCGTGTGATCTCTTTAAACTACAGGCCGGCTCGGCGTCAGTACGGACGATAGGAAGATCAAATTCTACGACATTCACACGTGGGAGGTCGTCATGGAGGTCGAGCTGCAGAACCCGGCAGTGAGCCTCTGCTCGTGGAAGCATGTCGATACGGAAATGTTTGGTGCGAACAACCGTTGTCTCACTCTGATATACAGTAATGTCCTGGCAGGCACCCGAATTCGTGGAATTGGTGGATGTGTCCTCAAAGAAACAAATATAAAAAATTAACGGAAAATGTGTACTACCACAGCTTACGGCAACGACTTGGGTGAAATCACGATCGTTGACATCGGGAAAGGCCTGAAATCAGCAAAACTGCTCGAAAGCCAGCTGGTTGCAAGGAAACAGCTAAAGCGTTCCAAAGCTTGGGTGGAATCGCGAACCCGCGTTGTACACGATGGATGGGTCTGTGCTTTCTGAGACTGCCTTGCGCTAGGATGATGATGATGCTTTGATCATAAGACCCTGACGATCAGTCTCAGTTGTTAGAGGATGTGCTCATTATCCCATTGCCTGACAGAAGTACCATGCAACAGGTGAATCAAGTTCGTAAGATTGATGATCTGGGAGGAATCGTGAGCTGCGGAAGCGATAACAAAATGTTGGTATTTTGCAGTGCTTATTTTCTTTTGTCGTTGTAATCGTTGTCTGTTGATTCGTGGGTTCTGGGATTGTGTCTGATTGGACCTGAGTGCCATGCAGCATCATCTTTGAGGTGCCCTTTCGGACCGATCCCAACAATAAAGAGCGTATTGTTCCCCGGCGCGTGCTTCAGGTGAAATATTCTGGTAGATTGCGCGAAGTTGATTTTGATGGTTCCGTCTGCTTGCTTGAGCAAATTTCCTCGTCATCGATCATGATCTCCTTTCAACCCTGTTTACCTCTTCTTTCCGGTGTCGGTGCGCACATCAGCACTCCCGGGGCCACCACAAGGGAGTAAACAGCTTTGAGTGGGTGCCAACGCTCAAGCTGATTGTAAGCTGTGGACTGGTGAGTTACTAACGTCGTCTCTCTGCGAAGTACGTGCATGTTCAAGTTCGGCATTCGCGAAAGTCTGTTGACCTTGGACCCTGGTTCTCTCGACAGGAGCGTGAGCTTATCGTCTGGAATCCGTACACCTGCAAGCCGGTACGGATGATAAGAAGAGATTGATCAGCATACGTGTAGGTTGTGTTTGGCGCTGCAAAGGACGGGTTGTCAAGTTCGATGCCGTTGGGCCCTGGAAGCTGGTTTGAGAGAGCGCTGCTGAGGTCATCTCTTTGTTTGTGCAGGTCATGACTCTCAACGGGCATACCTCAGGCATAAAATTGATTCATCTAAACGACGACTTCGAGCAGCTTGTCTCCCTCTCGCTAGACAGGTCACCCACCACCACCAACAAGGCGCCTTGCCCTGCATCTGCATTTTGAGCTCACTGCTAGC
>Ga0315908_10004459_pt1 | contig 10091 bp, 12 predicted proteins | sample LakEriMetagenome_12_FD_203520 | JGI IMG/M metagenome (GOLD analysis project Ga0315908, IMG submission 203520) | Freshwater fungal communities from buoy surface, Lake Erie, Ohio, United States - Buoy 4 MA124 | ecosystem: Environmental > Aquatic > Freshwater > Lake > Lake biofilm | place: USA...
ATTTATATTAAAGATAGAAATAATGTCAAAGATTGGGTTGAAGCCATTACAAAGTTGGATGACAAAAAAGCCTATTCATGGGCCTCAAGAAAAGCAAAAGCGAGATCAAGAGAGTTTGATACAAGAAAAACGCTTGATGATTTTGAAACCTGGTTCAGAGAAAGTGTTAATAAATATAATTAAAGATGACATATATAGATGGCATAACAATATTAGCTGACGCGGTTGTAGAACCCGTTAGTCTTACTGATGCTAAGAATTGGTTGCGCATAACTAATTACGACACTGATGATGTGCTTATTGGTGACTTGCTTAATGGTGCAAGGGTGCATATTGAGAAGCTTACTGGTTGTTCTTTGGTCAACAAGTCAGTAAGGATAAATGTTGAGTTGACACCACAAAGCCAAGGCTTTTGGATGCTTGATGTACCTTATGGGCCATTGCTTTGCGTTGATGAGGTTAAGCTAAAGACGGGAATGAACACCTATGAAGTATTGACAAAGAATAGTGATTTTGAGGTGATAGGCGGTAAAATATGGATATATACGGCAGGGGTATATGTTATAAAGTATCAATGCGGATACAGCACTATTCCAGAGGATTTGGCTACTGACATACTTACTTTGGTTGCTTGGTCTTATGAGAATAGGGGTAAGAAGTTCCAAGGTGATGCAAAAGCAGGTCAGTTAAAAGAATTTCCTAATTGGGATGGATTAAACTATCATCAATATAAAAAAGTTGTAATATAAATGGCAGGCGCACTTTCCATAAATATACAAGGTTTAAGACAAACTATAACTGCTTTACAAGTAGCAGGAGATTCGCGTCTTAAAGAAATAGATATGGAAATGGCAGCAAGTACAGAAATGATGGCAACTAATGCTAAAAAAATATTTTCTTCAAATAATACTGAAATTAGAAATTCAATTAGGGCAGTTAAAAATAGACCATATCAATATGAGTTAGCAGCAGGATATGGTAATGACCCAATGGCTGCTTATATTGAATTTGGAACAGGTAAATATTTTCCGGAATACCCAGGAAAGGAGGCAGAATGGCAAGCACTTGCAAGAGAATATTATGTAAATGGAGAAGGATGGATGAGGCCTGCGCCTTATTTTTATCCAAGTGTTATGACAGGAATAGTAACTTTACAAAGTAATATTAAACAAGTATTGACAAGGGATGAAGGATTGTAGCAATAATATAAGGGTTCAATATTTATCAAAACTAAGTGGTAATATTACTTACGGAGGTAAGAGTGTTCCCGTTTATGGGAATGATACATTTCAGACTGTTCCTCAAAACTATATAATAATTGGTGATATAACAGAAAGTGCAGACAACAATAACCAATTGTTTGTAACTATGGCTGATGTGGTAATTGATATATTCAGTGAGCAGTACATGACAAGAAATAATAGTATTATTGATGATATTGCTGACCAAATCTTAACTTTGTTAATACCTACTACTGGTGTTCAAGATATTGGCGATAATGAATTTCAGATATATGCCAAAGCGAGGACATCATCACGTTACTTGACTATGCAAGAAGGAAACAATTTTATAAATAGAAAAATATTAATAATAAACAATTCAATAATTCAAAAATAGAATAATATGGCACAGCAAATTTTAGGATCATTGCAGAACGTAGAAATAGATGTAACCGGTGGGTCAACATACAAAAATCTCGTGTGTCTGCGTACATCATCAGTTAATACAACTGTTGATTCAACAACAGAGCAAACAAATTGTGGGCCAATGACATCAGTAGCTGATGCTACAATGAGCATTGACTTTGATGCAGTTTGTGAAGTTGCACCTACTATTACTCAAGTATCCTACGAAGATTTACTTGCAGCAATGGTTGGCAAAACACTTATTTCAGTAAGAGTACAAAACCCAGTTGTTAGTGGCTCAAGCGCAGGTGCTACCTACTACCATCAGTTTCTTGGATTTATTACTTCACTTACCCTTAATCAATCTACTACTGAATTTATCAATTTCTCTGGTACTGTTACTTCTACCGGAACAGTTGATGTTACTCCTTAATTATGAACTACACTACTATTACTATAAACGGAACTAAGATTGGACTTAAATTCGGGATGGCATCTTTTAGATACCTTTCCGATAAGTTCGTAGAAGGCAAGGCTTATACAAATAACGAGTTAAATGAGATTGGGATTGCCCATATTTTGTATAGCGGTTATTATAACAATTGCCTAATTAAGGATGCAGAGATTGAGCATAGCTTTGAGTCTTTTGTTGACTTTATAGAAGCAAATCTGAACAACGAAGGTGTATTATCTGACATAAAGGATGTGATACAAATTTGGACTAATAATGAGTTTCTTAAGCAGATTGAAGAACCAAAGCAACAAGCGAAACCAGAAGCAAAAAAAAAGACTACTCGTGGGAAGAAATAGAAGCATTTGCGTTTGGTGACTTATGTTTACTGCCAAATGATTTCTATGCAATTAGTGCGAGAGAGTTTTCTTTAATGATAAGAGGAAGTGAATCCCGAAAGGTTGACACTTACAAGCAAACAAGACTTTTGATGTTTACAATGGTGCGGTTGATGGGTGATTCTAAGACCGCACCAAAAACACCAGAAGCATTGTGGCAGTTGCCAGGTGATGAAGAAAGTGGCAATGTGATGAATGATGACGAGATGCGAGAAATATTTAAAAGGTTGGGTAAATGAGTTTAAATATAATTATAGATGCAGATGTACAATCGGCTACCCAGAAGATAGGGAAGTTCGTTTACACAATGAAGCAGGACTTCAAAGAGGTTGAAAAAACCGTAAGAAAAGCTTCAAATACTGTAAAGGAGTCTACCGATAAAATGGCTGAGGCTGCAAACTCATTCGGGAAATCATCAAGAAATTCATTAACTGCACTATCTCTTACCCTTCAAGATTTACCATTTGGTTTTATAGGTATTCAGAATAACCTTCCTGGTATTATACAAGGCTTTGGTCAAATGAGTGCAGAAGCAAAGACTGGTGCTTCTGTGATGAGTCAATTAAAGACTGCAATAATGGGGCCTGCAGGTTTGTTTCTTGCTTTTAGTGCTGTAACAGCAATTGTCACAACATTGACAATGAAATATGGTGGACTTGGTAATGCAGTTGATGCTTTATTTGGTAAGATAAATCCATTAGCAAAAATAATTAAAGATGCCACTAAATCACAAGAAGATTTAAATGAATCATATAAAACAAGTGGTCAAATTATTGCATCTGCAACTGGAAGTGTAGATGCTCAAATACTTAGAGTACAATTACTATCTGATACAGTAAAAAACTTATCTAATTCAGAAGAATTAAGAAAAAATGCTTTATCTGAATTGCAGAAAATTGATAAGGCATACTTTGGTCAAATAACAACAGCAATAGGTGATGTTGGTAAGCTTGAAGCAGCAACAAGAAAATACACAGAAGCAATTATAGCTAATGCTATTGCTAAAGCTTACGAGCAAAAAGTTACAGAAGGTGCTATAAATTTAGAAGAGCAAAGAAATTTATTAAAAGATCTTGCTCCTGCTTATGCAGAAGCAACCAAAAAACAAAAAGCATTTTTAGATTCTTATCAAGATGCTTTTGATCCTGTAACTGGTGCTAAAATAGCACAACCAAGTTTTATTGCAAATGCTGATATTGTAGCATTTAATAAACAAAAACTTGTTGTAGATGCAGCTATTATTGCTCAAGATAAATTAAAGCAATCTTTTAGTGATGCAACTTTAGAAGCATTAAAATTTGTTGAACCTTTAGAGCAAGGTTCAAAAGCAGCTAAAGATTATAAATATCAAATTGATGAATTAATTGGTGCATTAAGTTTTAAAACTCAGATTGAAGATGTAAAAGAATTAGCTGATGTTATACTTGATGTAAATAAAAAATATACAAGCAGAGCAACAGCATTAAAAGAATTACAACAATTAGGTGATGGAGTATTTAATGGTTTGACATTAGAGAAAAAAGGATATGATAGTTTAAAAGATGCAATAGATACATACATACTTAAATTACAGGTTTTAGATTTAGAAAATAAGGGAAGAATAAAAGCTGCTGATTTACAAGCTCAAGCTGATAAAAATAAAGAAGCAGCAGATGCAAAAAGAAAAAAATCAGATGAAGATTTATTAGCAAGTTTAATGAAGCAAAGTGAAGCTTATGATAAATTTGGAAACTCAACAGATAGGTTTGCAAAAAAGTACGATAAGATTTTACCAATGTTAGAAAATTTACAAAAAGGTGCCAAAAATGTTGCCATATTAATGCAAGAAACATTTTTTGCTCCTTTAAATGAAATGTTTACTACATTATTTACAAAGTTTACATTTTCAATAAAGTCATTTACAAATGCTATTCTTGCATCAATAGGACAGATAGCAGCAAAGCTTGCAACAACATTAGTTATTCAAGGATTGGTTAGTCTATTCTCTGCACCTCTTGCGTTAGGTGGTGCATTATCACCAGAAGGAGGATTAAGTTTTATTGGTAAGGCACTTAGTGGATTAAAATTAGGTAAGTCAGCAGATTTTAGTGGTGTTCAAGGTGCTAATATGGGAATGAGTGGTTCTGTTAATTTAGTTCTTCGTGGTACTGATCTTGTTGGTTCGATAAATAGAACTAATTCACAAATATCAAGGGTTGGATAATGGCATATCAAATAAAATATAGAATTACTTTTAAGACTTTGCAAGATGATACTTGTAAGGTTGACTTTTATATAAAAGATTATAGTGGTGGTGTTACAAATTTGGAACCGGCATCAAATCCTTTTGTTCTTCAAGAGTTTAACAGTGATGAAGATATTTACAAGCCATTAAGACCTCAACAAGCTACTGTAAATTTTATAAGTCAATCAGGTGTATCAATAGATGATTTTCTTAGCAATTCTGATACATATTGTTATATAGCTTTTGATTTTTTAGACCCTACTCGTTATTATTGGGTTGGATACTTATTACAAGATGATTTTCAAGAAACATGGCAAGACACCAACCATATAATCACACTAAGAGCAACTGAGGGTCTTGGTATGCTTCAGAGCCAACCATTAACTGACAATGCAGGAGATGAATTAATTGGTAGGTTTACTCCTTGGCAATTTATACAATATGCTGCATTTGGATCAATTACTGGATTTATCGAACACAAGGTAATAAGCAATTTGTATCACTCATCAATGGATGATACACTTACTGTACCATCAATAGGACAATGTTATATTGATGCAAGGACATTTAGTATTGGAGATGGTGAATATGACAATAAATATAATGTACTTAATAAAGTAAATTCTGCTTTTAATCAAACAATGCTTCAATACAAAAGCAACTGGTATATATTTAGACCAGAAGAATTGTTTATGACTCCTACACAAAGTTTAAGGCAATTCAACATAACACTTTTAGGCACAACAATAAGTGAAAATAGATACGATATTGAGGTTGGTGTAAATGAAGAAATAAAACCAATTGCACCAGAAATGCTGCGTTTTATTAATAGACCTACAAAGATTGACGAGGTTACTTTTACTTATGAATTGCCAACTGAGTTGCTTTGCAATCAAAATTTAAGTAGGGGTGATTTAAACACAGCAGGTAGTGGATTTAATCTTTATGATGTTAATAGTTGGACATTAAAAGCAGGAACATTTGCAGGAAGCAGAGAGAGTCCATTTACAAGCACTTCTGTACATTATAGAAAAGAAACATTAGATGCTGAAAATGATGTTATAGATAATTATTTATATGCTGCAACTGAAACAGTGTACAGCTATAATTGGTGGCAAAGTTGTGATGTAGCAGTAGCATTGGGAGATATCATAACATTATCTTTTGATTGGAGATGGGATGAAGATAATACAATTATTGGAACTGATAGAATTTTTAGAGTTGCACAATTATTATATAAAGCTGATGGAGTACCTGCACAAAGAAGGGGATTAAATGATGATGGAACATGGTTTACTTATCCTTCAACTTGGGATAGCGTAGCTTATGCAAGCCAACCCTTTTTTAAAATTGATATGACCTCTATTAGCATAGAAAATAATGGATGGGTTACATATACAATAGAGAGTCAGCCAGTAGTAAAAGATGGCATTGTTAGATTATTGCTTACAAATACTGCCGGTGCAACAGCAAATGAAAATCTTTGGAAGAATATTGAGTTTTCAATTAATAGCAAAGTTAATGGTGTTTATCTTGATACAATATCTGGTGATTTTGATAGATTTACAAAAACTGAAGATATTAGATCAAACTTTACAGAAGAAATATTCTTAGAAGATTTAAACAACTCAAATCTTATGGGTTGCATATTTGATGCAACAAATACATTTAGAACTACTCCAACTTGGAATAGATATAGATACCAATTAGAGTCAGAACCTTTTAAGAAGCAAAATTTGATTGCCAATTGGGAAAGGACAAGGTTTCATAGGAATAAAATTGATGTTAACTTATTTGGTCTTAAATATGATTCTAAGCCAATTGGATTGCTTAATACAATTAAGTTTGTTGATGATGATCCTAACAAACTTTACTATATAGCAAATCTTAAAGAGATTGACTTTGCGACTTCTACCTGGCAAGCTACACTTGTTGAGGTTTATGACAATGATAGGGACTTTCTTATTAATACAAATGTTACATATAAAAATAAAACAGGTTCAGGTCTTGTTCCAATTACCTTAAATTATGGGCAGTATTTTAGTGTTATTACAGGAAATAAACTTAGGTACACCGGAACACCAACCATAACGGTTGACTTTAAGGGTAGGGTTGTTGGAAGCATTACTGTATCATCAACTCCGGTAGTTGTAAATTTTGTTCTGAGTAATACAAGTGGAATACTTAAAACAGTTAATGTTACTGCCACAACAAGTCCATTTGCTGTTGATATAAATTTAGATGTTGATAATGTTGTTTTAGCTACAAATAATGAAATTGAGCTAACTTTAAGCGCAAGTATTACCTCACTTACCGTTACAAGTAGTTACTTGATATTTAACAATAACGATTCACTTTACCCTACTTATAAATCCGGTTATATATATAAATAATGGCAGACGTAGTAAAAGCAGAAGGATTAGTTATAGCATATACATTTGAAGATAATGTATATCCATTGGCTTGTGCAAAGAACTCAAGCCTTAATATTAGTAGGGACTTTCTTGAATTAGCACCTAAGACAAATGGTTTGTATCGTTCTTACATACCTACAAGGAGGAACTTTACCATAAGCGGTAGTGGATTGGTAAAGATGGCTCAAGCTTTTATGCAACCATTTGCATTTTTTGAGGAGTTCTTCACAGGAACTGATGAAAAATATACAGCTTATTTAGATATAATTGACGCGCAAAATAATTATAGGGTATTTAAGTTTGATTGTTATATACAAGATTTAACACTTGACTCAACAATTGGCTCAAATGCTACATATAGTTACAATATACAAGGAAGTGGTAGCTTTACTGAGTTGACGGTTGTGGATACTTATACTGTAACAGCAGGTACTATTCCTGCTCGTAACCCTGCCACTCACAAGCTTGTTGCCGTTGGATATGGTGGAAAATGGTACTATAATTACACAGTTACTGGCTCATTTGTTATAACACTTGGAACGGCATTAAATGGTACATCAGTTATTGCCGCTTACATTGCATTATAAACATAATAAATCTTAAATTTACATTATGATAGGCGAACATAATTTAAGGCCAATAAAGAAGGGTGACACATGGGAAATGACGTTGTCATTTTATGATGATGAGTGTGAAACTACATCAATTAATGTAAGCACTTATGTATTTAAATTACAAGCAAAGAACTCAGCAGGAACAGTAATGTTTGAGTGGTTGGATAATGTTTTTGTACAAATTAATAATTTTACAAGAAGGGTTACATTGACACCTACTACTACTAATTCATATACAGCAGGTGAATATAGCTATGAATTGCAAGTAGGAATTTCTACTAATTCATATACTTGGATGCAAGGATTTGTGCAAGTTGAAACGCAAATAACATCATAGATGGCAACATTTATAAAAATAGTATATAGCGTTACTAACCCAATAATTAAAGTAACGTATGACGTTACTAATGTTACAATTGGTGGGCAGCAAAATGCTCCTGTGTATATAAGAATGGATTATGCTGAAAAAAATTATTTAACTACATTATATGATGTTTCAGCTTTAAATGCATCTGACGGTGATGTGTTGCAATATATTGCAAGTACGGGATTGTGGACTAAAACTTCATCAATTAATTTTGGTACCTGGTGAGAATAAATAGATCATTAAGAGCATATATTGAAACAAGTGGGCCAGGTAGTGGTAGTGTCACTTCCGTTGGATTGTCAATGCCGGCAGCATTTAGTGTTGCAAATAGTCCTGTAACGGCTTCAGGAACTTTGGCGGTAACTGCAACAGGAACATCAGCACAATACATTCGTGGTGATGGTCAACTTGCTACTTTTCCATCTTTAAGTGGTTTTGTGCCATATACGGGTGCAACAACTAACGTAAACCTTGGTGAGTTTGAGATTAAGGCAGGTCAGATGACTCTTGACATCACCCCAACGGGAACGGCTGCTGTTGGTACAACACGTTGGAACGATACGTTGGGAAGTAGCGAAACAACCTTAAAAGGCGGTAGTGTTATTCTCAAGAATGGTGTTGACTTGGTTGCAAGGGTGGTTAACAAGGTTACGCCGAACACTACACTAACAAAGGCAGCATATCAAGCAGTAAGGGTAAGTGGTGCGCAAGGTCAAAGACTTGCAGTTGCCTATGCCCAAGCAAACAACGATGCGAATAGTGCTGACACAATAGGACTTGTTACTGAAACAATAGCAACCAACCAAGAGGGATTTATTATATGCGTTGGACAGATTGAGGATATTAACACAACTGGTTCGCTTCAAGGTGAAACGTGGGTAGATGGTGATGTACTTTATCTTAGTCCTACAATCCCAGGTGCAATCACAAAAGTAAAGCCTACTGGTAATGGTCATATTGTAATCATTGGTTATGTTGAGTATGCTCACGCTAATCATGGCAAGATATATGTTAAGGTAATGAACGGGTGGGAACTTGATGAACTCCATGATGTTGCCATAGTTAGTCCTGCAAACAATGAGGCACTAATTTACGAATCATCTACCTCACTTTGGAAGAACAAGACAATCGCAAGTGCATTGGGTTACACACCAGTCCCAACCACACGCACACTTACGATAAATGATGTGAGTTATGACTTGAGTGCGAATAGGAGTTGGGATGTTGGTGATTATGGAACATGGTAATTTATAATAAGATAATACAAGATATATGGCAAATACATTAAGATTTAAAAGGGGTTTAGCAAGTGGTATTCCAACTGCGGTAGCAGGTGAGCCATTATTTACAACAGATACCTTTGATTTGTATATAGGTAATGGAACTACGAACACTCGCTTCCAAAAGTATATTGCAAGTGGTACGTCATCACAACTTTTAAGAGGTGATGGATCATTGCTTACAATGCCTATTGTATTAACAAGTCCATCCAATGGTCAAGTGCTAAAGTACAATGGCACTAATTGGGTCAATGATAGCGATGCAGGTGTGACGGGTAATGGTGCAACAGGACAAGTTGCATATTGGAATGGAACAAGTAGTCAGACGGGGAGTAATAATCTGTTTTGGGATGCTGCTAATAGTAGATTAGGTGTAGGTACTACATCTCCACAAACAAATTTACACGTTTCAACGGCAGGTTCAGTAAGTGGTAGGTTTAGCAATACAACCTCAGGAGTAAATACAGAGATAGGAGTTATAAGTGGTTTGGGTTATGTCGGTACTCAAAGTGCTGCTAATTTTGCAATAATTACATCCGACACAGAACGAGCAAGATTTACAACCGCAGGAAGATTGCTTTTAGGAACTACTACAGAGAGTACGTTTTTGTTAGATGTCAACGGAACTGCGAGGGTGAGTGGAGCATTGACAGGAAATACAGGAAGTTTTTCAAGCACAATGAACGCTGATTCTTATGGATTGGCAGGAGCAGTAAAT
>Ga0315908_10004460_pt1 | contig 10091 bp, 8 predicted proteins | sample LakEriMetagenome_12_FD_203520 | JGI IMG/M metagenome (GOLD analysis project Ga0315908, IMG submission 203520) | Freshwater fungal communities from buoy surface, Lake Erie, Ohio, United States - Buoy 4 MA124 | ecosystem: Environmental > Aquatic > Freshwater > Lake > Lake biofilm | place: USA...
GTGCCTGTTTCGGGGGCGAACTGAATGTTAACAGCTTCCATAGTGCTCAGATCATCGAGCGCTGCGAGAATGCGCGAGAATTCCCAAGAGGGAAGCAGAAAGATGATGCTCTTTCGAAGTTATAATCTGCATCATGGTGATATGATGTTCACCGGATGGAGTGTTGTCGCAAAAGTGTATTGGTTTTTTCAATACTCCCGCACTCCATTACTCTCAGAGCTTGAATTCACGAAATATCGTGACCCTTGGTAAACTCAGGCCGCTGCCTGTTCTTCGCGCAGTTGTTCCTGCTCGGCTGATTCATCAGCTTCCAGATCGCGAGCTGCACCAACCTTGAGGCTGACTTTGAGGCCGTGTTTTTCAGCGGCTGTATTGAGCAAGGATCGAATGGAACTGATCGTGAGTCCATTTTTTCCGATCACATGTCGGACATCTTCCTGTGCGAGTTGCACCCTGAAAACCAAGGACCCGGTAGCATTATGACTGATCAAAATGCTCGCTTGCTGGGGATGGTCGATCAGATTGGCGACCACATAAGTGAGAAACTCACGAAGGGCTTCAGGGGCGTCCATAAAAGAGAGAAATGGTTAGCTAACCCCAAGCCGCCGGATCTCGGCGGCTGTCTGTTTCCCGAACCAAGGATTACTTGGCGGCTGCTTGAGCCTTCTTGATGAGGCTGCGGACGGTGTCCGATGGCTGAGCGCCTTTGGAGATCCACTCGTTCACCTTGTCGAGATTGACGTTGGCGTTGTTCTTGGATTGAGCAGGATCGTAGGTTCCAAGGATGTCAAGGAAGCGACCATCGCGTGGGAAACGCTTGTCAGCAGCGACGATACGAAAGACGTGATGCCCTTTGGCACCTTCTTGACGGAGACGAATAACAACAGCCATGATAATTTAGTTCGGACTTTTTGGGGGAGGCGGACAGTGGGAGGATGAGGGAGGAAATCAAGCGTTTTTTTGGCTTTGTTCCCAGTAGGCCCGACGATGGATTTCGTCAGAGCCTCTCATCTCACGAATCTCGGAGTGAGTTCATGAAGCTGTCCATGAGGGATTACTCGGCGACTGCTTCTGGGGCTGCTGCGGCGGCAGGTTTAGCGGCTTTCTTGGCGGCAGGCTTCTTGGCAGCTACCTTCTTAGCGGCTTTAGGAGCGCTCTTGAGGCTGATTTTGCTGCGGCCGACGCCAGCTCTGACGAGTGCCTTCTTGCGGGCTTTGTAGGCTTTGAGGCGGCGGCGTTTGATGGTCTTGTTGTGTTGCTGTCCCATGAGATGAATTTGAGTTGTGTCTAGAAAAAGGGCTCGGAGGGTGACACCATCCGCACGGGAATCAAGAGGCTATTCACATTTACAGCGACTTGTTACCCGTTTGAGGCCCTAAAAAGCACCCTTTTAGCCACCTCACAGGCTCGAAATCAAGGCTTCAGCAGCCCGGCGACCACTCAGCAGGGCTCCATTGATAGAGACGTCCTCGACATAATCACCACAGCGATACAGGCCAGGAGCCAGCACGCTTGAGAGCGATTCTTCGCCAAGACGGAGCTGGCGGGACTCTGGTTGCGCATTGCGGATTTGGTAGGTGCGCAGGTGCTTCCACTGCCGCGCCGTGGGGCCAAACCATTGCGTCATTTGCTCACGGACGACATCTTCCAGTTCATTGCTGGATGGGGCTCCGATGATGCTGGTGCTGATGAGATGCTGGCCGGGTGGCGCATAATCCGGGGCAGCGTTGCTGATGATGCAGGCATTGTTCACCGGGCCGCGTCCATCGCCATCCAGATGCAGGATAGATTCTTTGGGCACAGGCTGATCCGTGCTGAAGTAAAGGCAGGTCGTGCAGCGTCCCGGCAGCAGTTTTTCACCACCAGTTTCAGGCAGTAGCCGCTGGGCCACCTCTTCGCTGGTGGCCACGATGATGTGGTCTGCGCGGATCACCGCGCCCGAGGCCAGTGTGACTTCTCCGCTACGCACGGCGACGACGGGTGAGTTCAATTTTAAGGATTCCGGCGGCAGGGCTACGGCGAGCTGATCCGGGATGGACTGCATGCCGTGAGCAGGCAGCGCAGCACCGCCACGCCGAAACATGGAATATAAGAAGAGAAACATCCGCGCAGATGTCCGCAGGTCCTTTTCTAAAAATACACCTCCGAAAAATGGCCGGAAAAAGCGGTCGATCATCGCTTCACTGAAGCCAAAATGGCGGAGGTAGTCCTCCGTTTCCATTTCTGGGATGCCGCGCTCGATCGCCCGCGTGCCAGAAACTTCCTTCCAAAGAACCAGCGTGTGCCATTTATCCTGCCACTCGATGAGGTCATCAGCAAAGTTTTTGAGGGCATCCAGCGGATGATGAAAGGGATCTGCCAGACGATGCGCATGATGTTTATAATGCACCTCGGAGCCACGATAGAGAGGACGTAGATCCAGCTCATCGTAATCCAAGACACGCTTTGCCTCCGGGTAGGCTGGGAGCATCACTTGAAAACCACGGTCCAGCGTAAAACCATCCACCCGGTCAGAGCGTACGCGACCTCCGACTCCATCCGATGCCTCATGGATCGTGAAGGGCAGTCCGGCGCGACTGAGCAAACGCGCACAGGCGAGTCCGGCCAGTCCGGCTCCGACGATGACGATGGTGGGTTGCATGGGAGGTCTAAAGAAAGAGGGGTGGCCGTGAGAGGATGCATGATGGATGCCATGTTTGTGTTTGCAAGCGGCGGCGGCAAACTCCACCCATGGTCCGCATGAATGATGGCCGAAAAATTTTGATCACAGGCGCAAGTGGCAGACTCGGCTCCACCTTGCGACAGGCCTATGCAGTCAGGCATCGCGTGCTCTCCCCGACTCGACAGGAGTTGGATCTCTCAAGGCCGGAAAAGCTGGCGGAAATCCTGCGCCCCATGGACTTCGATCTCTGCATCCACTGCGCCGCCATCACCAGCCCGGATGTCTGCGAACGTGAGCCTGAGCTGGCGGAGCGCGTGAATGCGCAGTCGCCCGCTGTCATCGCCAGTGAATGCCAGCGTCGCGGCGCGCGGCTGATTCATCTGAGTACGGATTATGTCTTTGGCGGTGAGGGCGACACGCCGCTTTCAGAGTCCGACGCCACTGCCCCCGTGAGCACTTATGGCCGCACCAAGCTCACCGCCGAATCCGCCGTCTTGCAGGCCTGCCCGAGCGCCCTCGTTGCCCGTGTTTCCTGGCTTTTTGGCGGTGCTCAGGCCTGCTTTCCTGAGCAAATGCTGGCGCAAGCCCGTGCCGGGCGCGAGGTCGAGGCCATCGGTGACAAATGGAGCGTGCCGACTTGCATGGATGACATCGCCGTCTGGCTGGAGCTTCTTTGGCAGCAGGAGCCGGCCGTCCATGGCCTACTGCATCTCTGCAACAGCGGCCTAGCCACCTGGCAAACCTTTGCCCAGGCAGCGCTCGACATCGCCTATAAAAAAGGCCTTCTGGAGCAGCCAGCGACCGTGAAAGGCAACCGCTTGGAGGCCTTCACTGGCTTTCTGGCCAAGCGTCCGCGCTACACGCCGATGGCGAACCAAAAGCTCGTCTCACTCCTGGGCGAAAGCCCGCGCTCCTGGCAGGATGCCCTGAGTGCCCACCTGGGCAGATCAGCCCTGAGGCTTTAAAATCCGCTTCTGCGCCTCTTGTAGCTCGAGGTGCAGCGCCATGATCTCGCGCTGGATTTCAGAGGCATCTTCCGCCTCCAGTTTCGGATGCTTCAGCTGTGTTTGCAGTCGCTGCTTCAGCATTTGCAGTCGGGCGATCTCCAGGGCTCCCAGCGCATGTTGGGCGGAGGCGATGCCGCCCATGGCTGAGGATTGATGCAGGATCTGCGTCAGCGCCGCCTCTTCCTCAGGGTCCAGTCCGGTCAGGAAAACATTCACCGCCACCGGGTCCACGGGGTCAAACTGGCCGCGCCAGATCAGGCCTAGCAACTCCGTGCCGGGCAGATCTCGCAGCAGATCCTCGTGCGGCTGCTGTCTCAGCCAGTCCAGCACCTGCGCATCCCCGAGCGCCAGCTGGCAAAGCAGTAGCGCATTGCGATCTTGCGCAGCGATCAGCTGCTGGCCGGGGTGCTCCGTCGCCGCTTTCACCACGGTGGATTTACCGCCAGACTTTTCAGCACGGGCCATCAGCTTGCGCATCGTTTCCTCTGGGATGCCGAGACGCATGGCCACACGCTGCACCGCCGTTTCACGGGCGACCGGGCTTTCCAGCAGGCGAATGTTTACCGCCATTTCTTCGCCAAAGCGCACCCGCTCTCGCATCTCTTCCATGTTCCGCCGCGTGCCCACGACCTCGACCTGGTAGTCGATGAAATCACGGGCCTTTTTCAGCAGTTCCGCAAAGGCCTCCGGGCCTTCCTTGCGGATCAGGGAGTCAGGATCTTCCCCCGTGGGCAGCGCCGCCACCTTCACGATCAATCCCGTCGGGGCCAGGATCTGATAAGCCTTCTCCGCTGCCTTGAAGCCCGCGTTGTCCGAGTCATAACAGAGCACGATCTCATCCGCCTGACGCTTCAGCGCCTTCGCGTGAAACTCTGTGAAGGCCGTGCCTTGCCCCGCCACCGTGTTGGGAAACCCAGCCTCGTGCAGCATGATGGTGTCGATCTGGCCTTCGCAGACAATCGCCTGCCCGGCTTTCGAGATCGGGCGTTTCGCTTTATCAAAGCCGAACAGCACCTTGCTCTTCGTGAAAATCGGCGTCTCCGGCGAGTTCAGGTATTTCGCCGCCTTCGCGTCCTTATCTAAAATCCGACCGCTGAAGGCGATCACCTCGCCGTTGTCATTGCGGATCGGAAACATCAGCCGATGCCGGAAACGCGGATACGCATCCCCACGCTCCTCACTGAAAGCTAAAATGCCTGCATCAATGAGTACCTGCTGGCCGAACTGATGTTTCGTCGCCCACTGGCGTAGCAGTTGAGCCTGTGGCGGTGCGTAGCCAATCATCCAGTTCTTCGCCACCGCTGCGCTGATGCCGCGTCCTTTCAGGTAAGCGCGTGCGTCTTCAGCGACGGGGCTTTTCATCAGCAGCTGGTGATACCACGCCGCCAGCTCCTGATGCGCGCGGATCATCAGGCTGCGGATCTTCGCGTCCTTTTCCGCATTCGCATCCCACACCTCCTCCTGGATGCGGATACCAGCGGCCTCGGCGATGCGCTTCACCGCCTCCATGAAAGTCAGGCCATCATGCTCCATGACAAAGCGGAAGGCATTCCCCCCCGCACCGCAGCCAAAGCAGTGATACGAGTTTGTCGAAGGCCGCACATTGAAGGAGGGCGACTTCTCATTGTGAAACGGGCACAGCCCCACCCAGTTCGTGCCCGCTCGGCGCAGCTTCACCGAGCGCCCGATCAGCTCCACGATGTCCGTGGATGCGAGCACTTGCTGAAGAGTTTCTTCCGGGATTCTGGCCATGACGAGGTAGCGGGGCGCGACTGTAGCAGCTTCCAGGAAATTGCAGCCGTGAATTTCACACGCTTCTTGGGCAGGGTGGGGGAGTAGCTTCGAATGGCATTCTTATGCAATAGAGCCTCCATTTCGCGAATTCCTAGCCATTCAAAATCACATAAGGCTACCTTCAATATGCCGCTGGTGGCTGCGGTGGAGGACGATTTGAGCGGAATCTATCGGTTCCAACCATCTGGAAGTGTGAAGCGCTTGGCGGTCGCTTTTCCTAGCGAAATGTTGACCATTTAGACGCGTGATATTGACCGCTGGCTTCGCAGTCACAATCACCCACCAGTGGCTCGCAATGCTCTGCACCGCTGCATCAAGGTGTTCTTATCCTTCGCCTAATCTCGAGGCTGCTTGCTGCTGTCTGGTGGTCGTATGTCTGTGTGGACGAAGGAATCATTTTGGCTGATGTTCTATCCAATGCAATTACCCAAAATTTTCGCACACCTGTTGTCGGCGAAAGATTGCTTGACTTTGGGTTTGATCCGGAGTCAAACGTAGGTCTAAAACCGTCGTAAAGCCTAGTAGGATTGGTGGCTTATTACACCTACCATTCCGTTGACACGGAGAGGTTTTTTCTCTTCATGACTGCAAATCTCTATGCCTCATACCTCCCAGGAGTTCCGCTCAAGGCAGGCGAATTGCTAGGCAAGATCGGTGAGGAACTGGCTTTCGTGACGTCGGGCGAGGACAACGGTCTCCTCCCCATCAATCATTTTCTACTCGATCTTGAAGAGCTGCGAGGGGCAGAGCTTCCTGAAGCTTGGACCGTGGGTTTGAGGGTCGCCCGTGGTTGGATCGATGAGATCCTCGACGGGCCAGGCCTGTTCTCGGAAAACAGCATCCGGCGGTTGAACGATTGGCATAGCTTCATGAGTTCAATCCTAGATTCGCGTGCGAGCGGACGCGGATTGCCGGCCTGGCCTTCGGACTGGGACGAACCAGGGGCGATGGTGAAGGGCGCTCCCGCCGTGGATACTGCCTCCGCCCTGACTGAATCGGCACCCGCTGGCAACGAAGTTTCCTTTTGCCTGAATCTCGATGAAGACCTCGAATTGCTGAACGAGTTCCATGCCGAGTCTTTGGAACTCCTTCAGACCATCGAGCAGGGGGTCTTGATCTTGGAATCGAACCCAACCGACACCGAAACGGTCAATTCGATCTTCCGAGCGTTCCATACTTATAAGGGGGGGGCGGGTTTTTTGCATCTCGACCCGCCCCGCAATCTCGCGCACGAATTAGAGACGGTGTTGGATTTGGTCCGGCGCTCCGAGTTGCGGATCGATTCCGTCGTCATCAACCTGATCCTTGCAGGTGGGGATGCCCTGGAGCAGTTCACCCGTGCGATCGGGGCTCAGCTCCAAGGAGTGGAGCCGGGTTCACCCATCGTCGTGCCCACATCCGACATCATCCGTCGTGCGAAAGCCGCTGCCCGTGGGGAAGCCGAGCCACCTGCTGTGGCTCCGCAGGAGCGGTTGGGCACTGACGCGCCCGCCTCTCAGATGCCCCCGCCGGAGCAGGCGCTCACCGCGCCCGTTTTGCAAACTGCGGCTGCCCCTGCGGCACCTCCTCCCCCTGTTCCCCCAGTCCGCGAACCGGTGGGTGGGGATCCAGGGGGCGGTTTTGTCAAAATCGACACGGCGAAGTTGGACAGCCTTGTCGATCTCGTGGGCGAACTGGTCGTCGCGCAGTCGATGGTCGTGGAAAATTCGGAGGTCCAAGCGATCCAGAGCTCGCAGTTCGTTCGGCAACTGCGTCAGCTCAGGCGGATCACCAGCGATTTGCAGAGCACAGCCATGTCGATGCGGATGGTGCCGGTCCGGGGTGCCTTCCAGAAGATGACCCGTCTGGTGCGCGATCTCGCGACAAGCGGAGGTAAGCAAATTCAGTTCCTCCTTGAGGGGGAGGAGACCGAGTTGGATCGGAATATGGTCGAAAAGCTGGGCGACCCCCTCGTTCACATGATCCGCAACTCGGTCGATCATGGCATCGAGTCGCAAGACGAGCGGATGGCCCGGGGCAAACCGGCGCAGGGCACGATTCGTCTCAGCGCGGCCCATCAGCGCGGCGGCATCGTCATTCGGCTTTCCGACGATGGCAAGGGGCTCGACCCCGCCCGCATCCGGGCCAAGGCCATCGAGCGCGGGCTGATTCGGGGCGATGTTGAAATGGACGCTTCTGAAATCGTTTCCCTGATCTTTCTTCCTGGTTTTTCCACGGCAGATGCGGTGACCGATCTCTCCGGTCGTGGCGTGGGCATGGATGTCGTGCGCAGCAACATCGAGGGCCTCAGTGGCAAGATCGAAGTCCAGTCCGTGCTAGGTGAGGGCACCACCTTCACCCTTCTGTTGCCGCTCACGCTCGCCATCATTGATGGCATGCTCGTCGGCGTGGGCGACGACCGCTACATCATCCCCACGCTATCCATTCGTGAGTCCTTCCGTCCCCAGCCCGGGATGGTTTCGACGATTCAGGGGCGGGGCGAAGTAGTGAGTGTACGAGGCCGCCAGACGCCGCTCCTGCGCCTTGGACGATACCTTGGACGCCCAGCAAGAGCCACGAATCTTGAGGATGCCATCATCGTGGTGGTGGAATCAGGTGATGCCGCCCGCGGTCTGGTCGTGGACGAATTGCTGGGTAAGCAGGAGGTCGTCATCAAGAGCCTCGGCCAAACCTTTAGGCATCAAAATCTGCTCGCTGGTTCGGCCGTGCTTGGGGACGGTTCTGTGGGCCTCATCCTCGATGTGGACACGCTTGTCAAAACGCCCACCCACTCAAACGCAATCGCAGCTGCAACCGCCGCCGCCCCCCACCTATGACCACCCCGCCCCTCAACTCGAACGCTGCTCAAGCCCAGGCTGGGCGCTATTTGACCTTTAGCCTGGGTCTGGAAACCTACGGACTGCCCGTCCTGAATGTGCGGGAGATCATCCGGCTTTGTCCGATCACGCCCGTTCCGCGGATGCCGGACTTCATCAAAGGTGTGATCAACCTCCGCGGCACGGTCATTCCAGTTCTCGATTTGCGCGCCAAATTTCAGATGGCTGAGGCTGTCTTTAGCGAGCGGGCCTGCATCATCGTGGTGCAGCTCCGCAGCCCCTCTGGCGGCAGCACACTGATAGGTGCGATCGTTGACACGGTGGAGGAGGTGGTCCAGTTCAATGAATCCCAGCTTGAGCCAGCTCCCGATTTCGGGGGCTCGCCCGAAACCCAGTTTATCCTAGGCCTCGCGACAGTGAGTGGCAGTGTTAAGACGCTGCTGGATCCCGAAAAGGTTTTCCTCGCCGAGGGCTTGCTGACTCTCTCTCCCGCTCAAGTCCCCGAACCCCAAACAACGCACTCATGAATTCGTGGACCATCTCCCGGCGTATCGGTGCAGGCTTTGTTGCCATGGTGCTGATTTCCGCCGCCCTGGGCTTCCTTGGCATGTCACGGCTCGGGGTCGCCAGCCGCGCCCTTGCGGTGGTCACTGACGACGTTCTCCCGAGCGTGCTCACTCTCGATGAGTGTGCCAGCCTCGCGCGCGACAACCTTTTTTCCTGCCTCCGCTACGCCGACGCGGAGACCGTCGAAGCACGCAAGGCCCTTGAGGACCACGTCGCCTCGAACCGGTCCCGCATGGATGAACTGTTCCGCAACTATGACCCACAAATGATCGTGGACGACGAAGACCGCAGGTTGTTCGATGAGATCAGGCGGACCCGCGAAACCTTTGTGAAGGTCCGCGGCGACTACCTCGAGCTGGTGCGCCAAGGCCGGACCGAAGAGCAAAAGAAGATGCTCACGGGAGGGGTCATTCCTGCCTATGAAGCCTCGGTCAAGGCCGTGGATGCGGGCGTGCAATACAAAAAGACGTATGGGTTCGCCGTGAGTGAGGAGAGCAAGGCGGCCGCCCAATCTAGCATCCTCCTCCTGCGCATCGCCGTCGTTCTCACGCTGGTGGCGGCCGTGGTCTTGGCGTGGCTGATCGCCCGCTCCACCACCCGCGCTCTCGGAAGCCTTGCCACGAACCTCGATCTAGCCGCCACCCAAACCGCCGCCGCCGCGCGTCAGGTTTCGTCTGCAAGTCAGATGCTTTCTTCCGGGGCCAGTGAGCAGGCCGCCTCTGTCGTGGAGACCAGCGCGTCGCTCGAGCAGATAGCCGGCATGATCCGATCCACGGCCGACAACGCGGAAAAAGCCAGCCTACAGGCCGGCGAAGCCCATACACTCGCCCAGGCCGGTTTCCGGACCATGGTGGAAATGACGCAGGCCATGTCTGCGATCGACGCCGCGAGTGCCGACGTCGCCAAGATTCTCAAGAACATCGACGAGATTGCCTTCCAGACCAACATTCTCGCGTTGAATGCCGCGGTTGAGGCTGCCCGTGCCGGTGAGGCGGGCGCGGGCTTCGCCGTGGTCGCGGACGAGGTACGCTCACTCGCGCGGCGCAGTGCCGCAGCCGCGAAGGAGACTGCAGAAAAGATCGAGGCATCGATCATGAGCAGTCGCAGCGGCTCGGCGAGTTGTGCGAAGGTCCAAACCTCCCTTACCGAAATCGCCGCCAAGGTGTCCTCGACCGACTCGCTCGTTGGCGAGATCGCCATGGCTGCGCGCGAGCAGGCCCACGGCATCGAACAAATCAACGGGGC
>Ga0315908_10004466_pt1 | contig 10079 bp, 6 predicted proteins | sample LakEriMetagenome_12_FD_203520 | JGI IMG/M metagenome (GOLD analysis project Ga0315908, IMG submission 203520) | Freshwater fungal communities from buoy surface, Lake Erie, Ohio, United States - Buoy 4 MA124 | ecosystem: Environmental > Aquatic > Freshwater > Lake > Lake biofilm | place: USA...
AAAATATGGATTCCTAATAATCTATTCAAATATGAAATTTAAAACTAAAATTCAAATTAATAGCAAGACCAAGTAAAAGAATCAATAATGAGCATGTAACAGAGTGAAATGATGTAAAATGGACTTTTTAATTTTTAAAATTAAAATTTAAATTATAAGTCAACCAAAACATCAGTTATTGGCGATTAAAATAAATAATAATTAGACCAATAAATTTAATTGTATGAAAATAATGAATAATTTTAAATGTAAAAAGAAATATCACAAAATGATAAATAAATTTTATAGTTAACAGAATTACAAGATGAAAAAAAATAAGAAGAAGAACAATTTGATATTTCAAAAATAATGTAATCAGGTTTTCATAATATAGAGTTAATAAATGAAAATGAAGAATAATAATATTAATAAGAGAAAGGTATATTAAAAGTATAAATAATGAATTTCATCCACCGAATTGAAACAAACATAATATATGATGACATAAACTCAATAATAGATGATGAGGATAGAATAAAAGAAATTGAATTGGATTTAAATAGCTTGAATGATCCATTATACAAATGTTATAAGGACAAAAATTATTTGTTTATGGTATAAATAATAAAGAAATTCAAATTAGTTCGTGAGTTTATAATGTTAGGACACACTAATGACATCTTATTATTTCAATTAACAAAAGATGGAAGCAAAATGGTTTCTTTGGATAAAGATGGCAACTTTATGTTATGGAGATAATAGGAATATAGAGATGGTTATTACAGGTGGAGTCTCAAAATAAGATGGGGATAATTTGATCAGAATTTCTTTTAAGGCTCCCATTAAGAAAATCTAGTCCTTGATCATATTGACTATAAAAACAATCATGACGGTTCCAAGTAATTATATTATATATTACAAATAAAATATAATCATATGAATCTCAACAGAATCATAAAATATATATTAATCATATTTATTTTATTATAATCATAATATATTATTTATAATTATAATACATTCAATATAATTAATAATAAAATTATAAAATGATAGGTATCATGAATTGTTCTAAGTAAATGGAGTGAAATATGCAATTTGTGAGTAATAAAACGGAACAATATATGAAGGGTACTTCAAAAATGACTATTATCATGGAAAAGGGAAATTAGTGAAAGTTATTTAAGATAAAAACAACACAAATCATTTGATTGTAAACTAATAGATAGGTAAAATGTAAAATAACAATACAGAAACTTATAAAGGAGAATTTAATTATGGATAGAGGGAAGGTTATGGTGAATAATGGAAAATTGACTCTTATTATAAAGGAAATTGGAAAGAGGATAAAAAGTCAGGCTATGGAGAAATCTATTTCGATTCTGGAAAAATCTATAAAGGAAATTTCAAAAAAGGATTATTTAATGGTCAAGGAGAGCTTATCGATATTGATCAAAGTGTATACAATGGTTAATTCAAAAATAGTAAGAAAGATGGACTAGGAATCATTTATTATGCAGATGGATCTATATATGAAGGTATTATTACTATCATATTATTATAACATTCTCATATCATTAAAATATTATAATTATTATATTATAATTATCATTATCATTATCATATTATATTTATTTTCATAATCATCATATTATAATAGGGGAATTTAAAAATGATTAAAAATAAGGATTAGGATGTTTAAAATATGCAGATGGAATTGAACAGAAAGAATTCTGGTTAAATGGTTAATGCACGATTCAGAACGAAGAAAATTCTGAAGAAATAAGTTAATTTAATAAAAGACTACATACTTAATAGGAAGAAGAAGACTAAGAGGAAGATGATGATGATAAAAAGGAGTAGGACCAAGATTAAGATTAAGAATAATGAAAATTATAATTATAATTAAATATGATAAAAATAATAATTGATAAAGATTAAAATGATAATAAAATATAAAAATTAAATGATAATAAATTTTGATATTGATAATATTAATAAATTAAATATACAATATTAATAATATCAATAAATGAAATTTGTGATAAATGGTAAATATCTAATAAACTCGATTATAACTTCTGATGTATATTTTGATTTCCTGATCCTATAGCTTGTGGCTTCTTTAATGATTCTTATTTATGTTGCTTTGAAGCCAATGGAGAATATCAACAGTGAGATTGTCACTTCAATTGAAGTCATCCTTACTTTCTTGTACCTTGTAGATTTAGTCATTAGAAGGATGGCTTAAAAAAATGTATGTTTCATAACTTTATTTTTATTATAAATTAGAAATTCATGCAATCTTTATGGAACATTTTTGATATCATTTTTTTCATCTTAATATTAATCCTTACTTTTATTTTTAATATTTTCGAGCTACACAAGTATTTAAATTTACTTATTTAAGGAATGTTTCTAAAAACTTTGTGTAAGATCAAGACATGCTTGGGTTTCTGATTCTAAGTCTTAGATACTTATTTTAAATAATAAGAGTGATTTTTATTTTTTATAGGTAGTATACAATAATAATAATGAAGATCTAAGAATATATACAACATCCATAAATACTCATAAGCTCTTAACATTGATATTAATTGTACTTATAATAGTTACAAGGATTCTTTTGTGATGGATCCTTTTAAAACAAACTTATTTAATGAGATCAACAATCAAAGTTTCAAAAGCCAATAATAATAATAATATAATAATAATGCTTCAGTGAATGAGCATTCCAAACTCATAAATAACTAACAACTTACTAACCTGACTTATTATTAATGATAATAAATAATCATAAAATTTAGTCAATATTAGGAGATGCTATTATTTAATGTTTAATATTCTCGATATAATGAAGCTCTTTATTTTAATGCAGAATCATCAGTTATTATTTGAAATTCGAATGGATTCCCACATTTAAATCGAATTTTATTTCTCCTATTCTTAATTCTTCCTTTTCTCTTGAGATTTCAATCGTCCCCAATTCATAAGCTTTAACTTCACTTGATGTTTTGTCTTCCAATATTGTTTTTGAATTTCTAAACTATTATTTTATATTATTTACTTAAAAATATTTTCGTAGTTTATGTTTATTTTGTTCCCTGAAGAATCAAATTTATTATTTACTAAAAAGTTTAATAATTCATCCATATTTTCTGGATTATTGATTGTCTAATATTAATTTTATTCGCTTAATAAATCTTAATCTATTTTTTTTATAGGCAATTCTGGAGGTAATTACATTATAAAAAATCCTCCTTCTTCAATTATATCCATTACAGATTTCTCATCATTTTATTTAGTTTCCTATAATTATATTTATAAATTTTACTAAATCATCTAAGTCTATAGGCTGCATATATTATTCTTCAGATATTGTTTAATTTTCTATTTATTTATTTTCATTAAATTATCCTTAAATTAAATTTTTTTTTTGTCCTCCAAATTATAAATTTACTAAAATTTAATATACTTATTACCATTTTTTGCTAGAAACTATTATTTTTTTTAATCTATATGTATTTATTCATTTTATCTAAATAAACTTAATACTATATCATTTTAATCTTTTTATTATTATTCTTAATTTTATTATTATTTTTATTATTATTATTAATTCATCTCTTCTATATATTCATCCTTATTTCTCAAATTACTTATATTTAAATTTGGTATTATTCTATTTTAAATTTACTCTTAAATTATAAGTTTTAATTACCATTTTTATTTTCTTATTATTTCTCATAAAATTTATCAAGTTAATTTTGTTATGCTATTTGTTTTTTTTATAAAAATCTAGACAATTTAAATTCCTACTATTTATCCATATGAAAATATTTTATATAGAATAAATATTTAATATAAAAAGCTAATTTTTATAATTTAATAATCATATTTATAATTAATAGCAATAAAATATAAAAATCATTAATAATTGTTATAAATACTATTAATTCTAAGTTATTATTTTTTAGATTTAAATGTAGTATAATCATCACTTTTTAATTTTTAATGAGTTTAAATATTAATATTAAAATTATGGTTATTATCAATTTGATTATTGTTATTGATGAAATTAGTAAGACTTAAATCAGAGGATAATTTATTTGTAAACATACTTTACTTTTTAATTTCGCTAATTTAATCAGTAAATACTTCTTTTTAATTCTAATATTTTTAACAAAAAGTATTTGATTCTTGATTCAAATCATCTACCATAATAACATTTTTAATAAAATTTTCATTTAACTCTATGCTTTAATTGTATTAATTAATTTAATAATCATTTAATTCAAGTTCAGAAATCTATCTATTATGTCCATCTTAAATATTAAATATTTCTTAATCTATTTAAAAATATTTAAAAAAAAATACTGAAAAAATCAACAGTTTGATAAATTTTTTCTTTGTAGTTTGTTTCTTAGGCTTAGCTTACACTTTTCTTATGATTTTAATCAATTTGGTTTTATTTTGAATAAAATTTCATATCATCTGCTTTTTATTATAACATATTTTTTTAATAGAAATTTTACTAATCTTCACTAATGCAATGTTTATGTTAAAAAAAGTTTTATAAGTTTTAATCTATTTGATTATTTCCCCAAAGATTATAATCATTCAATAAATTATTATTATCTTTTTCATATTCATTTATATTTAAAATTTAATTTGGAAATGAATTTACATTTTCATTTTAATTATCTTAAATTTTAGTATTATTAAAAGGATTTATTGGCTAAGCATTCTAATTCATTTATTTTTTTTATTATTTCATAGATTTATTATAACTATTATTATTGTTCGTCTTTTAGAAATTATAAGTACTATAATAATTTTTATTGTTATTATTATTTAATTCCATATTTGTATTAGATTTCAATTATATATTGAGTTAAATTCCTTATAATTCAAAATTTATATATTAGCTCATGTAAATTTATAAGAATTACTAAAAATCAACGCAAAACAAACTTTTAAAATCTATTTTATATTATAATTCTTACTAAACTTTATCTAATAGATCTTTTATTTCTTTTGAACCTTAGCTTAATATAAAAATTATAGTTTTAATAATTATTAATTGTTATTCTTGTATTTATAAAATTTGATTATATTACATATTCTTAAATTATTATTATATGTATTATTGTTATTAGTATTAACTAAAATTATTTTTTTAATTGTAAGAAACTTTAGTTACATAATTCTAAGTTTCTTAAGACAATATTTAATTTTTTAAATCATTGTTTTGTGTTTATTAGCTATTATTTTTTAAAACTGCATATTAATTATTTTATTTACTGTTTTCTATTGTTATTTAATCTTCGAAAAGTTTTAAAAAGTTTTTTAGTTTTGGGTATCCTATTTCAGATAAATTAAAATCAGTTTTAAGTTTTAATTTAATTAATTAAGGGATTTAAGCTAAGCTAACACCTTATGGATTTTCTTTTAAAATTTCAATCAATACATTTTTAAGTTTTTCAATTATTTAATCTTTTTAATATTCTTCATTTTGATTTTATAAAGTGTTATCTTAGAATATTAAAATTTTGCAGTTATTCTTAAAATCTTACGAAGAATCATTTTTAATTAATAATGTTCTATAATATTTAATAATTCCTTAATTTATAGCTTCTTGTACAAACAAATTAAGTTTTCCTAACGATAAATCTTTTAAAATTTAAGGTCCACATATTTTTATAAATTAGGCACACCCGTATCTTCCTCCTGGAATAGCTTTTATTTTTTAGGAAATATTAAATTTATCTTTATGAATTCGAGATTTATCATTATTATTATCATTTTCAATAAAATTTTCAAACGATTATATTTGATTATTATTATTAATAATTTTATTAATTTTTTCTGAGCATTCTTTTTGAGTAAAATCTTAAGAAACATTTTAATTTTGAAAATAATCAATTATGTTTTTATCATCTGAGCTATCAAAAAAATAATTTAAAAAATTTAAGAAATTTATCCATTCATTTTGATTTATACTTGATTTTTCAGCAACATCTTCTGATTCCCATCTATCATTCATCGGATAAAAAACATAAGTTTCATTTCCTATTAATGGATCTTAAACTTATTTGAAATTAATTTTTGGAAAATAACTTATGATTTTTTCTGAAGAATAACAATTTATATATTCTTGATTTTTAGATTCTGAATTAACAAAGTATTTAGATCTTTAAAAACCTTTAATGATTTTCTTTTCCCACACTTTTTGAGATATTTTTAGGCCGAAGCATTCTTTTATTCTACTAATAACAAATTTTTCTGAAGGAGTCATCTTATCAATTTTAATACTTCTGAGAATCCATATCATAGAATGAACTGAAATTTATTCTAAACACAAAGCAAGATACTCTTAATGATATTATAAACTTTCGTTAATACTGAAGTTTCTCTATATCAAGTGAACATAATTATTTTATAATAATTCGTTTAAAAAATATTCATCTTCTTTCTATTCTTCATTCTCTTATTTTTTTATAAATTATTCTATTTGACTCATAAACTTTTATTTTTCTATTAGTAAAATGCCTTATTCTGCATTTTATATCATAAATGTCAATATTTATTAAATTATTTTTCTTAAATCTTTTTATTTTGGTAATTTAAAGATTTAATAAATATTAATATAATTATATTAATTCATTTAAATTTATTCATTTTTAAAAGAATTTGAATTTTTATTCTAATTATTATAACTTAAACTATTATCATTTAATTAACTATTTTAAATAGATTTAAAATTATTTAATTCATAACTTTTATTATTTTAATTTGAAAAATTTTGAGTTTCATTAGTATTTGATAATAATTGATTATTTTTCAAAAATAAATTTAAACTTTTATTTTTATTGTTTTTATTAATGACTTGATTAGAATTACTTAAATTCATAAAAAGTTCTTAAGTTTAAGTAATTTAATCTTTTATAGTATCGATATTATCAATCTTTTAGATTTAAATATTGTATTTGTCATTTAAAAAAGGCATGTAAACATGAACATCTAAAAATATCTAAGAATTGATTTGACATTTATTAGTAAAAATAGTTTATGTAACTAGTAAACTCTATTGTCCTCCTAAAATGAAAAGCTTTTCTATAATATGAATATCATTGATATTCTCTTGTTATTTTTGCTTATGCAAAAGTCCAAATATAATGTATGCCAGTAAATAAGAATCTTGACCTTCAATAGTTTCTTATTAAACCCTAATTTCATTTTTTTTTTCTATTTCTTAAATTTTCTCTTTCAAGGAAAAATTTAGTTAAATTTTTTCCCAATTTATTACTATAAATTATAGTGATTTTTCGTCTGAGCTTATTTTAATCTTATTTATTATTTGATTAACATGATAGTCTTTAAAAATTTCAAAAAAATCTCCGAAAATTATTATCATTTAATTATAGATTGAGTTTTGTAGCTTTTTTGGAGACAAAATATCATTTCTAACATGTTAGATTCTTCTACTTCTTTTGTGAAACTTTATATTACAAGATTCACATAAGTTTTATGCACAATCTGAACAAAAAACAGTAGCCTTTATTTATTGATTTATACATTCTCCACATAAAAAGTATATTTTGTCTATATGATTACATTGTTTTTTGCTATTACATCCTAAACAAAATTGAATTTTACATTCAGGGCAGAATAATATTTAATCGTTTTCTTATTTACAAATTAAGCATTCCATAATTAATAATTATATTCTCAATTTAAATTATTCACTATATTAATAAATTACTTAAAACAACTTAAATTTATAAAATCTATTATTGATTTTTTTTATATTATATAAATTTAAATTTTTAATATGTATAAATTATATTAAAAATATTTATATTTTATTATTAAATTAATTTATTGTTTAAGAAATTTTTAAAGTTAAGATTTTTGAATTTGCTTAAATTAAAATAATTTAAATTAAATTATGTACAAAATAAATATCAATAAAATTTTGAAAATAAATTATAATTAAGAAAATTATAAATTTATTATTTAATTAAATCTATAAAATTATCAAATGTTTAATTTAATTAAAAAATATAAATTAATAATAAATAAATTTATTATATTTGATATAAATTATTAATATTTAATAATATAAAACAAAAATTTTTTTTTAAATTTCAATTGAAAATATATTTTTAAAAATTTCAATTGAAATTTCATTGATAATGTTTTTTTTGAAAATTTCAACTTATATATATTAATAAACAATAAAAATATAAATATAAAAAAAGATTATTATTTGTCTATAATAATGTTAAGATAAAAATAATGAAGTTAATGATAGAAATTATAGTTATGATATTAATAGTCATTTAAATAAATAATAAGTATTTGTTATCACTGTTTCTAGACCAAATAAGCCATATAGACCAGTTCCCTCTTGACAAAATCCTAGCATATGCTTGATCCCTAAACCCCCATAAAACTTCTCATAATGCTTTTGAAAAATACATTAAAATTCTGGTCAATAAATTGCTACTTTCTTTGTTCATCTAATTTTAAAGCATGCAGAACACTGATTGTGATATCTTCTCGCTCGATTAGTTCCTTTAATAATGATAAATATTTACGAATCCATACTGAAAGAGATCCTTCTCCATTTGTAAGATGTCTTATATAGGTCTATAATCGGCAAAGCAAAAGAATGCTTTAGGTTTAAGGATTATGTTGAGCTAGTTGATGAAAGAGTTGAAATTGCTATAAATGTGTGAACTCTGAATACTAATGGCCAAATCAATAGAGGAGGGGTTAAGAACCTTAGTTAAGTTGCACACATTTTCATGATGGAACTTGATTTAACCTGCATACTTCTTGTACACCTCTTCATTAAATTGAATTTAATTCCCACTTAAATCCACTCCTAATGCATTGTTACATCCTAAATACTTCACTATATATTCTAAGCCTCCTCCCCTTCCACATCCTATATCAACCACTTTTTTATTTTTCAGATCTTTGAAGTTTCCTAAACCTGTTGCTATATAATGATACATTTATAATTAAAATCTTTCACCTTCATCTTCTTTTTTTAATTTGTTTATATACTTACCATCACTAGATAATAATGCATATCCAAAATTCATGCATTTCCAATTTTCATATGGATATTAGTATACTAAAATGTCAAATCCTTTTTAAAAAACTTTTTCAAATATTTATTATTATTTTAAAAATTCACAAAATCTATTTCTTATTTTTACTTAAAACTTCTTTATAAATTTAAATCTTTATAATAAATAAACTAGTAAAATCAAAGGAAAATTTAAAATTAACAAAGGCATACATAAAAGTAAACAAAAAATAAATAAATTAACGATAAACACAAAAATGAAAATTTATTTTAAAATATTTTGTTACTTTATTTCAACTTTAATCATATCTTAATTTATAATGAATTTTCAAAATATTTTCATATATATTTTATTATTTTTTTTATATTTTAATCTATTATTTTAATATTTTATATTTATATAATAAAATTCAGTAATTATTTTTTGATGAATTAGGTCTTGTTATTTTTCTTAAAAAATTAGTATTATTTTCATTAAAAGAATTAGGCTTTTTAAATATTTAGTTTTTTAATTATGACATTTAATTATTATATTAAGTTTTTAATTTTATTATTTTATTTTATTCATTATCAACTTATATTTATCTACTTTATTTTTTATCTTCTTTTTTAATTGTATCTTTTTAATTTTTGTTAATATTTTCCTAAACAAAATTATTGGTTTATTTTTGATTTTTTTATTATTATTAATTTATTTCTTAATTTATTTATTTACTTTAAATAAAATTTTTTAACTCAAGTTATGAATAGTTTACTTCAATTTAATCAAATTAATTATTTAATTTATAATTCTTAGCTGTATTTTGATAAATTTATTTATATTATTAATTGATTTTAGATATATTATTAACATATGCCGATTTTATTCTCTAGTTTGTTTATTAAAGAGAGTTTTTTTAATATGTATTTTTATTATTCTATTCAATATCTTAATCTTAAAAATTAATTTAAGTATTATAATTTATATTTGCTGATTATATTCTTTAATTTGAATATT
>Ga0315908_10004469_pt1 | contig 10076 bp, 9 predicted proteins | sample LakEriMetagenome_12_FD_203520 | JGI IMG/M metagenome (GOLD analysis project Ga0315908, IMG submission 203520) | Freshwater fungal communities from buoy surface, Lake Erie, Ohio, United States - Buoy 4 MA124 | ecosystem: Environmental > Aquatic > Freshwater > Lake > Lake biofilm | place: USA...
AAAGGAAATGGCAAACTTACCTGAAATTCAGGACTACCTTAAGAAGAATGGGGTGGTTACCATTGTCCCATGAAGTAAAAAGCTGATTGAATGTAAAGGTCGTCCGAAAGGGCGGCCTTTTTTTTTTAACGGTATAACAGCACTGAACCTTTAATGGTGCTGCGGCGCTTGATATCACCCGAAATCACTTGGTAGCGGAAAATGTATGAGTACATACCATCCATGCAAGGCTCTCCATCATGATTTCCATCCCATTTAAAGCCTCCATCGGTTTGACTGTCAAACACTTTTGCGCCCCAGCGGTCATACACTTGGAACAACACCGGCACGATGGCACGGCCTTGGATTTCGAAGAATTCGTTCTTGTTATCTCCATTGGGTGTAAATGCATCGGGTATGAATACATCACAAAATTCACCTTGGTAGCGGATGGTCACATCATCGGTAGCAGACCCGCAGGGGTTAGAAACCGTAACGGAGTACGTTCCCTGAGAACTCACGTAGATTACCGTATCTCTGCTGCCGTTGCTCCAAAGAACCGTGCTTCCAGGCCAGCTTGCTGCCAAGCGCACAATTGTTCCTTTGCACAGTAAAGTATCCGAGGGCAAATTGATTACGGGAGAATTTCCAATAAACAAGGTAATATCATCTGTCCAAGAACAGCCCGAGTCTGTCACTGTGGCTTGATAGGTGCCTGCAATATTTACAGGTCTCTTTTTTAAGGTATTGCCGTCAGACCAAAGCACCTTGCCAGGCGCAGTAATTTCGAGGTCTAGGGTATTGCCATTGCATAGATTCGCATTTGGACCTAGATCAAACACAGGTAGCGGCTTTACCCAAATGCTTTGTTCAATGCTATCCGGGCAGAAGGTATCCGGTATAAGATACTTGACCTTATGAATGCCTGTTGTTGAGGGTATGAATAATGAATCCGTATTGTAGACGCCTATCCACTTTCCGCCGGCAGTGCTAGGCGTAAGTACAAATGCTGGTGCGTCTTTGCATATCTCCTTGGGCAATCCAGAGAAGGTAGCCGTAAAATTAGGTTTCACCAAGACTAATGATGTATCGGTGCTTTTGCAACCTTCGACACTTGCAGCTTCGTGTATTACAGGATAATTCCCAACCGCGAGATAGGTATGACTCGCAGACTTTGTACTTGCAGTAACGCCGTCACCAAACTTCCAATCAAATGAAACAAGTCCTGGGTATACGTTATCAAAGTTAAATACATTGCCAGCCAAGCATTGAATAGAATCATTTATGGTAACACCTGTTGACGGGTCAGCAATTACTTTAACATTGATGGATGTGGTGTCTGTGCAACCCGTTCTGCGGTTGTCGTAATAGGTTTCACTCTTATAGAAAATCCTGTATATACCTGGGCTTTTATAGATCTTATCTGGTGTAGGAATAGTAGAGCTATCGGATTGCGTAAAAAACCAGGTTCTTGTATATGCGCAATTTGGAACGGGAGCTAAGGTAGTTTGGTCATTGAAGTAAAAACGGTGACCCGAAAAGCATTGGTTGTATTTATTATTCTTTTCTACTGGCTTAGAGCTAGGGCGTGGGACAATAAGCACAGGCTTGGGACTCACATAGGTATTTGCGCAGCCGCTTGAAGGCAGTGCCAACACGCTTACAGAAAACAATCCCCCTTGGGTGTAGGTGTGATTTACATTAAACCCTGTGTCTTTTTTTCCATCCTTAAAAGTCCAAGTGTAAGTAATACCTGAAAGATTGGTTTGGGTGGTATTTTTAAAGCTGATGACATTGGAATTTTGACAACTGTCGGTATAGCTATAGGTAAAACCCAATTTTAGGTCTTTTGTTGTGAAGCTAATGGTTGCTGGGCTCGCAGTAAGGTAATCGGGAGCATTGGCACCATCATGCTCATAAATGGCAACGTGATAGGTAGTATTTTGCTTCAGTGAATCAATGATAACACTCGTGGTAATGTTACTGAACACAACATAGTTTCCAGTGCCCATCTGTGTTCCGTATTTGAACCAATTGTTAGAGGTGTATTTTACACCATCCACTGGGGCTGCATCAACAGCAGAACCCTCCTTTACAACTACGATACGCCAAGCGCCGTCGCCTGCGGTCCAGTCCAAACGCACAGATTTACATTGTGCATTAGACACCACAATATTGCTCGACTGTTTTGTTGGCTCAGCGCCAAAGGCCGCTGTAACAAACAGTGATGATAGAATGATAGATAGAATATTCTTTCGGCGCATTGTGGCAGTTATCTTTGCAAAGTTAAATAAAAAACAAATGTAGTCGGCTAAAGTTCAACCCTTATTTCAGCAACTACACAACTTTGACAATTGGTGGAAGAGAATGTTGCCTCAATTAGGAATCTGCATTCTCAACACAATCGTCGGGCAGTTCTGAGCCATTCATAAATTTCAAGAATACCCTAGTGAGTGTTACCACATCTTTAACACAATAATCAGCAATGCGTTGGAGGTTGTTTTCCTTCCAATAAACATGTCCTACTTGTGAGCCATCTATATCATCTTTGGGGGTGGGAATTTGAAACAAATGGGCCAACACATTCAGCGATGTAAAATTTTTGTAATCTCCGAATTTCCAAAGTTCCATCGTATCAATATGCTGCACTTCCCAGGGCTTTTTACCCGACATATCCAGCAAGGATGGCAAAGATATTCCGTGAATCATCATGCGGCGGGCGATGTAGGGAAAATCAAACTCTTTGCCATTGTGGGCACAAAGCAAAAATTGGGATCCATGGAAACGTGAATCCAAGAGCCGAGCAACATCAGTCAGCATGCTCTTCTCATCATCGCCTGAGAATGTTTTTACCCTGAGTTTGTAGCCACTACCATATCCGCGAAGAAATCCCACACCGATGCAGATAATTTTCCCAAATTCGGCATAAATCCCTGCCCTTTCGTACAATTCGTCGGGGAGTTCATTGTTTTTGGACAAGGATTTGGCTTTTTTCTCCCAAAGGTGCTGCCAATCGGTGTCTAAACTTTGAAAATCAGGCTGTTGCGATACGGTTTCAATATCCAGAAAAACAATATTTTCAGGATCCAAATGTTTTAAAGCTTGCATAAAATTATAGAATTAAATAAAGTACAATCCTAGGCAAGATGAATGTGAAATCCAAATCGAGCTTTTAGTTTTTGGAAGAATCCCCTTTGAAATGGTCTTCTTTATTCTTGAATAAAAAATTAAATGAAGTAAGACTCCCGTACATCCTTGTAATGTATTGCTGCAGGTGCACTCTATCTTCATCATCGAGTTTTGGGTGAGAATTTACATTTTGCTCAAGCACACGCAGCCTGTCGCGCAGCATAACAATTTTATGGAAAAAGGTTTCGATAGGAATTTCATGTGGGCTAAGGCCGGCATCATTGGGTTCGAATACCAAGTTTCCTTTTATCCAGCGATTTCCTAGCTCCGTTCTTCCTCCAATATCGCTGTACTTCACAAGTATATTTCTCAGCGCTTGTTCCACATTTTCCAGGGTAAGCGGTGCTTCTGCTGGCGCCCCGAGCTCAATGAGTTCAAGACCAGCAAAGGACTTTCCGATTTCCAAAATTGTGTCGGCTGAGAAGAAGATTCGATAAGAAGAACCTGTATCAGCCATAATTACACCTTCACCCTTGCTAGGATGGTTTACGCGGGTACCAATGGGATAATCAAACATAGAATGCAAATGTAAAAAGAAATAAAATGAAGCTCTATCGCTGAGGTAGGAATATGATGAAAATATGTGTTGTTCTCATTCTGCGGATAACTTTGTTTGCGCGTTTCCCCTGCAGTTAGGTATTTCGCATTGTGTCGGAAACACAGCCCCGTATAAAGAGAAAAAAACCATCGGTATTGCCAAGTATATTGAGTTTGGCTTTGGTCATGTTCATGCTAGGTTTACTTGGCTTTAGCGTACTTGGTTTCAACGGACTGAGCAAAAGCTTGGTAGAGGGTTCAGGTATTGATGTATATTTCAAAGACAGCGTGCAGGAGTTCACCGTTCGCAATTTTGAAAAAGCACTTCAACAAGAGGCTTGGCTAAAACGCACCCACTTTGTGAGTCGGGAAGAGGGCTATAAGCAAATGGGCGACAAATACGACGACGATTTCATGCAATACGTTGAGGCATCGGAGTTGCCTCTGTCGGTAGAAGTATTTTTCAAGGCGGAGAATGCCATCCCTGATAAAATCGCACAAATTGCCCGCAGAATGAGTGCTGATCCTATCGTAGAGGATGTAGTATATCAGAAAAACTTGGTAGAATCAGTAAACAAAAACCTCAAACGCATTCAATTCATCCTGCTCGGTTTGGTGCTTATTTTCACATTGATCGCCATAGGACTCATCAATAGCAGCACTCGTTTGAGCATTTTTGCCAATAGATTTATTATAAAAAGCATGCAATTGGTTGGCGCAACCAATACTTTCATTGTCAAACCTTTCATTTTGAAGTTTATAAAACACGCCTTAATTGCAGTGCCAATAGCGGCTGCATTCTTGCTGGGATTGTTGTATGGCTTGCATTTTTTGTGGAAGGAGTTTGTTACCATTCGCGAATTTGCGACCTTTATTAACTGGCAACATGCCCTTATCGTTTTTGCTTGTATAGCGATTTTTGGAATAATCCTAGCGATAATTAGTGCATGGTTCAGTACGCGTAAGTATCTTCGCACTAAAATTGAAAATCTTTACTAATGAGCACTCAAAAGCATAAAGCCCCCGTTTCAAAAGAGAAAACCAATAGCAACAAGCTACCTGCGAATTCACCCATGCTGTTTGGCAAAATGAATTACATGTTCACTGCAGCGTCCCTATTGGTGCTTATCATCGGCTTCGCCCTTATGTCAGGTAAAGAAGGTGATATTTACGATTTTCGCCGTGCCACCTTGGCCCCCATTGTAGTCATTATTGGTTTCTGCATTGGATTTGTAGCCATTTTCTACAAGAAAAAAGAGCAGAATACTGCTGAGTAATGACTTGGGTTGAAAACCTAATCCTCGCGATAATCGAGGGAATTACGGAATACCTTCCTGTAAGTTCTACCGGGCATATGATGATGACTGGCAAGCTTATGGGCTTAGATTTGTCAGAGATAGACACCTACATCATCAGCATTCAATTTGGGGCGATTTTCGCAGTTGTAGTTGCCTACTACAAGCGTTTTCTTGACTTTAAGGGATTTGATTTTTACAAGAAACTCATAGTAGGTTTCATTCCTGCGGCGATACTCGGTAAATTACTAGACGATTATTTAGAGACATTGCTTCAAACCCCTGTGATTGTTGGAATTGCTTTGGTGGCCATTGGAATATTTCTGTTGTTTCTTGACAAGTGGTTTCCTGGCGGAAACAAAGATGTAGACACTATGAGCTACAAAGACGCTTTCCTTATTGGTTTGTCACAGTGTGTTGCTATGATACCCGGAGTGAGTCGAAGTGCGGCCAGCATCACGGGTGCTTTAGGCACAGGAATGAGCAGGGTCGCGGCAACAGAGTTCAGCTTCTTTTTGGCAGTTCCTACCCTATCAGCAGCCGGTATTTATAAGCTTTACAGCAGTTGGGATGCTCTCAGCAGCACACAGGTAGCGGACATTGCCATTGGCAATCTATTTAGCTTTATCACCGCATTCGTTGCCATTAAGTTCTTTATTGGGTTGGTGAAAAAACACGGCTTTGTGTGGTTTGGGTGGTACCGAATTGTTGTGGGCTCTTTGTTTTTGATTTGGTTGTGGGTTTAATCCCACCAAACCGCGATTTTATTTCTTTGATTTTTTTATAATATTTCATTTTCTTTGTTATTACCATGAATAACAAAAAACTCTCCTTCCTTTTCGTATTCTTCAATATTCATGATGTCTAAAAGCACAGCGCGCCATGAATTTCGTTTGGTATTTGGCCCTTCACTTTTAGGAACAGGTGATATGCGGTGTTTGGCAATTTAAAATGAGTATAATTACCGTTTAAACTCCTATTTCACAATTGGAGCTGCGGTTCAAGTGGGCAGCAGTGAATCATTTATAGTATCTTCAGACAGGCTGGACTTAATCTCTATCTTTCCCCCTTTAAAAACACTGGCAAAGGTGATTTTCGCATCGGCACGGGTTTGAATTACTACAGGGTTTACAATGTTTTCGCTAGCTCTACAACCATTGTAAATGGCGTTATTGTTGACGAAACCTTAGTTAGAGGGTCGGAAAAATCCGCAGGTGTGGCCATACAAATAGAATACAGCAGAATGGTTACTTCAGCACTCAGCCTCGGGCTAAAGGCTTACAGCAATCCCTACTTCAATGGGGATATAAAAAGGGGGTTATTACTCAGGGCTGGTATTTTGTTTTGAGGCGATTAGTTTTACGAACAAACACTCGTTAGCCTCCTTGAGCTTCTCCCAATGCCAACGGGCATTGATTTGATTCAGTATATCCTTATTGCACAGCAGCACACAATCACCTACCTGCAAGGAATCGGGAGTAGAAATGTGCAATTTGTTTCCTTGCAATTGAAATTGCTCCTTATAAATTAGCAAAGGGCTTTCAAAAGCTGAAGGAAGCACTTTGACTTCATGAGGCATTGCAGTTGATTGATTTTTCAGAAAGCGGCACAGATTGCCAACTTCCGTTTGCGGACCTTTATCGGCAAGTACATGGTCTATTGCTGTAGGGTATGGATAAATGAAAAACAATGTGGTGAGCATTGCATATCCACTGAATTGGTTTTTTGCAGGCAACAATGAAATAATGCTCCAAATCCCCACTGCGAGTATCAAGGCAAATAGAGGATATAGAGGTACATCATACCAGTAATTTTTATCGCCTAAGGATATCACGAGCAAGAACCAACTAGCTTGGAACAACAAAAACCACATCCATCTTTTTACATGCTGTGGGATTCCAAGAAACAGGCTCCCAAAAACTGGCCAGAACAGCCAATGGTATGGATAAAAGCGCCTATCGAAGCCTAGCATATAATAGAGAAACCCATTGTTTTCAGAAACCGTAGACGTGTAGGGTTTTAGGTAACGGCCAAACCATTCTCCGTCCCAAACGGCTTGCAAATAGCCAGGAGAATGCATGTTGCGGAGCATATAATAGCCAATAATTGGCAGAAGTGTAAGGACAGCTCCCATGAGCAGGATCCGAAGCTTGCTGAATAACAATTGCGGTTTGGCAACCAAACCAAAAGCCAACAAAGCGGGAAGAAACACCAAACCCGAAATACTTTTGGTGAACCAAGTAAAGAATACTGCTATGCAAAACAACCAAAAGGATTTGCTTCGACCCGTATCTAAAAAATGATACCAATGATACAGCATAGCTAGGGTAAAAAAAGCAAGAATAGCATCATGCTCTCCATTTCGCGCCGCGTGTTTACCGATGTATCCTATGGCGGTGGCAAGAATCAATGCGGCAATGGCACCTGGGTAATTGGTTTTCAGCAGTTGCTTGGATATTTTAAACAACAACAGAATGGTTAAGAAGGAGAAAACCGCTGTAGGAAGCCGAACTGCGAATTCCGAAAATCCAAACATGCGCACACTGAATACTTGAAGCCATATTAAGAAGGGAGGCTTCAATTCATACATATCGGGTTGCCCTTGGAAGTGGCGGGTAATGAAGTTTCCATTTCGCAGCATTTCCAAACAATTGGCCACATTGCGGCTCTCATCCCATTGTTCAATTACCGGAAAATCCATGCGATAATACAGTGGAAAGGCGCAAACCAATAGCACGATTATAACTAGTAAAACATGGGCGTATTTCCCTGAAGCAAAGCGAAGCATGAATGGTTTTCAAATATAGTACGGAAAGAAAAATACTAGGTTCCGTTCATGAAAACGTCAGATTACAAGGAGCATGCACACCCAATCGCACAATAACTTAACTTTGCCAATGCAATGAAGGCTTGGAAAAGGTATATCGCAGTAATGGTCGCGAGCATTATGCTGTGTGTTATTGTTTTTGCCTTTACCCAACAAGACCGGGCTTATTCAAACCGTCTGGGAAGATTAAAATACAACGGTGGAGGTGATTGGTATAGCAGCAGGACTGCATTACAAAATTTGGCCACTTTTTGCAATAAAAATGCAGGCACCAGTATCGACCCAAGTGAGGCTACGGTAGAAGTAGGTAGCAGCGATCTATTCAATTTTCCATTTGTTTTTATGACGGGACATGGCAATGTGATTTTTTCTGAATCCGAAGCTTCAAATCTGCGATTGTATCTAGAAAGCGGTGGTTTTTTGCATATATGCGACAACTACGGCATGGATAAATACATCCGTCGAGAGATGGAGAAGGTTTTTCCTGAACTACAATTTACAGAATTGCCATTTAGCCATCCTATTTACCATCAGTTGTACAACTTTAACAGTGGTTTACCCAAAGTTCACGAGCACGACGGCAAAGCCCCAAAAGGGTTTGGACTCATTTGGGAAGGAAGATTGGTGTGTTTTTACGATTACGAATGTGATTTAGGAAATGGATGGGAAGATGGTGAAGTTTATAATGACCCAGAAGCTGTGCGCACCAAGGCACTTCAAATGGGCGCAAATCTGGTGCATTACGTATTCAATAATTAGTGAAACTCGACAAAATAGCTTTTTTAATCAATCCTAAATCAGGAACAAAAGGCACCCAGCGACAGGCGGCTGCCTTGGAAGAATGGCTGAAACAGCATGCACCTAATGCATTGCTGTCATTGGAAAGTCCTGAGGATATGGCCACTGCTACGCTTGAGTTGGCACAAAAAAACTACAAAGCTGTTTTTGCTTGTGGAGGTGATGGCACCTTGAATCTTATCAGCGGCAAATTACTGGGTACTGAAACCGCCTTAGGAATCATACCCTTGGGTTCGGGAAATGGGTTTGCAAGACATCATGCTATACCCCTGCAATGGCACAAAGCGCTGGCCGTAGTTGAAAATCCTGTAGTCAGCGTGCGCGATACAGGAATTATTAATGGCTTGCATTTTTTAAATATTGCAGGTCTTGGGTTTGCCGCAAAAATCAGCCACGCCTTTAAAGATCAAACCAAGCGCGGATTGGCTGGGTATGCAGAAACTGTGGTTAAGAATTTAAAACTCGACCCCTTCCCTATTCGCATTCAAAATGAGAATGGGATGTGGCAGGGTGAAGCCTGGATGGTAGACTTTTGCAATGGGAGTCAATGGGGTAATAACTTCAGGTTGGACCCAGGTGCCCGCGATGATGATGGCACATTGAGTGCGGTTATTTTCAAGAAAATGAATCCGTTAAAGCTCCCAGTCCTTGGCTTCCGGTTTGCAAGCAATCAAGTGAAGGGCAGTGCCGATGTATATAGTTTCACAGGGGCAGGATTTAGGATGGAATTTGAGGGCAAAAAGCCACTGCATGTGGATGGAGAAGCCATTGGGTTTGCAGAATCAGCTGTTGAAGTTTTTGTTAACCCAGGGAGTTTAAAAATATGGACTTTCTAACGCCCGTTCTGACTTCAGCCCAAATGCGGCAATGCGATAGGGAGACCATGGAGTCAGAGCCAATTTCATCCATAGCATTGATGGAGAGGGCTTCTCGGGCAGTTTACAATCAGCTCCAAAAAGAGTGGGAAAAGCGCAGTTCCTTACTTTTTATTTGCGGGCCGGGAAACAATGGGGGCGATGCCCTTTGCATTGCAAGAATGGCACTAACCGATGGGCACAGTGCAACCGTGCTCTTGGTTACTGGCGACCGCAGCCCTAGTCCAAGCAGAGAGTTTCAGCTGCAGCTGCTTCAACAATACAGACCGGAGGTGATACATATGTTTCACCTAGGCGATTCTCTTACTATGGAAGGAATTGACTATATAGTTGACGGTTTATTCGGAACAGGCTTGCGCAGCAAGCCTGAAGGCGTATTTCAAAGTATCATTCACCAGGTTAATGCTTCTGGGAAAAAGACCTTCTCAATAGATATGCCCTCGGGACTGACCGATAATGGGAATTTCGGAGAAGACAGCTATGTGCGCGCGCAGTTAACCATAGGTATTCAATGCGCAAAACCAGCCTATTTTCATCCGCAGCATTGCATACAGTTCAAACTCGTAAACGCAGGGA
>Ga0315908_10004471_pt1 | contig 10072 bp, 5 predicted proteins | sample LakEriMetagenome_12_FD_203520 | JGI IMG/M metagenome (GOLD analysis project Ga0315908, IMG submission 203520) | Freshwater fungal communities from buoy surface, Lake Erie, Ohio, United States - Buoy 4 MA124 | ecosystem: Environmental > Aquatic > Freshwater > Lake > Lake biofilm | place: USA...
ATAATTTGCAATGTATTTATCATTTGCAAAATTTTTTCTTATTTATAATTAAAGCTGTACTTATTTTTATGTTATACATTCATTTATAAAATATTAATTACTAATAAAATAGCATAATATAAATGAATAAAAAAATAATAATAATAAAATTAAATAATTTATTTGAAAATTAATTAATAAAAATATAAAATTATTATACCTCAACATCTCTATAATTTTAATTGTAGTCTTTTTCATAATAATCAATATATTTACGTCTTTCCATTTATTATTAAATTAAAATCTATTCAATATTCTTGTAATTAAAAATTATATATTAATTATTATAAAATGGATTTATCAAGTAAATATAAATTTATAATTTATTACATAGATTTAAATAATCAAATTTATAATACAGATTCTAGACCCCATTATATTTATTCATTAAGAATTTCATTTGAGGTTAAATTTGAAAAATAAAAAATCTAAAATAAAAAAGTATAAAAATACATGAGAATTGATATATTAATCAAAAAAATTAATTATAGATTAATCATGGATTTAATTAATTAAAAGATCCCTTTAATAAATATTTAATTAAATAGAAATACTATATAATGATTTAATTTAAAGGTTTTGATTTGAAAGAGTATAAAAAATAATCATCAAGAGAATAAAAAAGAGTAGAAAAAGATGTTCTATAAAGTTCATCATATATTTTAAAATTATAAACAGAATTAAAAGTATAAACTAAACTATAAATACCTAATTTGTATTGTTTAATAAGTTGCCTATTAATTAGTATAGTTTTTATTTATGATTAATTTTTTAATGCATTGCTTAACAACCAGATATGTAATCCAATTAATTACTGTTTCATTACTATTTAGTTAGTTTATAATATTTTTCCCAATCCATCTTTTTATATTACATATTTTTCTATTTCTTATATTAATTCAATACTTTTTTTTTCATATTTCCAAAATATTTAGTATTTTTTTATCAAATTGTATATTAAAAAGTATTTATTCTCTACATTAAATTCTATTTATAAAACATCTTTTTCTTTTACATTTTTTCTACTTAATTATATTAAGTCTAATATTTTATTTTTGTTAATCATTAATTATTTATATTTTACATTTATATATTTTATTCAATATAAGATAAAATAAAAATTAATTTGTGTAAATTTTATTTGATTATTATAAGTATATATAATTTATATTTATTCATAAAATAAAATTTTCTCGTAATAAATTTTAAAATTTTAAATAAGAGAATTTTTTATTAATTTTTTTTTAATTAGTTTAATATTATTATATGCTAAAATATTAGTAAATAAATATTTTTAATTAATATATAGATTAAATATAAGTATATAAAAATATAAACAGAATAATTATAAATTATTAATTTATAAATAGTTAATATGGAATCCTATTTTCTTATTATAGTAATAATAATAGTTTTTTTAGGTTTCCTATTATTAATGTTTTTAATAAATTATGTAAAACAAAAAAAAAAGGATGTTTAACATTAAATTAACTAAAAAATTGATAATAGTCATTTAGATTCAATATAAAATTCTTAATAAAATTTAAATATTTACAATTAATCTATAATAAACCAAGTAAATATTTAAGGTGCATTTTATATTCCAACAAAATAGAGAAAACATTAAAAATTAGAATTAAGTAAAGATTATAGCAATATATATAATCCTAATTAATCAATTATCAATTTTGAAAAGAACAATAATAATAATCACTTAAGTAGTAATAATAATTAATTTTTTTAAATAAATTTAAAAAATGATGATACAATTTTAGATATTTTTACAAATCTTGAGAAAGAAGATGAAATATCAATCGAAAAAAGTAATATCAATATAAAAAAAAAAAATATAAAAAATGTAGCTGATGATAATAATGATAAAATTAATACTAATTAAATTGAATAGAATACTTAAACAAATTTAAATGAAAAAAAATTAAATAATTCGAATTGATTTACAAATGTATATTTGCTATTTATCAAACCTATATATTATATCGATTTATTTTATATAATTTATTTTTAAACTTTTAAATAAATAATAATTAAGCAATAATAATAAAATGGAATAAGAGAATTCAAAAATAAAAATAAACAAAGAATACAATGTTTTTAATGTTTAATAAAAATTATTTAATAGAAATTAAATTAAACAGAAATAAATAAATGAAAGCTATAGTTAAATGTAATAAAATTAATTTATTTTTGATAAAAATGAATTAAAAGAAATTTCAATAATAAATTAAAATCAAAATAATACAAATATAGATATTTAAGGAATAGAATGGGAAAACAACTATTGAAGAAATCAAAATTTATATTATAGAGCAGAAATATTCTAAAATTTTTTCAGCATCGAATAAAATTAAGAAATTGTTTAAAAAAATAGAAAAGACAATACACAAAAAGTAACAAACTACAAATATTACAGCTTCAAACATTTTTATAAAAATACAAAATAAGACATAACCCATTTCCAATTATTAAATAATTTAAAAATAGACACACATAAAAATCTTTATTATACAGATTTGTCAGGATTCGGCAAATACAATCCAAAAAAGCAAAAAAACTATCATTATAAAATATAAGGAGCTGAAGAGAATCTTATAAGTTGTCTTGATGTTAGCGATAAATTAGTAATAATTGGGACTTTAAAAGGTGATTTAATAGTATTTGATAATTAATGAGAAGAAGTAAAACTAGATCTTAACATGAATGAAAATATATAAGATAAACAGATAATAAACACAATAAAACTCCACAATAAACACTTAATAACAACGGGTAGCAATGACAAAATGATTAAAACAATAGACCTGAACAAAGAAGCAATAATAAGCAAATATAATAATTAATTCTCAGTGAACCATTTAGAATTCTCATCAGAATTCAATCTAACAGTAATATCTCAAGATAAAACTGAATACAAAATAATAGACAGCAGAACCAATAGTGTCATAACAATATTATAAGGCCATTTAGATTTCGGATTCTCATCTGCCTTTAATATTGATAATCACTACCTTTGCACTTCCAATTAAGATTTAACTAATAAAGTATGGGATTTAAGGAAAAGTAATAATCCTGTTAGAACTCTTAGCAGTTTTGCATCTACTGTTTATGCCAATTGATTTTCTAATGATGGAAGATATCTTATCAGTCCTGAAGCACATGATGTCTTAAAGATTTATAATTTTATCAATAACTGTGATACTTATTAGATTGTTCATTATTTTGGAAAGTTTCATGGAATCTCCATCGATTAGCATGATAATCTTTATCTCAGTGTTATATTCGGAAATCACAGTGGAATTTTTCACTTCAATTAAACAGATCATTCAAACAACAATTATCACCTATTTTTATGATTATTTATATAATTCAATCTATTTTCATTTCTTCTTTTTTTTCTGAACTAGAATTTTCTCACTTTTGCTTTGTTTTCCTTACTTCTTTTCTTTTATTTGTTCGATTAACATTCGTTCACATTCTATCATTTTTTGAAAGTTTTCCAGGTCTTAAATATCTTCTTCATTTTGGAAAAATTCATCTTCTTCAAATTTATTCACGTCTATCATGTCTATTATTTAGTTGTTTTCTTAATTTTTATTCGAATTTATTTGTTACTTATTAATATTTGTTTCTGATTTTTGATTATTTATATTTTGATTATTATTACTTTTTTAGTTACTTTCATTAATGTTATTATTTTAATTATATAATTCTTCAGTATTATTATTTTTTTATAAATGTTAAATATATTATTATTGCTTTTAAACTATTTAGTTGAGATCACTAATACTTTTTTCTTAAATAGAAAGATTAATTTCAAGTTCTATATTTTATAATTCTAAAATATGATTTTTTATAATCATTTCTAAATATCTTCTTTTATCTTAAGTTTTTATCTTTTTATAAATATCTTTTCTTATATTGTTTCCTTATTAAATATTTTCTAATAATTGTAAATCCAAAATATCTTTTTTCAAATTATTTTTATCAGAATTAGTTTTGAGTGTACTTATCATTTTTTTATTTTCATAATTTTAATCCTATTATTAATCAAATTGCTATTATTATTAAGGTAACTGTTATTACTATGTTTTTTATTACTAGAACCTTCTTTACTAAATTTCAAGAATATTTTTAGCATTTTATTCTTCAACTTCCATAAGACTTTTTCTCAATTGTATCCTTTCATGAAAATTTTCAATGATTTCTTATTAAATTAAATTAACAATCTACTCATCATTATCTCTAAAATCACAATAACTACATTTAAAATTGTTATTCTTTTGAGTGGAAACATCATCATGTTCATCAAGAATAATATTATTATTTATTTCAACTTAGTCATTATTTGTAATAAGCTATTATTTAAGTTAATGAATTTCATCTCTTAAATCTTCTATAATTTATCTATACTCACTAATATGAACATTTACCATATTTTTATTTACTTTGGATTTTGTTTTTATATTTTTAGCCCTATTTGCATATTTTAGGGTATTGATAGTCTCTTCGAACCCTTTTAAATTAATAAGTATAACAATAATAATAATAAAAATAATAAAAATAATAAAAATAATAAAAATAAGAAAAAGAATAGAATAACAATAATAAAATAAGAATATAACCTCCTGCAGCAGGACTAATATTAGCAATCATAACTGTCCTACAATTTCCTCCTAAAGAATCCTTCAACAACCTAGTCAACTTGCTATCCCTATAAGGTACAAAAAATCCCTTTTTATTTTTTTCCCCTAAAGCATTAATACAATTAGCCAATGCTAACAAACTTCTATTAATCTTAGCCCCTTCCCTCAATCTTAACCCTCTATTCTCAGTAACTGTCCCTCTCTCACTTCCTGCTAAATCAATAAGACTTAATTTTCCTGTGAAATTTTCCTCTTCAATATTTTTCGTCTTACTTTTCTTCTTAATAACAATCTATAATACTGCATGACTCCTACTACTAGTTACATTAGCATTTGTACTTTCAGTTGTTCTTCTTCTATTTCCTTAATGCAATAAGTTCATTACTTTCTGAATATTATCAGCTTGATATTCTGTTACTCCTGCAATCACTACTCCTCTTTAAGGATCATCCCTTAATTCAAGATAATTAAACTAGTTATGATTATTGTTAACTACTAATAATAAATCTCTGATAGTTTCATTATAAATTTCAACATATGAAATCATAACATGATATTGATAAAAACTGTCCTATTAAATAGTATCAAAAATATCCTGAATAGTGTGCACAGTTAGTCCCAAATTAGTTTCTGTTCCTATCATGGTATAAGTTTTTCCTGTTCCAGTTGGTCCATAAGCAAATACAGTAGCATTTATACCATTTAGTACTGGTTTTATCAAATGGGAACAACTAAATTTATATATTTCTTCTTATGGTTCTGATGTAAACACTCTGTCAAAAGCATATCTTTATTCTTTTGAACGATGCAGTACTTCCAACATCTACTTTTTCTCTTCTTGGAATTGCACTTCTATTGGGTCTAATACAATTATCATGTTGTCTTGTACTTTTATTATTGCTTTTTCTTAGTTTTGTTATTCTTTTTGATTCATTGGTCGCACTCATATTACAACTAGAAGATGGTCGTCTTGTAAAGGATGATCACTTATGTTCGATTAATCGTTATCCATTTATTATTTATTTAAATTTATTATTTGAATTTAAAAATACCTTTTACTATTATCGTTTTAATATATTCTTAATTAATAATTAATTATTTAATCATTAATGTATATTAATATGTATTATTATTCATTAGTATTATTATTTTATCTTTTACTATATAAAAAACTTTAAAAATTAAGAAATTGAATAAATTAGACATTTAATAGATATATTTATTGAAAAATGAAAAATTATTATAAAAAAATAATATTATAATATATATTTTTATAAAAAATATAAAATAAGTAAATTTGAATATCTATTTTAATGAGTGATTTATTTGTAGAAATTGATTCAATCTCTGATGATTAATAAATAATGTATGATGATTCAAGCGATGAAGATTTTATTTAAGTTTAATAAGATAACTTTTTTAATGGAATTACCAAATAAAAATAAATAAATGTTGAAAGAAAATAATAATAATTGTAAAATACGATTGATAAAATTAAACCAGATGAATAAAATTAATCAAAAGTAAAAATTACAAGTATACAAGATAAGATTGATAAAAAACTAAAAAAGAAATAAAAGAAAAACTAAATGGAATGTAAATAAAAAGCAATAAATGAAGATTTGGAAATTTAAGAAAATAAAGAAGAAAATGAATAAGAATAATCAGAAAATAACAAAGAAGATAAAGAAATAAATGAAATTAAACAAGTAAAATTCAATGAATTGGGTCTTATAAAACCACTATTAAAAGCAATTGAAGATCTGGAATTTAAATAAACAACCCGAATTCAACAACTAGCAATTCCGTCAATAGTTTAAGGCAAAGATGTACTAGCTAAATCAATAACAGGGTCAGGGAAAACAGCAGCATTTCTTCTGCCTTTAATGCAAAAACTATACCTAGAGCGAGGTAATTACCAGAAATACATCTGAGTGCTAATAATAATTCCAACTCGAGAACTAGCAATGCAATGTTATGAAATGTTCCTACAATTCAACACTTATACTCAGATCAAAGGAAGTCTGGTAATAGGAGCAGCAAACCTTCGCAAACAAGAACAAGATTTAAGAACTTAACCAGAAATAGTAATAGCTACTCCAGGTAGGATACTAGATTTAATTAAGAATAGTCAGAATATAGATTTGGATAATATTGATGTATTGGTATTTGATGAAGCTGATAAGTTATTGGAATTAGGTTTTCAAGTAGAAATAGAGGAACTGTGTAAAAGTATTAATCCCAATAGATAAACATTGATGTTTAGTGCAACTCTCAATGAAGAGGTCAGTGGTTTGGTTAAATTAGCTTTAAAAAAGCCTATTAAGTTGTCAGCAGATCCTGATCGTACAACCTCTGTTAGGTTAAGACAAGAAGTCTTCAAAATAGAAGAAAAGTATTTCGGAGATATCTAGTATAGAGAAGCCATGTTGCTTTATCTTGTTAGAGAAGTTTTTAAAGATAAAGTCATTGTTTTCTTTAGGACTAAAAAGTAATGTCATAGGATGATGATTGTATTTGGACTTTTAGGGATTAAGGCCATCGAGTTGCATGGCGATCTCAACCAGACTTAAAGAATAAATGCCTTCATGGCATTTAAGGATAATTAGTTCTAGTTTCTATTAGCCACAGATTTAGCTGCTAGAGGTCTTGATATCAAAAACTTAAAATGTGTTATCAATTTTGAATTGCCTGTTGAGATTAATAGATACATTCATAGAGTTGGAAGGACTGCTAGGGCTGGAAATACAGGAGTTTCAATCACTATTGCAGATGAAAATGAACTGTAATATTTTTATCTTATATTATTATTATTATTATAACAGTAAGAAACTCAAGAAAATCATGAAGGGCCATAAGGATAAGTTATATAAAAGGAAATATAAGGACAAAGTTATTAAATAGTATTAAAATGATATTCAGAATATTGAAACTGATTATTATGATATTTTGAAGGCTGAGAAAAGTGAGAAGTTATTGGAAAAAGCTGAGGAAGAGGTCAAAAGGGCTGAAAATATTATTAAGTATTAAGATGAAATTTACAATAGACCCAAAAGGACATGGATTGTATCTAAGTAATAAAAGGAAAAGATTAGTGAGAAAGAGAAGGAAATGTTGGGAATAATTAAAGAAGATAAAAAGTAAAAGAAAGTTAAAATGAATAAATAAGAAGAATATGATTGAAATATATAATAAGTAATTTGATAATAATAATAAAGATGGAATCACTTGATAAATATCTTAAAAGCACTGATACCCCAACTAGCATCAGTAGGATCATTGTCAAGAGTGGATCCAAATAGAACAGTAAGAGTATCAAGACTATGATCAATAGTAATATCAATGGCAGTAGAAAACCTAAACTCTGGCAACTCCCTTCCACAGATACTAACTCCCATCTCCCTGTCATAATCACTAGTATCATACTTCTCAGTCCACACATACTCATATCCTCTGTCCTACCCCGTATCTAACTAAAGATACCCCATTTACCCCTTCCATCCATCTATGAAATGGAAATTCGCCTATATCTTCAACATACTATGTTTTACTAACTTATCAAAAGTCTTCTTAGTCTATCCTCCACTGAATTTACCATATCCTCCCAACATCCATATTGCTCCACATTTAGACACAGTGTTGTTTGTCCATCCAAAAGGTTATTCTGAAAAGTACTCTCCAGTATGTTGACGCCATTAAGCTATATTCTGATAATTGTAAATCCCTTTTATTTTTAATGACCTCATACGTATTTTCTTAGCTTTTATCAAGATCTAATCATTATTTATTTCGAATAGTTATTAGTTTTCATTACGAAGCACTAATGAGCCTGTTTCATAGACCAGTCCTAGAGTTATTTGTTGAAGTCCTCCTCGAATTAATTTCAAATAAGCATCTTGGTTTTCTTTGCCTAAAAGAGAAATTGAGTTGAGGGTTTAACCTCCGCTTTAATGAGGGAATAAAGAGATAAATTGTTCCACATCTTGTTTTACAAAGTTTGATCCTTTGTCTTTCATTTAAGAATTTTCTTAAATTTGTTAACATTTTTTTATAAAAACCATTATCAATATTGCATATAATAACTTCATCAAATTTTATATTATTTATCATATTTTTATCACCTTTATACTTATCTTATTATCTAGTTTATATTTATATTTATTAAAAACTCATTTATATTTTTATTCTCATTCATAATATAAATAAAAATGATAATAAAAACAATAATGATAATATAAAAAAAATGAAATAAAGTTAAAAATAAATAATGATAGTTTGTAATAATAAGTTAAATTATGAGAAATATAAGAATAATATAATTATTAATAATATATAATTCAAAATGCAATAATTGAAATAAATGATGAAACAAATGACTCGTCCTCACAGAATTCAATATGATGAATATAGTTTACATCGTTAATTGATAGCAACAATTGGCGAAAATTGAGTGATAATAGAACGATAAGACCACAAAATAACAAACGAGAAATAACAAATTATTTATTGCTCTCACTATTTTGAAAAGAATAAACACAAAGACATGATAATATATTGCCACTCTCTAGGTAATTGCAGATTAGAAGCTATGCAAATCCTTTAATCAGTAGTCGAAGAGGATTTAGAACTATTTATTTTTGACTTTCGATCCCATGGCATGTCAGAAGGTGAAGCAATTAGTTATGGATTCAATGAGGCCGATGATATCAATTCAGTTGTCGACTTCATCAATCTCAAGTAAGTTATTCCATTTATACATCAAATAGTATCAGAAATAATCCACAATAGAAACTCATCCTCTTCGGTAAAAGTATGGGTGCAGTTGCTTCCATTATATATTAAAGTAAATATCATTGGAAAAACAACATCCATTCTTTGATTCTTGATAGTCCTTATGCTTCTTTCAATTAAGTTGTTATTTAAGTTGCCTAAAAGAAAACTTATCTTCCATAGTTTCTTTTAGATGGATTTATTTAGCTTGTTATTCCTAATTTAGAGAAGGAAAATTATTTTAAGTTGTCTGATTTGGAAATTGTCTAGTATTTAGCCAATATTAAAATACCTGTTATTTTTATGGCTAGTCAGAATGATTCTTTAATTTAATTTTCTCATATTGAGGAACTCTATAAGAATACTCAGGGACATAAAGTTCTTATGTTTATTTAGCAAGATCATAGTGAGCCTAGAGAAGTTAAAGACATTAACTTTCTATTATAAACTCATCTTAAAGGTATAATTCATTTTATTATTTTAGATATTTTAAATCTTAAGATTACTGATAAACCTTAGAATTAATAAAAGTCGTTGCTTTCAAATAAAAGTCAAAAAACACTTATAAAGAATCATTAAAATCTCAAAAATGATCTTAAAAT
>Ga0315908_10004472_pt1 | contig 10068 bp, 11 predicted proteins | sample LakEriMetagenome_12_FD_203520 | JGI IMG/M metagenome (GOLD analysis project Ga0315908, IMG submission 203520) | Freshwater fungal communities from buoy surface, Lake Erie, Ohio, United States - Buoy 4 MA124 | ecosystem: Environmental > Aquatic > Freshwater > Lake > Lake biofilm | place: USA...
CCCATTCAACGACCGTGCTGCTGTCAGGTCGGCGCGACCGCGCAGAAGACCTTCAGCCCCTCGCTGATCAACTCAGGCTGATGCCTACCTCATGTTCCCAAACCTGAGCGGACGGCGCAGAGCCGCGCGGCAAAGCGTGGACTTTCTAACCACAAATTCCGCCGAAGACCCTCATAAAAGGCCGCCGGCAGAAGCGGGGGGACACGGCGGTCGGAGACCGCCGCTCCAGGGAGCGGAAAAAATTTTGTCTGGCCGGACGGGCTTGGGCACCTGGATAGCGAGGTCGCTGGAGTCGACGCCGTCGACGGCTGGCCTCGATGTTCGCGAGGTTTTCCTGCAAGGTGTTTATCATGAAGACGATGCGTTTCCTGGTGGCGATGGCGATCGTGACGGGGCTGGGCCTGGGTGTGGCCGGATCGGCCGGTGCCGCGGAAAAGACGGGCCGGAAGGCCGCCACGCCGGCGGTGGAGAAGGCCGAGCGGAAGGCGGCTGCCAAGCCGGTGAAGAAGGAGAAGGGCGTCCAGAAGAAGGCCACGAGCGCCGAGAAGGTCGAGGCCGGCAAGAAGCCCGCGGCCGGCAAAAGCACCGGCGGCCGCAAGAAGGCCGCCTGAACGCGGGCTCGAGGCGGCGGCCCGAAATGGCAGCCCGTCCGAGCCGATGGTTTACTGTCAGCCACTGTCCGGGGGCTACCGGTGAGGAGCCCCCGGACAGTGTGCCAGGGCTCCCGCGGACCGTCATCACCAGCGACCGACGCATCATGAGCAATCCCGAGTTGATCCGTCAGCTGCTGCGACATCAGGGGGACTTCATGGCCTACCTGATGGCGATGGTCCGCGACCTCGATGCCGCCGAGGAGATCTTTCAGAATGCCGCCGTGGTGGTGATGCAGCATGCCACGGGCCCGGACGCGGAACCGATCCGCGATGCCCGCGCATGGGGCAAGGAGATCGTCCGCCGGCAGGCGCTCCAATACCTGCGGGCCAAGGGGCGGGCGGCCCGCGTCGCGGCCGTCGAGCCGGAACTGCTCGTGCAGATCGACCGCGCCTTCGACGACGACGCCACCGATCCGGCCGATCGGCAACGTGAACTCGACGCCCTGCGCGAGTGTGCTACGCGGCTGCCCGACGTGCAGCGACGGATGGTCGCGATGCGGTACGAGGGCCGGGCGTCGTTCGACGCGATCGGCACGGCGGTGGGCCGGACGGCCGCGGCCGTCCAGCGGTCGCTCTCCCGCACCCGCAGGATGCTGCACGACTGCGTGCAGTCGAAGCTGACCCGCCTCCCTGGAGCGATGCCATGACAGCGATGCCTTCCCAGCGCGACGGCGGCCCGCCGCCGAGCCGCGAGCTCGACGACCTGATCACGCAGCACTTCGACGGCGGGCTCGATCCCGCCGGGCAGCGGCGGCTGGCGGAGCTGCTCGCCGCCGCGCCGGCGGCCCGCGCGACACTCGCCCGCTATCTGCGGCTCGAGGCCGCGCTGATCCGGCTCGCCTCCGCCGGCCTGGTAGGCCCGGTTGCGGGTGACGATGCAGCCGTGATTCCGCGGCCCCGGGCGGACGTCGGATCGTCGCCGTGGCTGCGACCGGTGACGCTGGCCATCGCGGGCGGCACCCTGGCCGCCGTGGTGATCGTGGGACTTTTCAACGCGCGGCCGGCGACCGAACACCTGCATGGCGGCGAAGTGGCTTCCGTGGCGGAGCGGTGGCTCGAAGTGCGGGCGGCGGATGCCGGCGCGTGGCCGGAAGGACATGAACTCGAAGCTCACGAGCCCGAAGGAGACGAGCCGGATACGCCGGGCGGACCGCCGGCCTGGCTGGTGGCCGCCATGGCCGACGAGGAGCTGGCAGACTGTGGACCAAGTCTGCCCGAGCAGGATGTGAGGAATGCCGAGCGTGGAAACCCTTGGCGTTTCCACCGGTCGGCCAAGTGGACAAAGGCCATGGAGGGCTTTGTCCACGGACAGCTCGCAGACTGTGAAACAAGTCTGCCCGAGCAGGATGTGAGGAATGCCGAGCGTGGAAACCCTTGGCGTTTCCACCGGTCGGCCAAGTGGACAACGGCCATGGAGGGCTTTGTCCACGGACAGCTAGCGCGTGACGAGGGCTGAAGTCCCGGGGAGAGATGTGATGCAGCGGTTCCTGACAATGGCGGCGGTATGGCTCTTGTTTGCGGTCGGCCACGACGGGTGGTCCGTCGCCGGAGCTGACGATCAGCCGGCGGCTGCCACGGCGGAGGACGACCGTGAGCAGCGGGTGGTGGCGTTCGTCGCGGCACACCAGCCCGAGCTGGCCAAGGTGCTGGCGCATCTCGAGAAGCGAAAGCCGGCCGAATATGCCCGGGCGATCGAGGAGCTCGACCGCAGTGTGCAGCCGCTGACCTCGGGCAAGGCGAAAGACCCGCGGCTGCATGAACTTGAATTGCTGGCCTGGCAGGCGCGGACCCGCGTGGACCTGCTCGGCGCCCGCTTGGTGAGCGGCAAGGAGAAGGACAAGAATCGCGAGCAGCTCGAGCGGCAGCTCCGCGAGGCGATCGCGGCGGAACTAGACATCCGCGCCGAGAAGCTCGCCTATCGCAAACAGCGATCGGCCGCCTGGTACGACCGGCAGATCAACCGGCTTTCCGAAAAGCGCGACGCCCTCATCGACGCCCGCCTGAAGGCCCTCCTCGAATAATCGGCCCCGACAAACCCGCCCGGAACGGATGCCGCCGCGGAGCGACGCCATGACGCAGCCCTGGTATGCGATCGCCAACGAGGCCGAGGTGCCGTCGCCGGCGCTCTTGGTGTACCCCGACCGGATCGCGGCGAACATCGACCGCACGGTCGCGCTGGCCGGCGGGGCCGGCCGCCTCCGGCCGCACGTGAAGACGCACAAGATGCCCGCGGTCGTGCGGATGCAGCTCGACCGCGGCATCGGGAAGTTCAAGGCGGCGACGATCGCCGAGGCGGAGATGACGGCGGCGGCCGGGGCGGAGGACGTGCTGCTGGCCTACCCCGCCGTGGGGCCGACGGCGACGCGGCTGTGCGGGCTCGCGGCGCTGTTTCCGCGGACGCGGTTTCGGGCGCTGGCCGACTGCGACGCGGGCATCGACAACTTGGTGCGGGCCGCTACGGCTGCCGGAATCACGCTCGACGTGCTCCTCGATCTCAACGTGGGCATGAACCGCACGGGCATCCTCCCGGGGCCGGAGGCCGGCCGGCTCTATCGCCGGTTGGCCACGACGCCGGGGCTTGCGGCCGGCGGCCTCCACGCCTACGACGGCCACCTTCACGACCCCGATCATGCGCGGCTCGGGGCCGCCGCCGCCGCGGCCTTCGCGCCGGTGTGGCGGCTGCGCGACGCACTCGTCGCCGCCGGGCTGCCGGTGCCGCGGGTCGTGGCCAGCGGCACGCCCACGTTTCCGATCCTCGCGACCCGGGGGGACGTGGAGGTGGGCACGGGTACGACGGTGCTCTGGGACGCGGGGCAGCCGGTGACCTCACCCGACCTGGATTTTCTTCATGCCGCCGTGCTGCTGGCCCGCGTGGTGAGCAGGCCGGCGCCGGGGCGGCTGTGTCTCGATCTGGGCCACAAGGCCGTGGCGAGCGAGATGCCGCATCCGCGGGTGACGATCTTCGGCCTCGAAGACGCGGCCTGCGTCGGCCACAGCGAGGAGCACATGGTGCTGGAGACGCCGCGGGCCGAGGCGTGGTCCGTGGGCACGGTCGTCTATGCCCTGCCGTGGCATGTCTGCCCGACGGTGGCTCTCCACGAGGAGGTGGTCGTCGTCCGCGCCGGGCGGGCCGTCGACCGCTGGCCCGTGGCCGCGCGGCGCCGGCGGATCACGGTCTGATGTAAACTTACGGCCTCGGTCCATCGCGAAGTCGGAATGCCATACAGACGCCACTCGAATTTCTCGATGTCTTTCGTTCCACGCTGCGGTCGGCCGGCATCACGTTCGCCGTCACCAGCGGCATGGCCTGCATTCGGTACGGTCTGCAGCAGACGACCAAGGTCTCCGACTGGATTGTGGCGGCCGAGGATTTGCCGAAACTCCGCGGTCTGCTCCAGCAATGCGAGCGGCGCATGCCTCCATGGGTCGTGCAGTACCGCACGATTTTCGGGGCTCCCTTCGCGGCTGAATGGCTGGACGGAGGATGGTCAACCCACATCTTCATTCGCACGACGGGAGGGGGTCCCGATCACTATCTCGATTTTTTTGCCGTCCCCCGAGAGCGACCGCCTGGCGGCATGATCCGGAAGACCCCGACTTCGCTGACCGTGACACTGTTACCAGGATGAAAAAAACGGATCGCGACAAAGACTGGCCGATCGTCGGCGGGCTGGCGGCGCAGACGTTTGTCCGCGGCGAACCGGCGGCCGTGCTCCACCTGCGGGATGCCGCGACGCTGACCCGCGCCTGGGCGCTGATGCCCGATGCCGAACGGGACCGGGCGATCGCCGCGCGGCCCCTGCTCAGCGCGGTGGACGCCGGCTCCGAAGGCTTGCGACTCGAGTTTTTGTTGCGGGCCGAGAGGATCGTCTGGGAGGCGGTGAACCGCCATCGCCAGGCCGTCTATCAAAATGCCTGGAAGGATTGGTACCGGCGGTGGCAGGCGACCGGAGATTGGCCATGGCCGGTGTCCGAGCCGTTTGCAGCGCAGCACGAACGGATCGTGACGGCGGCCCGCGACTGTGGCCTTCCGCCGGACCCGCTGGCGGGCACCGTTCGTCACGAGGTGTACGCTGCGGGCTTGGCCGACGCGGCAATGCTCGCGAACATCGAGGAGGATCGGCTGACGACGATCGCTCCGCCGATCGAGGAGGTGCTCCCGTGAACCCGCCGCACGCCCCGCAGGACACCCGGCCCGACGGTTACCCGGAGTGGTATTACGAATTGCTCGCCCGCACGATGGGCGAGGCCAAGGCCGACTGGGCCCGGCTGTCCCGCCGTGATCGCGAGGCGGAACTGACGCTTCTCCATCGGAGCTTCGACACGCCCGACGATCTCTCCGTGTGGCCGGCCGAACTCGACGGCGGCGCTCATCGGCCATGAGGGGCGTACGCCGATGTGACGGACGGTCTGATCAGGTGCCGACCCGGGCGGCCTCGGCTTCGACCACTAGCCGCCGCAGCGTCGTGTAGTCGGTCTTGCCGGTGCCGAGCACGGGGATGCGGTCGAGCCGCCGGACCTCGTCGAGCCGCATCACGCCCCGCAGGCCATCGGCGACGAGGATCTCCGCCGCTGCGCGGAGCGGCAGATCGAAGGTCGTGAACAGGACCACGTGCCGGCCGTCGGGCGTTTCGATGCCCTCCACCGCGACCCGCGGGCCATCTTCATCGGGCGGATACCGCTTCTGAAACGGCTCTTCGAGCGCCGGCAGCGAGATCATCTCGCCCCCCGCCTTCAGAAACCGCTTCAGGCGGCCGCGGAACGTGAGGTAGCCGTCGGCGTCGGCCGACACGAGGTCGCCCGTGCGATACCAGGATCCGCCCGCCGCCGCGACGAACGGCGCCGGGCCGGCGTGCCGGTGATAGCCTTTGAAGATGGAGGGGCCGCGGACGAGGAGCATGCCCGTTTCCCCTGGCGCCACCGGGACGTGCGACTCGGGGTCCACGACGAGGGCCTCCACGCCCCGCACCGGTCGGCCGATCGTGCCGGCCTTCACCTTGTCGAGCCGGTTGGCCGCCACCACCGGCGAGCACTCGGTGATCCCGTAGCCCTCGAGAATCGTGGCTTCCGGGGCGAGGCGGCGGCAGGCCGCGAACGTCGCTTCCGGACACTTCTCCGCGCCGGTGATGATCTTGCGGAGGCTGTGCAGCTCCGTGCCGCGGCAGGCGGCGAGGACGTAGCCGAGGAACGTCGGAGTGGTGAAGAGCATCGTCGGCCGGTGCGACTCGATGAGCCGCACGAGGCCGCGGGCATCGGTCGGGTCGGCATGCCGCACCGAGCGGATGCCCGCCACGGCCGGAAGCAGCACGTTGCCCGTGAGGCCGAAGCTGTGGAACGGCGGCAGGAACCCGAGCAGCGAGTCGGAGGCCGTCGCCTGGAGCACCTCCAGCCCCGCGGCCACGTTGGTGAGCAGGTTCTCGTGCGTCAGCGGCACTGTCTTGGGCGCGGCCTCCGAGCCCGACGTGAAGAGGAACACGGCCGGATCGTCGGGCCGCTGCCGCGGCAGCTGCCGCAGGAACCGTCCCGGGGTGATTCGCGAAGCGAAGAGCGTGCGCAGGGCTTCGGCCTTGCCGATGCCCTGGCGGATGTCCTCGAGGAACGCGTATTCGGCCCCCTCGACCTCGATCCCCAGCCGATCAACGAGCCGTCGCGAGGTGACGATCCGCCGCGTCTCCGTGACGCGGACGCCATGGGCCAGGTTGGCCGGCCCCGTCGTCCAGTTCATCATCACCGGCACCTTGCCGGCCAGGTGAAGCCCGAAGAACACGACGTCGGCCGCGACGCTCGCCGGCAGCATCACGCCGACGTGCGTCTCGGGCCAGGCGGCGAACCGGCGGGCCATCAGGCTCGCCCCCACGAGCAGCCGCCGCGCCGAGAGCACGCCCGAGACCGCGTCGGCCACGGCCACGGCGTCGGGCGCGGCGAGCACGCGGCGCACGAACGCCTCGGCCACGGTGGCGGCGAGCACGTCACGCGGGCCCGACGGCGCGGGCCGCTGCCAGGCCGGCGGCGCGGCGGCGGGCTGGGCCGGTGCGGCCGCGGTCGCGAGCTTGCCGTCGGCCAACGCCCACAGCTCGCCGAGCGTGTCGACGACGGCGTCGCTGTGGAAGCCGAACTGCCGCTCCACCTCGAGGGCCAGGTCCATGCGGTCGAGGCTGTCGAGGCCGATGGCGTCGAACCGTGTCTCGGGCTGCAGTTCCTCAGCGGTCAGGTCGCGTTTCAGATGCGCGGCCACGAGGTCGTTCACCTGCCGCACCGTCTTAGGGGAGAGCGTGGCCGGATCGACGGCCTGGCCGCCGGCCGCCGGACGGAAGTGCCCCTCCCGCGGGCCGAACAGCCGGTGGTAGCGGACGAACTGCGGGGCTTGGCCGCCGTCGGCGTCGTACCAGGACTCGAGGAAGGCGTTGAAGGATTCACGCGACTCCAGCGGCAGCCGGTCCCGCGGCACGACCTCGGCGTGGAGGTGCACCGGCCGGCGCGGCAGGAAGAACACGAGGCTCGCGGCCAGCCAGCCGGCGGCGGCGCCTGCCGCCCGGACGAGGTTCGGCAACGTGCCCTCCTTGGCGCAGCTGAACATGCTCCCCCACACGCCCCGCGTGCGGACGAGCACGACGTTCACCTGCGGGCAGCGGACGAGCAGCTCGTGGACGACGCGGGCCGAGCCGACGACCTCGCGATCACCGCGCTGCAGGCGGCCCGACGGATAGATGAGAAAACTCTCGCCGGCGTCGAGCCGGGCGGCGACGGCGTCGATCAGGTCCTTCGTCTTGGCGGCCGCCGAGCGGCTCTGAGCGGAGAGGTCGGGCACCTCGAAGGCGCGAACCAGCTTCATCAGCGGCAGCAGGGGCAGCAGCCGGTAGGTGCCCGAGTAGACGAGCGGCCGCAGCGGCGCGGCCAGCGGCACATGGGAGAGCACTGTGGGGGGATCGACGTAGGCCGGATGGTTGGGCAGCACGAGCGTGGGGCCGCGGAGCCGCGCCACCGCCTCCATGCCGTCGGTCGTCACGCGGTACCGCAGGCGCAACAGCGGCTTCATCAGGCTCCAGAAAATGCGATCCGGTCGAAAGGCCATGGCGGGTTCCTGCGCGGGGCGAGTGGGGGCGGGCCGATTGTGGCAACCCGCCGGTCGGGCGGACAGATCGACGCCGGGTTCGCAGATCTGAGGCGACATCCGCGCCGGCATGTCACGCGGCGGTCACAGGCCGCCGGTGGCCCGCAGCCAAGCGGCCGTTTCCCGCAGGCGGGTGTCGAGCGGGGCGGCCGGGGCGAAGCCCAGGTGCCCGCGGGCCTTGGCCGCCGACGCGGCCCAGCTGCCGGCCGTCGCCTCCCGCAGCTTGTCGGGGGAGACGATGCTCGGCTGGCCGAGCAGGCTCCAAAACGAGGCCACGGCCAGGCTCGCCGGCCAGGCCAGGGGCACCGGCAGCGGGCAGACGAGCACGCTGCGGCCAAGGGCCGCGGCGATCTTTCTGCCGAGCGCGCCGTAGGTGGGATGCTCGCGGTCGTCGCAGGCGTGGTAGATGCCGCGGCCGGGCACGCCGCCAGCCAGCCGCTCGCCGTTGCGGGCCGCCGCGACGGCGAGGCTGGCGAGGTCGGCCGCGTGAATCAGCGACAGTGGCGCGTCGCGAAACCCCATCCGTAAGTGGAGCCGGAAGCGGGCGATCGACTGAAACATCGCCGCGACCTTGGTGTCGTGCGGGCCGAACACGATGGCCGGCTGGAGGATCGTGATCGGCAGCCGGGCCGCGCGGCGGTCGAGCGCGGCCTCGCCGGCGTGTTTGCTGGCGCCGTAGATCGACACCGGCGCGACGGGGTCGGTTTCGGCGCGGGGCACGTTCGGCCGTGGCGCCGGCCCCGCGGCGGCGAGCGACGACACGTGCACGAGCGCGGGGGGCGTCGGGCGGTCTGCGCAGGCGTCGGCGAGGCGGCCGACCGCGTCGCCGTTGACGCGAAACAGATCGCGGCGCCGGCGGGCGGCCACGAGCCCGCCGGCATGGATCACGGCGTCGCAGCCGGTGAGGTCACGCCGCCAGGCGTCCACGTCCTCGAGCGTGCCGGGCACGACCTGCACGCCGTCGCGCCGCAGGTGGCCGGCGCGGTCCGGCGACCGCACCAGACAGCGGACGGCGCAGCCGTCGGCGAGGAGCCGATCGACGAGATGCCGGCCGATGAAGCCGGTGCCGCCGGTGAGGAACACGGTGCGCATGGGAGATGTGGGGTCGGCATGCAAGAATGATTCCCCGCGGCGCGGTTGCAACCGGCGGCTGCGGGCCGAGGAGAGGGGCGATGCAGATCACGTTCACCCAGTCGGGCGGCTTCGTCGGGGCGGTGCGCGGCTGCCGGATCGATGCGGCGACGCTGCCGGCCGACGAGCGGCGGCGGCTCGAGGAACTGGTGGCGGGCAGCGGCCTCGACGCGTCGCTCGAACTGTTCAGCGAGACCGGCCGCGACCGGCGGCAGTATGAGATTCGCATCGACCGCGGCGGCGCCGCGGTGCGGGTGTGCTGCGACGACGCCTGCCTGCCGGAGCCGGCCCGGCCGCTGGTGCGATTCCTCGCGGAGCGGGCGACGCCGCGGCCGCCGGGCTGGGAGGCCGACCAGGCGGAGCAGGGGTTGCAGCCCGCGGTCGCCGCCGACGCCGCGGCGTGGGGCCGGTTCGAGGGGCAGGTCGTGGCCCGCTGGCACGACGACGGCCGCGAGATGACGCTCGTCGAGCCGTTTGTGTATCGCGATCCGCGGGCGGTCCGCTGGGAAGCGCCGGCCGGAGCGGTGGTCAACGGCGCCAGCATTCCGCGGGCGTTTTGGTCGGTGATCGGCGGGCCGTTCTCGGGGCGGTTTCGCAACGCGTCGGTCGTGCACGACGTGGCCTGCGTGGAGCGGTCGCGGCCCTGGGAGGACGTGCACCAGATGTTCTACGAGGCCTGCCGCTGCGGCGGAGTGGCGGCGGTGACGGCGAAGACGATGTATTACGCCGTCTTCCACTACGGCCCGCGCTGGCGGGTGGAGGAGCGGCGGACGATCGTGGCCGGCGCGGCGGTCGTGGAGCGGGTCGTGCGAGACGACACGCCTCCGCCGCCGTCGGCGGCGGAGGCCGCGGCGGTCGTGCAGTGGTTTGCCACGCACGACGTCACGGCCGAGGCGATTCCCACGCTGCCGGTCCCGCCCGGCGGGTGATTTTTTCAGATCCTGAGTCCCCGGGTTTTTGGGGCTTGATCACAAAAAGCCCCCGGCGGAAGCCGGGGGACACCGGGTTGCAAGCCTTCCCGCGTGCCATGCGGTGCGGGTTCGTACCGAGAAATTGCGTGCCGTCATCCGGCATGGATGGCGGGGTGGTGTTCGTGCCCGGAGTCCCCGGGTTTCCACCCGGGGCTTCTTGGGTCAGCGCGCTGCTCCCACAAAAAGCCCCCGGCGGAAGCCA
>Ga0315908_10004473_pt1 | contig 10068 bp, 9 predicted proteins | sample LakEriMetagenome_12_FD_203520 | JGI IMG/M metagenome (GOLD analysis project Ga0315908, IMG submission 203520) | Freshwater fungal communities from buoy surface, Lake Erie, Ohio, United States - Buoy 4 MA124 | ecosystem: Environmental > Aquatic > Freshwater > Lake > Lake biofilm | place: USA...
TGCGCGACGACAGACACCGCTCGGGGCGAAAAACGCTTGCCCAGCGAGCAAAATCAGGCGATCTTGAAGTCAAGCGGCAGGCCACTTGGGGAATGTCGGTTCCTTCATGACGGGTCGATTCGCCAATCGGCCCGGAGCATGCGGGGCGGGGTAGGCAGGCCGGGGATCAGAGGTCGACGATTCACAGCACGCAGGCCAATAGTCGCGCCGGCCCCAGCATGCCAGCCCCTTCCGAAACTTGATTGCATTCCCGTGATTTGCGGCGGCCATATTGGCCGATACGTTCGTTGCGGGCGATCGGATTGACGGCTTTCCGCTGGTCATCCGCCCAATTGACGAATATCAACGCTGTGAGTATGCGGATGGCGTATGAGGCCAACAAAGCGAACAATAAGGTGCGAGGATTTGTAAATGGATAAGGCAGTGGAGCATTTCGACGTCATCATCGTCGGCGCAGGCATTTCCGGCGTGGGATCGGCCTATCACCTGCAAACCCAGTGTCCGGGCAAGAGCTATGTCGTGCTGGAGATGAAGGATACCTTCGGCGGGACGTGGGAAACGCATAAATATCCCGGCGTCCGTTCCGATTCCGATCTTTATACCTTCGGCTATCGCTTCAAGCCCTGGATCGGGAAGCCGATTGCGACCGCACAGGAAATCCTCAGCTATATGGGCGAGGTGATCGAAGAGAACGGGATCGACGATCATATCCGATATGGCCATCGCATCACCGACTGCAGCTGGTCATCGAAGGACAGCCTTTGGACGGTGACGGCCGTGCGCAAGTCCGACGGACACACGATCACCTTCACCACCGGCTTCCTCTGGATGTGTCAGGGCTATTACGACCATGAGAAGCCCTATATCCCCGATTGGAAAGGGATTTCCGATTACAAGGGGCACTTCGTCCATGCCCAGTTGTGGGATCCCGCCACGGAATATGCGGGTAAGCGCGTGCTTGTGATCGGATCGGGCGCAACCGCCGCAACGGTCGTTCCGGCGTTCGCGGAGAAGGCGGCGCATGTGACCATGTTGCAGCGTTCGCCGACCTATTTCCTGTGCGGACCCAATGAGAACGAGCTGGCCACCCGCCTGCGCGAAGTCGGCATTGACGAGGAAACGATTCACCGCGTCACCCGTGCGACGATTCTTCACGATCAGAACGTCATGGCCGAACGGTGCCAGAACGAACCCGACGTCGTGTTCGAAGAGCTGAAGACCGCGGTTCGCAGCTATGTCGGTGAAGATTTCGAGTTCGAGCCGCATTTCACCCCGCGCTATCGCGTGTGGCAGCAGCGTCTGGCGTTCTGTCCCGATGGCGACGTGTTCCGCGCCGCCGCCGAAGGCAAGGTGTCGGTCGTGACCGATACTATCGATTGCTTCACCGAAAAAGGCGTCCGCACGGCGTCAGGCGAAGAGATCGAGGCGGATATCATCGTTGCCGCGACCGGTTTCCGTATGTCGATGATGGGCGGCGTGCCGTTCACTGTCGATGGTGAGCGCGTCGAATGGAACGAAACGCTGAATTATCGCGGAATGATGTTCACGGGCGTTCCCAACCTTGTCTGGGTCATGGGGTATTTCCGGGCCAGCTGGACCTTGCGCGTCGACATGCTGGGCGATTTCGTTTGCGGCCTGCTCAATCACATGGACGAAAAAGGTGTCCGCAAGGTCGAGGTGGCGCTGCGCGACGAAGATGCGGGGATGGATATCGTGCCCTGGATCGAACCCGATAACTTCAACCCCGGATATCTGGTGCGGGCCATCGATCAACTGCCCAAGGCAGGTGCGAAGTCGGATTGGCGTCACAACCAGGATTATTGGCGCGAGCGGGACGAGATTCCGGCGATCGATCTGGACGGTGCGGAATTCGTCTATGACGGCGGGCGCGACGCCAAGGGCGCAGCCAAGGCGAAGATGGCATCAGCCGCCTGACGCCCGAACTCAAATCGGATCAGGGGAGCGCGTCGGCATACGCCGGCGCGCTCTTTTTTCGTCCGACGCCCGGATGTGCGGGCGACGGGCGAGATTGATTGGTCGATATGACGGAGCGCCTCCGCAATGTCGGCAAGAACAATTCTGATGGCGGGAGCGCTCCGACAAACTCTGCCTGAAAGATTGTCTGCTTACAGGTGCCCCGCGCTTGTCGTTCTACAACTTCAATTAGGGTGGGAGGCGGACGCTGGCGGTTGACTAAAGCAGGTTCCGCAAGCACTGCGCCCCGGTTCGTCCTCCTTGATCTGGGTTCCCGATGATCCGTGCAATTCTTCCGACCGCAACCGGCCTCCTTTTTATCGCAACGAGCAGTCCCGCATGGGCCGATCATCCGGTGGTTGGCGGGGGAGTTTCGCACGGTTCGCCGATCGTCACCATCGCCGCCGATACGCTTCCGCAAGGCGTTTTGGCCGGGGGGATACAGGTCAGCTATGTCGATCCGGACAGCTATAGCGACGAGGAACTCATCGCGCTTGCCAGTCAGCATGTGCATGCCCACACCACGGACTATAATCTCTTGACGACGGCCTCGCTCTCCTACGGGGTGACGGGCCACTTCACGTTGAGTGCAAGTCTTCCCTACATGCGTCGGGACAATCTGCGCGCCGGGGAGCATAGCCATTCGGGCGACACTGCCACCAATACGGCTGAGGAACTCGGTTCTGTTGCTGGGATCGGGGACGCATCGATTATCGGACAGTTCCAATTCGCCCATTCGCATGAACAAGGCTGGGGCATGGCTCTCATTGGGGGGTTGAAACTGCCCACCGGTGCCACCCATAGAGTGTCCAGCGATGGTGAGCGGCTCGAGACCGAACACCAGCCGGGAACCGGCTCGTGGGACCCTTTGGTGGGCTTCGCCGCATCCAAGCGCTGGGGACCTGTTTCTCTGGATGGGAACGCGCTCTACCAGTTCTCGACTAAGGGTGCACAGGATACGGAGCTGGGAGATCGGCTGTCACTCGGCCCTATCACTCTGGGGTGTACCCAAATGTTATAGGCCGATCAGCCGCCTCACGCTGCAAGCCGTCCAAAATCAATCCGGTCGTTCAGGTCGAGGTCGAAGCGGCCATAAGGGTTCACATGACTGTAGATCAACGGCGTGAGACCACGATAATCTTCCGGCGTCATCCGCCCCGCCCACTTCGGCTCAACCAGTACGGTCTGAAGCATGCGGGTGTTCACATACACCAGCGACGCTTGCAGGAGGTGTAGCGCCAGAACGGAGATTTCCTGCTCATGGATGCGGTTGGTGGCGATCTCGCCGCCCTTGCCGAAGAACACGAAACCATTAGCGCCGTTCCAGTTCTCAACCACATTCAGCCCTTCGTGGATCTCGCGGCGGAATGCCTCCTGACGCAAATACCGGCATAGGAAGATTGTTTTGACCGCGCGGCCGAGTTCACTCAGCGCCTTGTAGGTCGGGTGCATCACTTCGGCTCTGGCAAACCGGAGCAGGATCGCTTCCGGATCGGCGGTGCGCGATTGCATGGCAGCGGCATATTTGACCATTTCGTCCCAGTCGATCGGGCTGGAGAGGATCGGCAGTAAATTGGAAAGCCGCGTGCGCATGCCGGCTTGGGGAAGGGCCAGTTTCTGGCGTGCCACTGCTTTCAGCCGCGGGGCAAGCTCAAATCCAAGGAGTCGGCAGAACGCAAAGCCGACTGCGCTCTGGCCGTGGCTATCGACGTACTGGCGCTGGATTTCCATGTCGGTGCAATGGCGTAGCACGCCTTCGATCATGGAGGCGACCTCCGAGGAAGAGCACCGCTTGAGCTGGGAATAAACGCAGGTCGCGCGCTTCTCCACATGCCAGTAGATCATGACGCCACGGCCGCCATAGCGGGCGTGCCATTCCGTCATCAGGTTGCGGTCCCACGCGCCGAACTTCGTTGAATCGGACGCGCATGCCGTGCCCGCATCTCCCCATACTGCGGCATTGCGGATTGCCAGTGTCGCGTTTGCTACCCGCGCGCACGCCTCCCTCAGCGCTGGCGCGTGGATGAAACGGCGATGGACATGCAGCAATTCCTCGTAACTGACATCGGGTGTTGCGCCAGCGACCCGCTTGAGCCCGGCGTTCGTGCCCAAGCCATAGAGACACAGCAAAAGACGCTGAGCCAAGGCTGCTTTCGACAGGGTAACCCGCGAGGCCGACGTTTCGAAAGCATCCATCAATCCCGTGTCCAGAGCAGCCTCTTTCAACACGTCCAGCAGTCCGGTCATCGGCCAGCGCTGACCGATCTCGCTTTTGATCGAAGCGAGACCCTTCGGTTCGGGCAAGGGCTTGAACGGTGTAATCGATATCCGGTTGTCGCCGCGCCACAGGAGCCGGACCTTGTCGTTTTGTGGAATATTGGCATTGAGGAGCAACAGTTCCCGTTCAAGCTCCTCCCGGATCGAGGCGCAAAACGCCTGCGCATCTGGCGTCAGGCTGAGGCCGGAATAGTACGCATCTCGCCTGATCTCGAAGTCCTTGGGAAGATCGTCATCGGGATTGCGATAGCGATCCGCCCCGACCACCCAGATTTCTTTGGAGCGGATGCGGTCGCGCAGTTGCGTCAGGACGCAAAGCTCATAGCTGATCCGGTTTACCCGCCCATCGTCATCAATGACGGAACTGCGCCATCGCGCTGGAATCACCTCATCGATCGGAACATCCTGCAATGGCACGAAGCGGCATCCGCCATCCACCTTGCTCCTGATCCAGTCGAGGGCCGCCAGGACCGGCCGCCACACCGCGTTGTTCGACCGGAACTCAAGTACGGAAAGCAGGCTTGGCAGCATGCGCCGGTAATGATTGGCCCAGGAACCACGCATCACCTTGTAGATGCGCCGGTCCAGAGCGCCCTTCGCATGGCTCTCCTTGACGATCGCCGCCAGCTTGGCCTTACCGGCGATCGGGAAAATGACATCGCAGATGCGCCCCGATGGTTCATTGATCGAGGCGCTGGCGATCTCGACCAGCAGGCGCTCCTTTCCATAGACCCGCTCGATGTCTTTCGCGATATCGCCCACCACCTTGCGTTTCGAGCGCGTTCCGATCTTGTGAACGGTTTCGATCAGCAGGTCGATCATCGCGTCAGTGAGTTGCGCCTCCCGCGACATTAGATAAATCGCATAAAGGCCGAGCTGTCGCGCCGGCGCATGCCGGCGCATCTCCGAGGCCTTTTCACCGGCAACGCGGCGAACAATCTGATCGACCCATGGCTTGCCCGTAGCCGTCAGGAGATCATGGGGAAGATCAAGTCTCTGGATAAAGGCGAGTTTCTCGGTCACGTCGAGAATGTTGTCGAGCGTTGCCTGTCCGGCGTCACCCTTCATCCTGTTGAATCCGGTCGAGCTGTCCGGATCGGCAAGCGAGGCTTCCAATAACGCCACCGCATCTGACGAAAGCCGATCACTGGCTCCGATCAGCCAGGTGTCCAGATAATCTTGCCGTTGTGAGCGAACGACACGTTCAAGCTCCTTGCGCGACGGCCCATAAATACGCCGGTCCCGGCACCACAGGAAAACATGCTCAAGCATGGCATTGATCGACTGGCCGCCCGGGCACAGCTCGCCAGCAATCCATTCCGTCAATTGCGCGCGATCCACCCGCTTCATGCGGTGATATCCAAGATGGATCAGGATCTCCGCACAATGCCGTCGTGCTGTCCGACTGGAAAAGTCATAACCGGCTATCTCGCCAGCCTCGACACCGAGTTGCTCGGCCAGATACGAGAGGCCATCGGTAGGGATTGAGCCGGGATCGATCGCGAAAAACCCCAGGGAAGCGAAGAATTTCAGCTGCGCGGCGAGGCCAAGGCGCGTCAGGGCCGGCTTCGAATTTACAAAATCAATATCGGCAAAGCTCAGGCTCCATCGTCCGATCAAATCCCCGCCCGGAATACTCCGATCCATCAACCCACTCCCTATGATGGAGCGAACTGTCCTCTTCTATGATTTCCATCGTCAATACCGAATGCCACGTTCCCAAAACGTTCTCCGACTTGGCCAAAATCGCAGCTTGGGGCCGACTGGGCCAGATAGGTGGTCGCAGTGACGCGCGCATATTCCTGCGGGATGATCTTGTCGGCGGCGGCGATGACCGTGGACATGGCGTTGTTGACCCAGGCTTCGATCGTCCCAAGCTCGGCCTCGATCCGGTCGGCGGCGGCATCGATCGCTTCAGCGTCAGCGACATCGGCGGAAATGGCAAGGACGCGCGCGCCGCTTTGGCGCAGCATGGCGGCGGCCTGCTCCAGTCTCGCTTCATCGCGGGCGATGATCGCCACCGCCCAGCCCTGCTGCGCCAAAGCCTGCACCGTTGCGAGACCGATCCCGGCGCTACCGCCCGTTACCACCGCCACTTTTTCGTTCATCGCCGCTCCTGCTCAGTCCCTGGCTATCCAAAGGGTAATGAACGGAGGGGAGTTTTGTGCCGGCCTTGAACGGTCAGCGCTTCTCCAGCAGCCCCTGCCAGTCGCCATCAAGCGGGCGTTCGCGTGCGTCGAGGATCGCGGGGCGATGCGGATGCCCTGCGCCCAACTCAGCGATGGCGCGCTCGATGACCGCGACGCGCGTCTTCCAGCCGGGATGGGTGCGGGCATTGAGGATGCTCGAGGCGTGCTTGGGCCCATAGCTGCGCCAGAAGGCAAGCGCGATCTGCGGGTCATAGCCTGCATTGGCGAGCAGCGAGACCGACAGCATATCGGCCTCCAGCTCGGTCTGCCGGAAGTAGCTGACATTGCGGCCGATGCCCGACAACAGGCCATAGCTGACCCCGCGCGCTTCCAGCCGGTCACGATGGTGCAGGATATTATGCGCCAGCTCATGCGCGATCGGCGCGGCGATCCAGTGCGGGTATTCGGCGAGGAAGCGGCTGCTGATCTGTACCAGCTCGCCATCCGCCTGCGCGATGAAGCTGCTGCCCAGCACCACCTCAAAGCGTGATCGGCAGGCGGGAAGCGGCGTCACGCGGATATTTTGGTCCACGCCATCCCGGCGCATGCGCAGCGTCAACGGGTGGCCAGAGGGCAAAGCCATGACCTGGCGCGTCGCGTCGATCAGCGCGGCAGTGCCGGCCTTGGCCTGTGGGTCGGCAGGCTTGAAGCGCATGTTGTCGATGCCGAGCAGCGTGTCGTCATTGCGTACACCGGCCGCCCCGGCGGGCGATCCGGGCAGCACCGCCTCCACGCCCACCGGTCCTTCAAAACGGAAATGCCGGATCGCCGCATCCCGCATCTCGCGCGCATATTGGTCGGGCGTGTGGAGCAGCAGGCCAAGGCCCGGCTCCTGCCGGTCGCACAAGGCGGCATTGGCGGTAGCGAGCCGATAGCCGATGGCCGCCACATCCGCATCGACCGAGCGGATGGCTTCGAAATCAGGTGTTTCCTGCGCCGCCGTCGGGAGGACGAACATGAAAATACCGGCCACCGCCATAAGAAGCGACCGAAAAGCCGTATTTTTCCGGGGCCCTAAAGTCGCAATTCTGCTATGCTTGGCTATCTTCGTCATTTTTACAGGCTTAGAACCAACAGGATATTGCATCCATCGATGCTTGCAAAAATTTTCTCTCGCTTCGCCAAAGTTCCAGAAACTGTCGCCCAGGCGCCCGAAGGCCGGCGCTTTTACGCCATTGGCGACATTCACGGTCATCTCGACCTGCTCGATGGGCTGCTGGCGCAGATTTTCGCCGATGAGCAGGCACGAAGCGGGCCTAAGGGCGAAATCATCTTCCTGGGCGACCTCATTAATCGCGGGCCGCAATCGGCGCAGGTAATCGACCGGCTGATCGCGTTGAAGGCCCAGCGTCCCGAGACGCGCTTCCTGCTCGGCAATCATGAAGAGCTGTTCCTGACCGCGCTCGACGGCAATCGTGAGGCGATCCGCTTCTTCGATCGCGTCGGCGGGGCCGAAACGATCCTGAGCTATGGCATCCCGCGCGAAACTTATGACGCGGCCGACTATGCCGCACTTTCCGACCTGTTGCAGGCCGCTGTCCCGCCCGAACACAGGGAATTCCTCGACAGCTTCGAGGATATGATCGTCGAAGGCGACTATGTCTTCGTCCATGCCGGCGTTCGTCCCGGCATTCCGCTCAAGAGGCAGCGCCCCGGCGACCTGCGCTGGATCCGGGAGGAATTCCTGGGAGAATCAGGCAAAAACGATGCACCCGTCATTCCCGGAATGGTCGTCGTTCATGGCCATACTATCTTTGAAAATATTGTGGAACTGCCCGGCCGCATCGGCCTGGATACCGGCGCCTATCGTTCCGGCATCTTAAGCGCGATGGCGTTCGAAGGCGCCAAGCGCTGGATTATTCAGGAAAAGTTTGGAACAGTCCTAGGCGTCGTGGACAAAGCTTGACTTCGGACACGCAGGTTGATTCAAGGCTGTCTTTTGGAGGCGGTGTTGGGCGAGTGGATCGGGGTATCGGATGACGAGTGGGCGCTGATCGGTCCGTTGCTGCCCCCCGAGCATGGTCGCGGATGTCGTCCCGCTGGTGACAACCGGCGCTATTTCGAAGGCATGATGTGGATGGCGCGGACGGGTGCGCAGTGGCGCCATCTGCCGGACGAATATGGCAAGTGGAACAGCGTGTTCCGGCGTTACCGGCGCTGGGTCGAGACGGGAGTGTTCGACGCCCTGTTGGAGACGCTGGCCGAGATGGTGGAGCGCGACACCAGCGCCGACATGATCGACAGCACGGTAGTCCGGGCGCATCATTGCGCCATCGGTCTAAAAAAGGGGATCAGGAGGCCCAGGGGCTTGGCCGGTCGCGCGGTGGCTTCACCACCAAGCTCCACGCCCGCTGCGATGGACACGGCCGACCACTCGGTTTCGTCCTGACGCCGGGTCAGGCGCACGACGTACAGGGCTTTGGCCCGCTGTTCCGGATGCTCGGCGACCGCATCGAAGCACTGCTCGCGGACAAGGGCTATGACGCCGATGCCATCCGCGCCGAACTTGCCGCAGCCGGCGTCGAGGCGGTCATCCCTGCCAAGAGCAACCGCCGCGTGCCGATCCCGCACGATCGCACAAAATACCGCTGGCGCAATCTCGTCGAGCGCTTGTTCAGCAAGCTTAAGAACTGGCGGCGTGTCGCCACCCGATACGACAAGACCAAGGAATCCTACCTCGGCTTCGTCGCCATCGCTTCAATCAAACTCTGGATACCCTTTGTCCACGACGCCTAGCATAGACTGTGTTTTAAGGCTTGAAACGATGACGCGGCGCGGCAATTTGCTTGCACGGTCGCAGCGACAATGGTAGCCAAGCTCAAATTCTTCCTCGAAAGGGATCTCGATATGCGTCTGAAACTCCTTGTTGCCGGCCTGATGGCATCGTCGCTCGTCGCCGCTCCGGCGATGGCGAATTCCGCTTCGGCTCTTTCGGTTGCTAAGGCTAATAACGTTAAGGCCGTAACTTCGTCCAAAAAGACGAGCAAGCTTAACGCTAGCCCCGCTCTTTTGATTTTACTTGGAGGCGCTGCGGTTATCACCGTTGCCGCCACGACTGACGTTCTTGATGGCGATGATTCGGACAGCAACTAAACTTCATCGCTTCATGCGATAAGGAAATGGCGGCTTCAGGGCCGCCATTTTTTTGGCTGTCAGATGCCGGCGTCAGTCGCGTCCGTTGTGGAAAGTACGAGCATGCAAAGCGCGCAGGCGGCATCATTTTGCTTCCGCAGGCAGTCTTTCATGAACTGGAAGGGATGTCCTTAGCCCTGATGTTTGGCACGGCAGCAGCACGCATGCCGACCCAGACTGGATCGACATGCCGCTGATGGACGGTAACGCCTTTTATTTGGGAGAGGACACCGACGGCGCGTCGCGCTTCGTTAGATCATGTTCCGCTATCAACTGCTCTTCGACAGCGACAAATCTGGGCTCCATTGGAACATAGGCCCATCCATCGAACAGCATCGGCCGGTTGCTCTCGACCTGACGTAATTCTCCATCCTGAAATATCATCGGAAGTCTCACCCCTATTGATGCTGCCTCGCTATAATATAAAGCGGCGTGACTTCAACCGGCGTTCGACGGCTCGTCCTATTTAACCATCCTGTAGACGACGCATTATGGG
>Ga0315908_10004474_pt1 | contig 10067 bp, 12 predicted proteins | sample LakEriMetagenome_12_FD_203520 | JGI IMG/M metagenome (GOLD analysis project Ga0315908, IMG submission 203520) | Freshwater fungal communities from buoy surface, Lake Erie, Ohio, United States - Buoy 4 MA124 | ecosystem: Environmental > Aquatic > Freshwater > Lake > Lake biofilm | place: USA...
TAAGAAATTCAGCAGCGGGCGAAGCCCCATACGTGTTACCTGGAAAGATTGTCGACGTACCAGGTCGTGGCGAAATGTTCGTTCGCCATCATCAACACTCCGACACTTCTGCCCCAACACTGTTGTTGTTGCACGGATGGACTGCTTCTTGTGATTCGCAGTTCTTTTCTGCATACGAAGAACTCGCCCAACACTTTTCGATCATCGGCGTTGACCATCGTGGCCACGGCAGGGGATTACGCCCAAGTGTTCCGGTGACATTAGAAGATTGCGCAGATGATGCTGCCGCTGTAGCCAAGGAACTCGGCGCTACTTCAGTGATTACAGTTGGCTACTCAATGGGCGGGCCGATTAGTTTGCTGACAGCACAGCGTCACCCTGACTTGGTTGAGGGCATGGTGTTGCAGGCAACGGCACTTGAATGGAGCGGCACACCCCGCGAAAGACGCAGGATGCGATTCATTGGGCCAATGGCGCACTTCATTAGTCGTCCGCGAGTTCTTCGCTTCTTTTTCAATCGCACATTGCCACGTGGGCACGAAACCCGCCGCTTTGTGTCATGGATGATCGCAGAGAACCGCCGCAATGATCCGTGGATGATTGCTGAAGCAGGTAGAGGGATTGCAAAGTTTGATGCACGTGGATTCGCGATCACATTACGCAAACCCGCAAGCTTTGTTTTGACGTTGCGCGACACCGTGGTGTTACCGCACAAACAACAGGCACTTGCCGCTGCAGTTACTGCACAGATTCTGGAACTCGATGGCGACCACATGGCTCCAATTCTGTTGCCGCGTGAATTTGCTGTGGCTACTCGCCAGGCTGTGGATCTGGTTGTTGCTGCAATACAGCAGCGTTGAGCTTCTCAAGCGCTTCAGTAATTGCATCAGTCTGTTCACGCAAGTCACCCATGGTGACAAGGTCTGCCAACACCAAACGCACACCGGCTAATTCACGCGCCAAATACTCAGTATCTGCTTGCGTTCGTGCTGCCATACTGCGGTCACGTTCAAGTTGTTCGTTGTCACGATCCTCTTGACGATTTTGCGCAAGCAAGATAAGCGGTGCTGCGTATGAGGCCTGCAACGATAAAACCAGCGTGAGGAAAATAAACGGATAGCCGTCGAATTGAAATGGTTCGTAGATATTGACAATGACCCACGTGACAACCACGATTGTCTGAATAACTAAGAATCGGCCGGTGCCCAAGAAACGTGCGATGGATTCACTGAATGAACCGAATGCATCGGGGTCATAGTGAATACCAACACGGCGGCGCTGGCGTGGGGTTGTTAAGTCGGTGCGGCGCTTCATGACGTAGCCGCCTGACGCCTGCGCTGTCTCCAGTCAGCAGGCAACATACGGTCAAGCACGTCGTCCACAGTGATTGCGCCCAACAAATGTCCGCCATCATCACACACACCAACAGCAAGAAGGTTGTACGACGCTAAGAATTCTGCAACTTCACGGTCTGATTGGTTTGCAGTAACAGTTGGTTCTTTCGAAACGCAACGCCCTAGTTCAGTGCTTGGCGGCTCACGCAGTAAACGCTGCAAGTGCACAACACCAAGGTATGTACCTGTTGGAGCTTTGAATGGCGGTTGTGTAACAAACACTTGCGCTGCAATTGAAACGAGCCATTCAGGGTTACGCACTTGTGCCAACGCTTCGGCAACTGTTGCGTTAGCACCCATGATGATGATTTCTGGTGTCATCAACGCACCGGCCGTACCTGGCGCATATGACAACAATGAACGCACTACATCAGCGTCCTCGTCATCCATGGCTTCCAAAACGCGAGAACGTTGTTGTGCAGGCATCTCTGCCAACAAGTCGGCAAGGTCGTCGAATTGCATTTCTTCGAGCACATCGATGAGTCGATCCATATCAAGGTTCGCAATCAATGCAAGCTGTTCACTCTCTGGCATTTCTTCCAGCAAGTCAGCAAGACGATCATCGTCCATCTCTTTTGCCAACAACTGTCGCTGCGCAAATGGCAAGGCACGCACAACACCGGCCACGTCGCTTGGGTGCATGTCGCGAAGACGTGCAGCTTCAGCGGCCATTTCGGTTGCGGGTGCAAACAGACTGCTCGCCTCGGTCCAGTCGACCAAGCGGTAAGTAGAGCGCCGGCCAAGAACCCCGCGACGGGTGAGGCGCACTTTGGAGACTTCCCAGCCCGATTCACGAACACCAATGGTGGGACGAAGGGCCACGTCGCTGATGGCTTCGGCGTTCAAGCGCTTATCGATGATGTCGCGGCCAAGCATGTGCTCACCTGGGCGTGGCTTGAAGGGGTTCAGGTCCACATCCCAACTGCGCAGGCGGGCGCCTTCGGTGTCAAGGGACTGGATGCGGTTGGCATTCACAAAAATGCGTCGGCGCTGGCTGGTGGCCACAAATCCGGTGACCCGGGGAGCGTCGCCGCTACGGCCAGGAACCACCACAATGTCGTCAATACGACCAATTGCAGCCCCGCCCGCATCGAGAAGGGGTAAGCGCATGATTCGAAATGCATAAATCAGGTCGCTTGCCATGCAGCAAGGGTACCCCTCTGTCCCCGCGGAAGGTGGGTGATTTGCCTTGTCTCTTGGCCTTCTCCCGATAACCTGACCGAGCCGTAAATACGGGGACGTAGCTCAATTGGTAGAGCGCCTGCTTTGCAAGCAGGAGGTCGTGGGTTCGATTCCCATCGTCTCCACCATTCGCCTTGCCGTTACCCTTCACCCTCTGTGAATCCGTCGGCCGTACTCCTTATCTCTTGTCCCGACCAGCCGGGCATTGTGGCCGCTGTCGCCACATGGGTCGGCTCTGTGGACGGAAACATCGTGCACGCAGAACAACACACCGACATTGCTGATGCCATGTTTTTTCAGCGCGTTGAATTCACACATGCCGGCATGACACCAATTGCAACTCTTGCAGCCGGGTTTGCACCTGTTGCGTCGCATTGGAACATGTCGTTCACGCTTGACGCACTGCCGTGGAAACCACGCACCGCAATTGTGTGTTCGAAGCAATTGCATTGCGCAGCTGACCTATTAGCACGCACAACATACGGCAATCTTGGTCTTGATATTGCAGCAGTAATTTCAAACCATGCTGACGCACAATCACTTGCAACATCTTTCTCGTTACCCTTTCATCATGTTGAAGTTGGCGACAGTGCAACTGCTCGTGCAGAACAAGAAACCCAACTCGGTTCGTTACTGCAATCACTCAACCTTGATCTTGTAATTCTTGCGCGCTACATGTTGGTCATGCCGCCATCACTTGTTGCGCCGTGGACCGGCCGCATGATCAACATTCATCATTCGTTCTTGCCAGCATTCATTGGTGCGAATCCGTATCGGCAAGCACATGACCGCGGCGTAAAAGTCATTGGTGCCACTGCGCATTACGTCAGCGACGTATTAGACGAAGGCCCAATCATTGCTCAAGATGTTGCACACATTTCACACCGTGATGATGTTGCGGAACTCACACGTCAAGGCCGCGACCTTGAAACTGTTGTTCTTGCACGTGCCGTACGTGCGCATGTTGAGCACCGTGTGTTGACTTTTGGCAACCGCACCGTTGTGTTTGGCTAAAGAGCCTTATGACATAATTTTTAGCCAAGCTTCACCGTTCTGTAGAGAATCGTTCGTATCCTTTTCGGGTGGAAACAATTGTCATCATCGGTGCATCCCTCGCTGGCGTGCGTGCAGCAGAGACCCTGCGCTCAAATGGGTTTGCCGGAGCTCTCACCATCATTGGTGCAGAAGCACACATGCCCTATGACAGACCGCCTCTGTCGAAGAACTTCTTGGCAGGCGATTGGGATGCAGAACGTATTGCGTTGCGTAAGGCCGACGACTTGTACGCATTGAATATCAATTGGATGCTTGGTCAACCCGCGACCTCGTTAAATACTGATTCATCAGTCGTCACATTGGCTGACGGCATAGAGGTTGCGTACGACGGTCTCATCATTGCAACTGGCGGTCTCGTGCGTCGGCTACCGAACCAGCCAGACATTGCGGGTGTTCACGTGTTACGCACACTTGACGATGCAGCAGCATTGCGCGACGAACTTGTCGAGGGTGCTCGCGTTGTTGTCATCGGCGCTGGGTTCATCGGTTTAGAAGCCGCAGCAACTGCAACTAAACGTGGTGCAAAAGTCACGGTGCTGGAAGGGCTTGATGCTCCACTCATTCGTGCACTTGGTGCAGAGATGGGCGCCGCCATTGGTGCAGTACATCAACGCAATGGCGTCATCATTCGGTGTGCAGTACAAGTTGCTTCAATCAATGGAGATACAAAAGTCACCGGCATCACATTGACAAACGGTGACATCATTGATGCCGACGTAGTCATCGTGGGTATTGGCGTAGCGCCTGCCACACAGTGGTGCAGCGAGAGCAGTCTCACCATTGACGACGGCATCGTGTGCGATGCGACCCTCAATGCTGGCCCAGCAAATGTTTTTGTTGCAGGTGACGTTCTGCGTTGGCCAAACGGCATGTTCAAAGATATTGAACCCACCATGCGTGTTGAACACTGGACCAATGCCGCTGAACAAGGTGCAGTAGCTGCCCAAAACCTGTTGGCAACCTTGCGCAATGAACCAATGCAGCCATATTCCGCTGTTCCATTCTTCTGGAGCGACCAATTCGACGCCCGCATTCAGTTCCTCGGCCGTGCTTTTGCAACTTCAACCGTTGATGTAGTTGCGGGCAGTGTTGCTGACGGCAGATGGTGCGCCATGTTCAGTACGAATGATCGACTCACGGGTGTTCTCGGAGTCAGCATGCCAAAACTGGTGATGCCAAGCCGTGCCATGTTGTCGACATACACCTCGCGTTACGACGCGCTGCAACACTTCGCAACCGTGGTGGCTGCTCAAAATAAGTAAGTTGTAGTTATGGCATTGCCCGACGCAGACCGACTTGAATCATGGCGGTCATTCCTCACGGCTCACGCAGCAATGAACAAGATGCTGTCTCGCGCTCTTGAAGAAGACGAAGGCCTGCAATTGCCATGGTTCGAAATTCTTGATGCACTTGCCATGAGCGACGAGAAGTCATTGCGCTTCAATGAGTTAGCCGAGCGCGTGATGACGCATCCGTCCAGCCTGTCGCGCCAAATCGACAAACTGGAAGACAAGCAATACGTGGCGCGCGAGAAATCAGTGGCAGATGATGGTCGTGCAATCGTGCTTGTGCTCACACCCATTGGCCATGATGCCTGGAAATCTGCCAGCACCACCTATTACCGCATTGTGCGCCGGGTGTTCACCAGCTGGCTCACGGAAACAGATGTTGTGGCATTACACCGCGTATTCAGCAAGGTTCTTGAAGCCGAATGAGGATAGGTCACAGTCTCCGACTTTGGTGAAACTGTGTGTAGCGGTAAGACTTTGGGTGTCGTTCCCGACGCCGAAAGGGCAATATGCAAAACGCAGTCATCGTTGACACACTTCGTACACCACTAGGAAAAAGAAACGGTCGCCTCAAAGATTGGCACCCCGTTGATCTTGCTGGTGTCGCATTGCGCGAACTTGTCGCACGCACCGGAATCGACCCCACTCAAATTGACGACGTCATCATGGGATGCGTGATGCAAGTGGGCGAGCAGAGTCTCAACATCGCACGTAACGCAGTTCTTGCCGCTGGTTTGCCAGAGACAATTCCTGGCACCACTGTTGACCGCCAGTGCGGTTCAAGCCAACAAGCTGCCCACTTCGCAGCACAAGGCGTAATGGCCGGCGCATACGACATCGTTATTGCAGCAGGTGTTGAAGTCATGACACGCGTTCCAATGGGCTCTGCAGTTGCTGACGGCAAGTACGGATATCCGTTTGGCCCAATGGTCAGTGCGCGTTACGCACCAGATGGTGGTTTGGTTCCACAGGGCATCAGCGCTGAAATGATTGCTGACAAGTGGGGCATCACTCGCGAAGATATGGACCGTTTTGCAGCACGTTCGCAGGCATATGCCGCACGTGCAACAGCAGAGGGCCGTTTTGAGCGCGAGATTTTGCCGGTGCTCGACTCTGAGGGAATCCTCATGACAACGGACGAAGGCATCCGCGATTCCCCGTATGAGAAATTGCAGACACTGAAGCCAGCATTCCGTAGTGAAGAAGAAGGTGGCCGCGTCACTGCGGGCAACTCAAGCCAAATCACCGATGGCGCATCAGCAATGTTGATCATGAGCGAAGAAAAGTGCCGCGCCCTTGGTCTTACACCTCGCGCACGTTTCGTGAACTTTGGTCTTGCAGGTGATAACCCGCAACTCATGCTCACTGCACCAATTCCTGCAACGCAAAAAGCATTGCAGCGCGCCGGCCTCACCATGGCAGACATGGATCTCACCGAAATCAACGAAGCATTTGCGTCCGTTGTTCTTGCGTGGGAAAAAGAACTGCACCCAGACATGAACAAGGTGAATGTCAACGGTGGCGCTATTGCACTTGGTCACCCACTCGGTGCCAGCGGTACTCGTCTCATGACCACATTGTTGAGTGAACTTGAGCGCACCGGTGGTCGCTACGGACTTCAAACAATGTGCGAAGGTGGTGGCATGGCAAACGCCACCATCATCGAACGCCTGGGCTAAACCCTGAACATCACGCTGGCAGCTATGCCCACATTCTCAGCCATCATCTGGTTCGCCTTTGGCCTACTGATCATGCGCTACGTCTGGAAATTCGGGCTTGGCATGTTGAAGTCAATGACATCAACGTTGCCTGAACCACCACCATCTGGTGAGATGCGCCGTATCAACGTGCGTTATCGCTGCAGTGTGTGCGGAGTAGAAATCCGAATGGTAATGGCACCTGATGAAGACCCGCCGCCGCCACGCCATTGCCTAGAAGACATGGACCTGGTCGCCCCAATCGAATAAATGGCCGGCTTTAGCCGAGCAGCTTTTTCATTTCAAGAATCTCAGAGTCTTGCGCTGTCGCCACTGCTGTCGCCAGTGTTTTCACCGCTGGATCTTTTCCATCCTCTAATACTTCTTTCGCCATTTCAATGGCACCTTCATGGTGTGCAATCATGCCGGTCATCCATGCACGGTCGAACTCTGCGCCACGCAATGAGGACAACTTTGTAATGTCTTCACCGCTTAACATGCCGCTCATTGAGCCACCGTGATCCATTGATGAATCAGGGGTGAGGCCTTTTTCCCACGTTGTGAGAAAGGCTTTCATTGTTGCGATTTCAGGATCTTGCGCGCCCTTGATGCGTGTTGCTAATGACTTCACAACATCGCTTGCGCCAACTGTTGGGTCAAGTGCAATATCTGACATTTCAATTGCTTGTTCATGATGAGGAATCATCATCTGTGCAAACATGACATCAGCGTCATTGAAGCCAGCAGCACTTTGCACTGTGTCGACCGCCATGTCGTCCATGTCTGCCATGGATGAGCCGCCGCAACCTGCAAGCAATGCAAGAGCAGTAAAGCCGGCGAGAAGAATTCTGGTTGATTTCATTATGGTCCTTTGTTGTATTTCAGTGTGGGGTTATGGGATAAGAACTTTTAAATGAAAGATGATGACACGAGAAAAGCCGTCACAACCATCACCAAACCACCATTGATAATTTCCGTGATACTTGCTCTGCGCAGCAATGCCACACGGCCAGCAAAGGCCTCGTCATTGTCGGGCATCTTGCGCAATAAGCGCCGGCGGTTGATGTCGCCAATCTTCAGCATCAGTGCCACCAGTACAAGTTTGAGTAGCAACCAGCGCCCGTGATTTTGTGTAAACAATGTAATGATGCTGCCGTGCAAACGGAGTGTCTGAATGACGCCAGTCGCCACCATTGCAATCACTGCATATTTAGCCACGTCGCCGTACTTTCGAAAAGCCTCGAAGCTTTGCGCTGGCTGCAATGACGGAATGACAAAGAGAACAAACACAAAAAGTCCACCAAGCCACGCTGCTGCAGCCGCAGTATGAATGACATCTGCTGGCACTCCTAATACTGGCCAAGCCATCGATCGTGAATGGCTTGTGTAGGCAAGTGACACGAGGTACGCAACTCCCAAAGCCATCATTGGTGGTGCAATCAAAACAGGTGATGCGGTGCTACGCCCGCGCACAATTCCCGCTAACAACACGGCGGCTGAAAGGAAGCGGACAAAATACATCGAGCCCGCTGTTGTATCGAACGCTTCCAGTATGTGAAAGACAGATGACACCACACCAAAGTCACGCGAGTCATCCAGAAAGATCAATGTTTGTGCCAGTGACACTGCAGTCAAAACCGCACTAGAAGTGAGCAATGTCTCTCGTGCTCGCGACGCACCAAGAACCCTTTGGGCAACAAACAATTCTGTGAACAACAGACCGCCCACAAGTAGCAACGCTGCATACCCAAACGCACGTAGGCCCCACCGCACAGGCTCTGATGTCACCGCGTCATCGGTCATAACTTCTGCTGGCATTACAACGTCAGAGATTTCCGGATTACCCGTTGCAGGGACACCCAATACTGTTGTTGTCGTGACGGGATCCACACTTGGCGTAGCGCTCGCAACATTCACCGTAAAACTGACACGCTCAGTGATCACATGACCATCAGCGCCTACCAGGCGCCACCGCCCAGTCGTTGCACCATTCAGGTCTGGCGGCAACGCGAACAAGATTTCCTTTTTGCTGACACCATATGTAGGTGCGGGCAACGCAGTTCTCACCCCACTCGCGGCAACTAATTCTGCTGAGGCGCTGGCAAGTGGAACATCCTTGGTGAAGGTCAAAGTCCAAGCAGCAGGAACCTCTGTCAACACGGCGCCGGCGGCGGGAACACTGGTGGCAAGAGCATTGTGAGCACTTGCGGGTTGTGCACCGAAACCCGCAAAGGCGAGGGCCATCAAAAGCCCAATTCCGAGAAGTCTGGACCCATTATTGGCTCTAGCTGGAAGAATTCTCATAAGACCCGAGCGTAAGGCAAAACTAACTCCGCCTGTGTGCAGTTGCGTCACAGATGGAATCTTGTCCACAATCTGTGGATAAGCACGGGAAAACTACACGGTTGTAACTGTGCTAGGGCTGTGCCCTGTGGGCACTACCGCCCAGTATCAGTGGTACTTCGTGGCTGTGTACAAACCACCAAGTAGTGAGGAAAGACCCGCTGCCAGGTACCAAGTGCTACGCCCACCGGGCACAAAACCCAAGTAATAGAACAAGATCACGAGAGCGCCAAGGCCCAAAAGGACGAACATCAACACGGGCACCCAAGGCGCACTGTGCTTTTCATACATCGGAACAGGTGGGGTGTATCGGCTGCTTGCATTGACCGAGGAGTCATTATGACCGAAATGGTGCTCGGGCTTGTTTCCGCCTTTCGGGGTTACGCGTCCGCCTTTTTTCTTCTTAGTTGCCACGTCGCAAGTGTAGAACGCGAACGCCTGCAGTCACGCACGCACAATTCGTTTCACAAAACCGCTCTTTCTACGGCAGGCTTATGGGATGGCACGAATACTGGTGATTGATAGCTACGACAGCTTCGTCTACAACATCGTCCAATATCTGGGCGAGCTTGGTGCCGACCCTGTCGTTGTCCGTAACGACCAGATCTCGGTAGCCGAAGCCATTGCTCTTGAACCAGACGGTGTGTTGTTGTCACCTGGCCCTGGCCGCCCCGAAGACGCCGGAATCATCTGCGACGCTATTTCTGCATTCGCAGGTTCAGTGCCTGTGTTCGGTGTGTGTTTAGGTCATCAAGCAATAGGTCATGTGTATGGCGGCAACGTAGTGCGCGCACCAGAACTGATGCACGGAAAAACTTCGTTCATCACACACAACAACACCGGCGTATTTGAAGGCGTGCCATCGCCACTTGAAGCAACGCGTTATCACTCACTTGTTATTGACGCAGCAACAATGCCAGAACATCTGTTAGTGACCGCACAAAGTGCAGACGGCATTGTGATGGGCGTTCGTCATCGCGATTTCGATGTTGAAGGTGTGCAGTTTCACCCCGAAAGCATTTTGACTGCATCAGGCCATGACCTCTTGCGCAACTTCCTTCGCCGCTGCGGTTAACTAATCGTCGCCGAGTGCGTCAAGAATTTCG
>Ga0315908_10004477_pt1 | contig 10062 bp, 10 predicted proteins | sample LakEriMetagenome_12_FD_203520 | JGI IMG/M metagenome (GOLD analysis project Ga0315908, IMG submission 203520) | Freshwater fungal communities from buoy surface, Lake Erie, Ohio, United States - Buoy 4 MA124 | ecosystem: Environmental > Aquatic > Freshwater > Lake > Lake biofilm | place: USA...
ACAGATAATAATTGTGTTTTAACAAGTTTTTTATTTTAAATGAATTTATTATCATTGCACAAATTTTTCTCAATTTAAAACAGCTATAAATTAGTTTTACAAGTTTGTGTATTTTTATGCTAGTTAAATTTCAAGAAATATTAAGTGTTAATAATAATCATTTCAAGCAGGCCATGTCAATTTATGATGAAGCATTTCCTTCAAATGAGAAACATCCAATTGAATTAATACAAAATAGAATAATTAATGGACATTCTAAATTATATGTTGGAATTATTGATTTTCAAGTAGTTTGTATGTCATTAATTTGGGATTTTAATGATTTAGAATTTGTTTTGTTAGATTATATGGCCGTATCAAGTAATTATAGAAACAAAAGTCTTGGCTCACAATTATTTCAATTTCTTTCTAATAGGATAGGTAAATTAGATAAATACATGATCATTGAGGTTGAAAATTATTTATTTGGATCAAACACATTGGAACGAAAGAGAAGAATTAATTTCTATTTAAACAATGGAGCTTACATTTTAGAAGATTTTGACTATTTGCTTCCTTCATTAGATGGGACATATCCAACTGAAATGATTCTGATGGTATCGCCAAAATACAAAGGAGATATAATTAAAGGAGAAAAAATAAAAGAGCTTGTTACTCGGCTTTATATTGATTTATATAAAAAAAACAAAAGTGATAAATTATTAAATACAATAATAAATAGAACCCCAAATAAATTAAACCTTAATAATAATAAACTATCATGACAACAATTGAATTTTGGAACTTAGTAGTAAGTTCTACAGCAACCATTTTAGCCGCAATAGCAATTTTGCTTTATATAATTATTTGGTATAAAGACAAATCAAATAATTCGTACGAAATATTTGACGCTACTTATTTGGATATTTTGAAAACTGGAATGGAAAATCCCTCATTTAGAAATCCTGAACTAACTAACAATTATTTGATTGCTTTTTCTGATGATGAAAAAATAAAGTATGAAATTTATGCTTTTATAAGTTGGAATTTCTGTGAAACTATTTTTGATAAAAAGGATAATGAACTGATGAAAACATGGTCTGTTGTATTAGATATCGAAAATGGATTGCATAGAAAATGGTTTGATAACCCTGAAAATCAAATTAAGTTTAAAAAATCATTTAAAAATTACGTGTCAGAAAATTTATAATTATTTAAATAATTTTGAACAATAATATTTATTTATATTTAAAATAAAATCTAAATTATTTAGAATAATACAACAATGAATAACACAACAATGAATAACACAACAATGAATAATACCTTAAGAAATAAATTAAATTTGTTACCTTTTGTTAAAATTGACAATAAGGAGGTAGAGAAAAAACTTAAAAACAGACCATTAACTAAAATTATTGTAGATATCCTTGATGGAGATTTATGGTCATCTAAAGTTAGTTTTTGGGGAAATTCAATCTTAATTTTCTTAATATGTATTAGTGCATTAGAAGTGGTTTTTAGTTCTGATGATTCATTAAGATATTATTCCGATTATTTCAATTTGATTTATTACACCTCAAGTGTTTTATTTTTACTTGAAATTATTTGTCGTTTGTCATTTGCAAATTTAATTAATCCAAAACATCATGGAATAAAAGGAATATTAATCTATCTTTTTTCTTTTTATGGACTGGTCGACATTTTGTCAATAATTCCATTTTGTACAGCTCTTTTCGGAATTAATATGTTTCATTTTTTAGGAATTATTAGAATTTTTAGAGTTTGGAGAATTGTTCGTTATATACCTGCCTTTTCAAGTATAAGCAGTGCTTTTAAAAGTAAAAGCGATGAAATTTTAGTTACATTATTGGGCGTTCTTTTATTGTCAATTACTTTATCTGCATTTATTTTTTATGCAGAATTAGGAATGGGTTCCAATGATTTTAAAAGTATAATGGATGTTTTCGTTTGGTCATTAGGAAAGTACACAGGTGATTATGGGTCAATTGCTGAGGCAACCCCGGTAACATTAATTGGGAAAATTTTGGCTACTCTTAACGGTTTTTTGGGTTTAGCATTATTTGCTGTTCCTGCTGGACTTTTAGGCTCGGCTTTTATTGAAGAATTAAGTGAACAAAAACATATAAAAAATATTAATAACAGATTAATTGAAGTTAACTATTATTTTGATAGTGGCTATAAAAATAGACTACTATTAAATAAAAGAAAATCAAATTTCAGATATTTATCATTTGAAGCTTTACAATCAAGATTGATTTTTTCCGATGATCAAATACTTGAATGTGTAAAAGAAGCCGATAACCTTCGTTTTCGAGCAATGAAATCGAATGATAAATTAAAGTTTTCTGATATAAAAATAATTGAAAGGTATCTTAAAAACACAAGTTATGGTTGTAAATTGATTAATCCCAAATCAAATGTTTACATAGTAAATCCATTGGGAGCTATCGAAAGATGTATAAGTCATTTTTCTCACACAATTGTTGATATTTTAGGGTATAATTACATTTCTAGAGAAATAAGATTAGTTGATTCAGATCATGAAGAAATTGGTGGAAATAAGTCAAAATACTATTCTGATGTTAATATTAGTAATTCAAATCAAGTACCATCCCCATTTTTTGATTTTATATCTGATTTAGAAATAATTGGAAAAGATGACATTGTAATTATTCTGAGTTCAGGAGCTAGCAATCGAGGTAAATATATATTTGAATATGGAAATTATAAAGGGGTTGAAGAAGTTATTGATGGAGTTTCTACAATAGATACTATTGAAATTCTAAATTTATTAAAAAGTGGCTTTGAGAATAATCTTAAAGAAATTAATTCTTCAAATAATTTTGATAACTATGCTATTGAAAACCATTCTATTGGGAACCATGATGAAGATTGGTTAGGAAAAGTAATAAGAAAAAAAACTGAGGCTAACGTCATTACAATTTATGTAAATATAGATATTTTAACTGGTGAAGATAAGTTGTATTTTTCTAATTTAAATGCAGTGTTAAATAGTTTTGAAAATACCTTTGGCAATCATAAAATTAATTAAGAAAACAGACTCAATTTTAGCGCTATAATCCCTCTTATGAAAAATAATTTATTATCGATAGTAACCATTTTAAAAATTTATTTTTTTTCTAGTTTTTTACATTCTCAAGTATTGAATATCGACAGAGAAGGCTCTGAAAATGAGAACAATAAAAAATGGATGTATTCAACTAATTTGTCATTAAGTTCAGATAAAAACAAACTAAATTTATTAGATATTTCTTCGAATATTGAAATTGAAAATTTATTAAAAAACAATTATATGTTTATTGGATTGTTAAATTATAATTTAACAATGAATGGTAGTGAAATAATTCAGAATGAGGGATATGCTCAAGTCAGATTTCGAGATAACGATAAAAGAAAAATAAGTAATGAAACTTATTTACAGTACCAATGGAATGGAACTTTAGGTATGGAATTTAGAAAATTATTGGGGTCAAATATTAGAATTAAAATTTTTGAAAAAAAAGATCTTGATTTATATTCTGGAACTGGTTTTTTTTACGAAATGGAGCAATGGAATTATAGTGGTGTAAAAGATATTGATAGTAGTTTATTTCCAAATTTTATTGGCAGAAATATTTTCCGTCTAAATCATTATTGGAAGGGTGCCCTAAAGATCAATGAAAATATAGATATTTCGGGAGTTTCCTATTTCCAGTTACCAATTAATTCCAATTTTACAAATTTAAGATGTTTTTTTGATTTGAATACAAATGTAAAGATGACCAAAAATTCAAGCTTTGTGATTCATTATGATGGCACTTACGATAATTATAGAGTTGTGCCTATATCTAAATTTTATTATTCATTATATTTTGGAATACAATTAAAGTGGTGATCCCCTGATTTATTAATCTAAAAAAGAACAAATATAAATAATCATCCCTTTTTCTTCATCCAATATTTCTCCATCAGCATTGGCTAATTTAATTAAATCAGATTTTACTGCTTTAATTTTTTCTTCTGCCAAATTGTTTTTAATATTAGTAGCAACTTCACCAATAATTGTCATTTCATCTTCAAGTTTGATTAAACTTTTAAAATCAAAAGCCTTATTCAAAACACTAATAGTCCCTTCTCCGCCTGACCATTCTTCTAGAAGATTATAAAACATTGCACCTTCTGCTTCACTAATTGAATCATCAATTTTAGCTACGAATATATATATAAATGCCAAAGAGGTAAGTATATCATTCATTACAGCTTCTTTTGCTGCTATATATTCATCATTTTTAACAGTGTCTTCGGAAATTGAACTTGTTTCAACTACTTGTCCGCCATACTCCTTGGGATCTGGACGGAAAGGGTTTTCCCAGTTTTTCGCATCTAGTAATTCGACATAACTATTAAATGATGTAAAACCTTCACCTCCAGCTCCTTCAATCCAAAAATCTTTTCCTTTACTAGCAATTAATGATGCTTTTCTAACATTGTATATTGCCTGTATAATCGATAGGTAGGAACCCTCCTCGTAATTGTTATTCACATTAAATTCATCAATTGTTAAATAGCCATTTTCAGTATGTAAATAAAGTCTACTAATATATGGATCGCCATCTAAAGAAGATTCAAGTTCCATACTGTCAATATTTTCCCAATTAAAAATCATTCTATAATCATCTGCAGTATCATTTACAGAATAAAAACCATTTTTATCTACAAAAATTGCCGTAGCAAACTCTTCACCCCAAATACTAAATGGAATAGTAAACCAAATATGTTTACAATAATCATTGAAACCATTTGGTAGAAAATTCAAAATTGGAATTACTTTATTGTCAGTAATTTGTTTTTCAATGAATAACAATTGCTCTTTTGATAAAACAGGGAATGCAGAGTCATCTACAAAAAGTTCCATATCATTAGTCATTAAACAGTCTATTCCCATTCTGCCATTATAGGTATAGGATACTTTTTGCCATTTGGTGTAATATTTATTAAAAACCTCACTAGAAATAGCATCACCTTTTACAATATTCATTACAGCAAAACCTAAATCATCATCCTCTTCATTTACTTCAGATACTGGTTCTTCTTGATTTTCATTTGCTGAATCTTCCACAGAATCTTCCACTTTTATAGGTAATTCATCACTTAAAGAAACTACAATCGAACAAATAGAAGCAAAAAAATCTATAAATTTCAAATATTCTTCTTCTGATGGATTTTCATTATCAAAAGTTACATTAAATGAATTGGATAAAACAAACTTTCCGTCCGTTTTTATATCTTTTTTTACAAAAGATGCATTAATTTTATGTGCTTTTATTAATTCATTTATTTCTTCATTTTTTGTATCTATACAATTTTGAAATTCACTTGAATAACTCTCAGAATTTCCTGGCCATCTTTGAGGTTGAATTGTTATATTTAAAATTACATTTTTTGAGCTAGGTTTTGCAATTAAATAAATAGGATGTTTCCACCAACTACTTAAATCACTTTCTGTTTTAGCAACTCTGATGTCAAATCTATTATTAAAGTTACCTTTGTTTAAACAATTTATTTTTTTTAATAAAGGTTCTTGTAATTTGTAGATTAATTTAGAAGTAAATAAATCATTTAATTTTTTATGGATATCTTCTCTAGTTTGCATAAAAGTTATTTTATTAGTAAGTCAGAACAAATATAAAAAAAATATTAATTTTTTTTATTTAACGGAAAAACTATATTGAAGCTCATTAAATAACTAAAAAGCACATTATTTATATTTTATTTCCACATTATTTATTGAACTATATTTCGTATTTTAGTACGCTACAATATTAAAATTAGATTTAATACAATTACATTTTTATTATGAACGAAATTATATGTCCAAATTGTAAAAAAGCATTTAAAGTTGATGAAGCCGGATATGCAGATATTTTAAAACAAGTTCGCGACCATCAGTTCGAGGAAGAATTGCAAAAAAGATTAAAACTAGCTGAAATTGAAAAAGAAAACGCTGTTAAATTAGCTGAAGCAAATCTTAAAAATGTACTTCAAGAGAATTTAACTAAAAAAGATATGGAGCTTTCTGAAAAGATAGCAGCAAAAATGGCAGAAATTGCTGATATTAAATCAAAATTGGAAAATGCTGAACTTCAAAAACAGCTTTCTGTAACTGAAGCAGTTCAAAAAATTGAAAAAGAACGTGATGATTTAAACAATCAATTGAAAATCAAAGACACCGAAACACAATTATTGGAGAAATCCTTATTGGAACGTTTTTCAAACGATCTAAAAACGATGGAAGACATCATCAAAATGAAAGATGAAGAAATCGCTTTTAGAAAAGACATGAAAGTAAAGCTTTCAAATAAAATGCTTGGTGAAACCTTAGAACAACATTGCGAAACAGAATTTAATAGATTAAGAGCCACCGCTTTTAAAAATGCCTATTTTGAGAAAGACAACGATTCTTCATCGGGTAGTAAAGGGGATTTTATTTTTAGAGATTATGATGATAATAAAATCGAATTTATTTCCATCATGTTTGAAATGAAAAATGAAGGTGATGAAACTGCAACTAAAAAGAAAAACGAAGATTTTTTAGCCGAATTAAACAAGGATAGAAATGAAAAAAAATGTGAATATGCCGTTTTAGTTTCTATGTTAGAATCTGAAAATGAATTGTACAATACCGGTATTGTTGATATGTCTCATCGATTTCCAAAAATGTATGTCATCCGTCCACAGTTTTTTATTCCAATAATAACATTACTCAGAAATGCAGCTCTAAATTCACTTCAATTTAAAGCCGAACTAGCATTGGTGAAAAGCCAAAACATTGATATTAATAATTTTGAAGAAAAAATGAATAATTTTAAAGATGCATTTTCTAAAAATTATGAATTAGCAACGAGAAGATTTTCCGAAGCGATTGCTGGAATTGACAAAACAATCAAAGAATTAGAGAAAACAAAAGCAGCATTATTGTCTTCTGAGAATAACCTCCGATTAGCAAATAATAAAGCCAATGAATTGAGCATCAAAAAATTAACTCAGGATAATCCAACGATGAAAGCTAGGTTTGATGGTCTTTCAAAAGATTAAATAATTACACAATTTTCATCTTTGCAAATTACTTTTAATTCATCGATAGAATGCTCGATTAAATTCGATTTTAACATCGCTCTTTTTCTTTTGGATAATTTTTTTAGTTCCATGCCTTCGCAAAATCTTCGAAGTTGTTCTTCATTTTCTATAACTAAACCAGGGACTTTTGTAAGATTTCCAGAATCATCTTTTGCCGCCATTGTAAAATAGCAAGAATTAGTATGGTTTATTTTTCCTGAAATAGGATTCATAGATTCTACCCGAATTCCAATAATTAATGAAGTGTTTCCAACATAATTTACCGATGCTTTTAGAAAAACTAATTCACCAACTTCAACAGGATTTAGAAATTCAACACCATCAACCGCAACGGTAACACAATAAGTCGAACAATGTTTAGTAGCAGTAACATAGGCAACTTTATCCATCAAAGAAAGTAGAATTCCACCATGAACTTTTCCTCCAAAATTAGCATAAGAAGGAATCATTAACTCGGTGATAGTAGTTTCTGAATCTATTATTTTTTTATTTTCCATAATTATATAAATGTTGGTATTTGTGGATAAGGGATAAGTGTTTCACATAAAATTCCCACATATTCGTCAACAATAATTGATAGCCCCACAATGATTGCAGCCGTGATTATTGCTACAGCAATATTGTTGTTTTTTATTTCCTCACCTTCGTTAACATCGGTTAATTTAAATAACACGAATAAACCGGATGAAATTACTAAAATAGCACAGAAAAAGCCAATAAATACAAACATGGTGATGTAACCGTAGGTGTTCAATAACGATTCTAAAGTATACGTATTGTCTTGATTTAGAAAGCGTGTTGCATTCAAGGCAGGGCTAATAATTGAGGATAATATAAATGATCCTGAAATAATAATTCCTACTTGGAAAATGGCAAAAGCGGTATTGTTTTTTTCTATTTTATAAATTTTTATCATAAAATATCGAATAATTCGGTACAATACAAATAAAGAACTGATACCTATTCCAAAGGCTAATAAAAATTGAATAATACTAATTGTTTTCATAGTTAAAAATTAAAAATTATTTGAATATAAGGCAATATCCCAATTAGAAATATCGCGTTGATGAGGTGAAATCATGCCCAGTCTAAATCCTTTATTGGTAAGTTCTACACCATAATGGTTTAAACCTTCTATTGTTTTATATATTCCATTTCCAACCGGTAAGCCAACTCCTAAAACACTGTGTCCATAAGCTTTGCTTACCCAAATTGAGGAAGATATATTTAATTTACTAAGAATAGCAAAAGCCAATAAACTTCGTGTATCACAATCCCCTTTTAAATTGTGTAAAAACTCATACGGCGACTGCACACCACCAGGAATATTAGCCAAACACGGTTTTTTTTCATTGTGGTATTTTACAATATTGGAATCAGCTGACTCATATCCTAAAATTTGTTTACATGTATTTTGATGTACTAAAACATAAGGAATTTCTTGAATAAAAGTAGTAACCATCTCAGCAGTTTGCAATTGATTAAGTTTTTTTGCTTTAGATTCAATAACAAATAATTTTACAATAGAATCAATTTTATTATTATCAAATTCAACTAAATTTAAATATAACTTATTGTAATATTCAATAGGATTTGGAGTAGTAACTCTAAAATTAAATTCTACTTTTTGGTGGTTCTGCTTGGTTTCTACAAAAGATAAATAACGGGTATTGTATTTTATATTATAAATATTGGTATAAAAATCATACCATTTAATGTCTTTTTCAACAAGGTAGTCAGTTTTATTTTTTGTAGAGACCTCATTTATTTCTTTAGGTTCAAATATTTTTATAATTCCTTTCTTTTTCTCAATTATTGGGTCAATTAATGAGCCATTATTTGAAAAAATAGAAAATAAAATAAACAATAATGCTGATGCAAATAAACTATTAAAGAGTGTTTTAAATTTGTTTTTATCGAAGAATCTTGTGATTATCCAACCTAGAAATGCAAAACAAATGAAATAGAAATATTCATTGAAAAACACATGAAAGAACCCTAATAAAATAAGCCAGAAAAATAATCCAATAAAAAGTAAAAATACTCTCACAAATAATAGGGTAAAATAAATAATAAAGCTGTTGGAATTTCTAATCGAGACTGCTCAACTTCTTAATTCGTATGTTATAATAATTATTTAGATAAAAATACTAAAAAATATAGTAGGTTACTTTATTTTAAGTTGAATTTAATAAATGAAGGTTAAACAAAGTACAATTATTTAATCTATGAATTATATAAGTTAAGTTAATAGTTATGTAATAAGTTCTTTTCTAATATTATACAATTTTGACTATTACTTAATTAATTGGCAAATGAAAAATATTAAATTCAAAAAAGTTCTTATTGCTTTGGATTATAATCCAACAGCTCAAAAAGTGGCAGAAGTGGGTTATTCTATTGCAAAGGCTATGGGTGCCGAATGTTTATTGGTTCATATTTTATCAACTCCCAAAATTGGTTAAGCGCATTTTAAAATTTATAAATTAATTCCGCACTATTTTTTTCTATTTATTAGGAAAAATTAAATGGACATATTAATTGAAATGATCTCAAAATTTCAATTCAATTTTAATTATTTGAAACTCCAATTTTTATTGTTTTAGTTCGTGTATTATTGGCTTAATAATAAATATTACACTTTTAAACACATTAAAAAAATACCCAACATATTAAAAATTGACATTAATTAATTTATGTTTTTGTGATACGTTTAATAATCAAATAAGTACGTTAAATAAATCGGTAGAAAATCTCGTTTTTTTTTTATATTTTTGTTAACATTTTTATGACTTTAATATTAAATTATAATAATTCACTTTGTTTATTATTGTAATTGATATTTTGTTAAATTAAAATTCGGCATTTTGCTGTTAACAATATTATTTATGAGAAATAGTTTCAAAATTTTGTTCTTTTATT
>Ga0315908_10004478_pt1 | contig 10060 bp, 10 predicted proteins | sample LakEriMetagenome_12_FD_203520 | JGI IMG/M metagenome (GOLD analysis project Ga0315908, IMG submission 203520) | Freshwater fungal communities from buoy surface, Lake Erie, Ohio, United States - Buoy 4 MA124 | ecosystem: Environmental > Aquatic > Freshwater > Lake > Lake biofilm | place: USA...
TTAATATAATTTATGAGAGGTCTTTACCTAATGAATACTCAAAAAGGAGAGTGAAAGATATAGACTTCTATCAACTTCTAAATAGACACAGCAAATAAAAAGCAGATATAGAAATAATGAATACAAACGATCCACTTTATATTTTATACACAAGTGGAACTACTGGGAGACCAAAAGGATTAGTTCGAGATCAATCAATAGGAGTGAGTTTGTAATATAGTATGAATAATTTATTAGGAATAGATAAAGGAGATGTTTATTTTTGTGGTAGTGATATTGGATGGGTAGTAGGACATCATTTTACAGTTTATGGACCATTATTGGTGGGAGGATCAACTGTGGTTTATGAAGGAAAACCAGTAGGCACTCCAGACTGTGAGTAATGGTGGAGAATGATTGAGAAGTTCAAAGTTAAGGGACTCTATGGATCACCCACCGCTTTTAGAAGCATCAAAAAGGAGGATAATGATGGTCATAAATTAAAATAGTATGATTTAAAAAGTCTCAGTAATATTGCTCTAGCTGGAGAGAGATGTGATGTAGCTACTATGAATTGGCTCACTTCTAACTTCCCTTCTATCCTTATTAATGATTAATATTGGTAGACTGAAAGTGGATATCCTATTGTGGCCAACAATATGCTTATCCAGACTCATCCTCTCAAACTGGGCAGTGCTACTAAACCTGTTCCAGGTTTCAATCTACACATCCTTAACAACACTTCATTAGAAAATGATCAAAAGGAATCTGCACATCCCTTAGGAGATATTTGCATTAAATTTCCGTTACCTCCTGGGTTCTGCAAGACAATTTTGAATAATGATTAATTATTTTTTGATACTTACTTTAAGAAACATGAAGGATATTATTCGACTGGAGATGCAGGTTATATGGATTAAGATGGATATATTCACATTGTGTCCAGATAAGATGATATCATTAACACTGCTGGACATAGGTTAAGTACTGGATAAATGGAGGATATTCTCAATCATCATTAGATTGTCGCAGAGTCTGCTGTTATTGGAATTAAGGATAGTCTCAAGGGAGAAGTCCCTATTGGCTTTATCGTACTTAATCCTTAATTTAATCATTACACTCATCAATAAGTATCACTCATCATGGTATAACTTATAAGATAACAAATCGGACCTGTTGCTAGCTTTAAATAAGCTATTGTGCTCCCAAAGTTGCCTAAAACAAGAAGCGGAAAAATACTTAGAAATATACTTAGATCGATTTCGAATCAAGAATAAACTCTCAAAATACCTCCGACTATTGAAGATATTTCTGTTATTCCTATTATTTAATCCATAATTAAAGAAAATATTCATGCCAATAAACAAGACCTTGTTTTCGAAGAAGACTTATCTTGATCATTTATAATACTTATATTTTTATATTTTATTATACTCAAAATACGTTTTGCTTTTTAACATTTATTATCTTCGTTTGTCCTTAATTTATTTCTAAAATCAAATTTTATAAATATTCTATCTTGTTATTATCTAATTATACTTTTATCTGCTTTAATTTCTCAGGAATAAACTTCAAACTATTACCATTAATACAAGGACATTCTGATATGTCAACATAGTTTAAATTTTAGTTTTTTTTAAAAATACACTCTAATCCCTTATCATCAACTGTAAAGGATTATATTCATAAACTTAATAGATCTATAGATTAAATCTAAGAAATAAAAACTAAATGCTCATTATAACAAATATTTCCTAAAACTAAATGTTTTAAGCTTTTTAAATTCTTAAAAAAATCGAAGTATTTTATATCCACTTTAATATTTATCTCTTCGTTATTAAAACTTTTTTGCTTGATATTTAATAATTTAAGTTTTCTTAAATTCTTAAAATTTTTTATGAAATCCAACTGCGATAAATTATTTTCTTAAAGTAAAATAAAGTTATTTATTTTAAAACTTATCAGATTTTTATACATCTAACTATTTATTACTAAATTTTGCAACTAATAATTACCATCTTTGTTATAATTTTTAATAATTTCTTCAAAAAATATTTAATCAACATTATATAAATTTATTTTTTGTAATTTCTAAGATTTTATCACTAAATTAGCAATTATTTAACTAGAAAAATTTATATTACAATTATTTGACTAATTTTATTTATTTTTTTTGAGTTTCAAGCAAAATTCTATCAATGAAAGTACCTTTGGAATAAAATCTAATAGTTCATTACTTATTTTAGATAAATAATTTAGTTTTAAAATATTAATTTTTTGGCAATTGTTGATAAATCAAGATAAAACTTTTTCATTTAGATTGATGTATTATGAAAAATCAATATAATATAATTTTTAAAATCTTATTATTATTCCTTTAAAAGTGTTTTAATTAATATTTTTATTAAAATTACCAAATATTAATTTTTCTAATTTATCTGCTTTTTCAAGAAATTTTTAAAATATTTCTTGCGGAATATCTTTTTTATCAGAAAAATTTAATTCATTTAAATTATTCCAAAAATATATATTTAATTTTTTATTAACCAATCTTAGTTTTAATAATTCATTTTTATTTAAAAAACTTAATATCTTATCAATTAAAAAATTATTTAAACCTAAAAATTATATTTATTCATAAAAAAAATCATTTTTTTATTTTTATATTTATAAATTTTTATCAACAAATTATTTATCGTTTTCTTCATTTTAATTTTTTTTTAATAATTTTCAATTTATTTTTTTTTAATAACTAAATTAAACTTATTATTTTTATATTTCTTTATTATTTTCAATTTTATTAAATTGATTTAAATCATTTTTTATTATATCTTTTCATTTTTCATCATTTTAATTTAATTAAAATAAATTATTTAATTCTTATATTTTATTTATAAAAAATTATAAATTTTAAGAATTTGCATTACTTATAAATATATAATTTCTTTGTAAATTTTAATATTAATATTATTAATTTATTTATTTGTTATTACTATTAGTAATATTTAAATTGTTTTTATTATAACTCATATTGCTGTTATTAAATTAATTCAATTAAAATTAAATAGTAATTTTTCCTTCGAAAATAAAATTTTAAATTATATTAATTATTTAATTTATTTTAATTTCATAAAATTATTCGTCTTTACTTTTAGTGATTTTAATTATTGGCATAAATTTTTAATTAATTTTTTAAGTTAAAGGAATTAACATTGCTTAAATACTTATGTTTTTTTAATTATTAGCATTTATATTTTGTATTTAAGTGCCTTCTATTTATACCTAACAATTTGCACTAAAATTCATAATTTTATGCATTGAAATTAAATAATATATTTAAAATATAAAGTAACTATTGTTAGTGTAAATTAAAAATTTAAAATATAATTATTAAATATCATATTGAAAATTCACTTAACTTTCTTTCAATATTAATTTTATTATTTTGTTCCTTTTTTAAACTACTAATATATATAAAGAAAGAACTACTAAATATAGAGATAGCACCAAGAATAGTTAGGTAATCAGATTTTTTTTTAAATATAATAAAATCAATAATAACTCCGTAAAGAATTCCAATATAATTAATAATAATAAGTTTGCCTGGTATTTCTAATTAAAAAGCTTTTGTAAGTAAAGACTACTAGATAGTAGTTAAAGTTCCAACAATGGCAAGTAAAGAGTAAGAAAAAAGAGTTAAATTACTATTAATACTTAAATAAGAAATAAAGATGGCAGCTATAAGAATATTGGTGAGTCCAAAATAATGGACAATTTAATTCAAAGGAACATTAATTATCTTCAACTACCTTAGAAAGTGCAATGAGAAGAGATAAATAAAGACACAAAAAAATACAGCTAGAATTCCTAACTGCTTTTAAGGATGAGGTTGGTTTATGACTATAGTTGAGAAAAGGAAGGGTGGTTTGAGGACTAGCATAGTTCCAAAGAAAGAGAGTAAAGCAGTGATGTAGTCTGAAAGAAGCATCTTATCTCCATATTGTAATACTCCTTATAAGATCACGAATATTGGCGATAGGAAATAAATTGAATTAGCTTCCGTCAGGCTTAATCGGCTTAGACCTATCAAGAAACACAGATATGAAAATGTTCCACATGTTCTTAATATTATTATTTATAATCATTATTATTCATTATAGTTATTGTTTTTCACTATCATTTATCATCTTATTATTTTAATTATTATTATTTATTTTTATATTATTATTATTAATATTGATTTTTTTTTGTTTTATTTTTACCCTCTCTTTAAGCATAGATAAACTGCTTATATTGATGTAGGTTCCGATGATTATCTTAATATGTAGTTTAGTATTGAATTTGAAATCACAGTAAAAACTCCTCGATTTAGTAATAATACCAAAGAACTTTCATTTGAAAATGTTTTTAGTATCACCATCGCACAAAAATCAGCACTCATTCCCATAAACATGTATAAATATGCTACTTATTTTTTATTATCTTTTTCTTTCTCTTTACAATAATTTATAAATCTATCAATATAATTTAATATCATTTTTATAATTTATATATATATATATAAATTTTACCATAAATTTAATTATAATTTTATCTTTTTATTTGTTAATTTTTTTATAAAATTTATTAATAATTTTTTTAATTATTTATATAAATAATCATAATTTATTAGTTTTTTAGTCATTTATATTTATTTATGTAATTTATTGTTATTAAGAGTTTTTAATAAAAACAAAAATTGAACACACAAATATAAAAATAGCACCTAAAATAGCAATAAAATCTAGTGATTTTTAAAAAACAAAAATATCAAAAATAACTGAATATAATACTCCAATGTAATTTATAATTACTAATTTTCCTGGAACTTCAAAGTTAAATGCTCTAGTTTACAGATTTTAGTGTATCATACTAAAAAAACCAGTAAGGAAAAACAAAAAAAAACTATAAAAATCAATTTATTGATTGATTTATAATAAAATAATAAAAAATGAGGCAATAAAAATATTAAGAATTCCATAATAATGAACTACTTAATTACTAGGAATTTTGTAAACATTATTAATTAATTTGATAGTGTTCATGGCGAGAGTATAGAAGAAAATAACACCAATGGAACAAAAAATTCCTATAAGTTTAGAATCAGTGAAACTCTACGTATATTATTAATTATCTGTGAAGATTCTAGCAATAAAAGGAGGCTTGATAACCATAAGAGTACCCAAAAACGAAAAAAAACATGTACATATATCTAATAACACCAGTTTGTCTCCCATTATTATCACTCCACTTAGTAGAACACATATTGGAGATAAGTATAATATGCTGTTCATTTCTGATAAAGATATTCGAGATACTGCATACACGAAAAAAATGTGGCTTATTGATCCGTATATTCTATCCAATATTTTATTATTTTATTTATTTTTTTATTTTTATTTCTATTTATAATTATTTATTTTATAGATATTATTTTTCATATTAATTTATTTTACCCTCTTTTTATACACAATTATAATGAGTTTATTTTTGTAGGTTCTGGAGATTTATCATAGTTATAAGATGATAAACTGTTAGTTATGCTTACAAATACACATCTTAATTGCATTATTATTAATGGATTAAATCCTTATAGTAATTTACATATTACTACTGCTAAAAAATCAAGAGTCATTGCTATAAACATATATATGTAAGCTATCTTTTTCTTGTTTTTTTACTCTTAATTTAAAAGAAAATTTTTTAAAATACTCCAACCCCATTTTATCATCATTTTTTATATTTAAATAATCAGTTTATAAAAAATTGCAAATTTATTATAATATAAATCAAAATATTTAAAAATTTTATCTCTATATGAAATTATTTAATAATTTATATTTAATTAGATTATAATCAATAAAATTAGTTTTGATAGTTCTAAAAAGATTTTTGGTTTTCAGATTAATATTAACCTTTATATGAATAACTTTTATTGATATTATTCTTCAATATAAATATAATATTACCTATGGAAAATAAATTTTATTTTAAGATATGGGTTTGTAATATTTATAATCATTTTATTATGTTGTTCCACTATTATATGAAAAATTAAGATTTAATGGAGATTAATTTTATTTTTCATTATTTTTTTAAATCAATTTATTTTATTTTAAGTTAATTAATTTGTTTATAAATTACATCTAATAATTTGTTTTTAAATTATGTTTTTGATTAGAAAATATTTATTCAATCTGACAATTTTATCTTTATCTATTAATTTTATCATAATTCAAATTTGAAACATTTATATAAGATTATTTATATGTTGATTATTTATTTAAATTTAATGCAAAAATGCTATTTATTTATTATTTCATTACAATTTTATTAATAGATTATTCCTAATTATATTAAAGTATTCAAGGTTAGACATAATCTACTTTGTTTGTAGTGTCAAAAAATCTTATATCTTATTCACTTTTTATTAATTTATTATTATTAATTATGTTTGTTTTATATTAAATTTATTATTGAATTTTAGGTAAATTTACATTTTATAAATCTTAAATAATGATTTAAGGAAGTTTAAAATTTTTAATTTAATTTAACGATTCTTTATTTTTTTTTTATGCAATACTTTTATCAGTTTATGAATTTAAAGATAATAAATTCTATTAATCTTTTGAAATTTTTTCTTTTAATATATGTAATTAATTTTTGTTCAAAATGCTTCCGATTTATTTGATAATTTTTTATTTATCATTATCTTAGACGATTTAATATTGATTGGTTAAGTTGTTATCTTATTCATAAAATATTTGACTTTTTACTTAGTCTTCCTAATTAAAAACTTTAAAATAAAAAAATTACATCATTTAAAATATTTTTATTTTTTTTCTATTAAATTTAATTTTGAATATTTGTATTTGTAATTAAATTTCTTTACATAATTCTTTTAAATAATTTATTATAGTGACAATTAATAATTTATATTGAACATAATAACTATTAATAATAATAATATATCGTATAATAACTCAAAGATATGTAAGGAGATCAAAATATTTAAACTGTTAATAATAATTAAAATGAAGTTAAAAATGAAATAAATTAAAATAAAGAATTCAATTAATGTGATAAAGAATAATATTAAAAAAATTCAAAAAGAACATTAGTAGATATATAAGCTCATTAAATAAAAAAAAAAATTCATTTGGATCAACCTTTGAAAGCAGAAATAAAAAAAATAAGTATAGATCAATAAAATATAAAAGAAGATAGAAGTTTATTAGAAATAAATGTTAGAAGTTGTGAGTTTAATGAATTTAAATAATAGGAAATAATTTAAAGTGATTTTTATACATATTAATAATTTAACTCATTGAATTTTTAATAAGATGATTGTAATAATTCAAATAATAGTTTAGAAAATCAATTAAAAGAGAACGAATCAAGAAAATTGAATAATAATTGATAGTATAAAAATATAAAATTTAATAAAATTAAAGAAAATAAATAAGAAATATTATAAAATTAAGACAATTTATTTATAATATAATAATAAATTATTTAGAAAGAATTAACTGATTTAAAAAAGGAATAAGATTGAGAATTTTCTAATTAAAAAGATGATAATAATTAATAATAAAACTTGTAATAAGAAGATAAATTAAATGTAGAATAATAATAAGATTAATTTAATCTAGAATAATAAAATAATAAATTAAGTCAAGAAGAAAAATAATTATAATAAGATTCAAAAGAATATTAAGATTAATAAAAATCATTATAAATAGAAAATAATTATTAAGACTCAAAATAAATATTAGAAAAATAGATCTCACAATAATAAGATCAATAAGAATTATAATAATAATAATAATAACATTAATAAAACTTATAGCAATATGAATAATAAGACTCATAATAATAATAGGATTAATAAAACTTATAGCAATAAGAATAGTAAGAGTTATAATAACATTAATAAGAATAATAATAAAAATAATTTATATTTTAAGATTACCAAGAATAATTAAAACTCTAAAAATAATAAGAAGAATAATAATTTATATAATTATAATATTAATAAAATGCTTTATTTTTGCAATAATATGATTAATAACATACTTAATAATAATACCATAAAAATTAATTTTAAAATCATAGTAAATAGTATTAAAATGAAGGAATGCTTGATATATAATAATAGAAACTTTAAAATGAAAATTAGCATAATGAGTCGATATAAAATAAGACAGACCAAATTTTTCAGGATTAAGAAGCATTTGATTATCAAAATAATTAAAATTACTCTTAAATGTCTTATAAATAAATAAATTAAGAAAATACTTTTTAATAATTACCTTAAATATCAAATAATTAAAATAACTAAATTGATAATTAAAATCAAATAGCAATAATAACTTTTTAATATGATTTTTCTTAGAAACCTTGCAATAATGATAAATTTAAAATTGAAAATTTTATTTAATTGATTAAAAAATATGACATTTTAAATAATTTGTATTCTTTAAAAGTTATTAATTAATCAGGTCAAAATATTTTAACCATAAAAATTAATATTGAAGATTAAGGTAAGATTTATAAATTAAATTTTAGAAATGTATTTAAAAATCTAACAGATTTAATAAATAATAAGTGAAAATAGCATAGTAGAGATAGAAAATAATTAATATTACTAAAGTTTAAATATAGTTTAGAAAAAGGTAAAATTTATATAAATATAATATTAACAAAGAGCTTGAATAAGTAGATGAAAAGTATAAATGAATCTAACAATTAAGGGCATTAAAACAAATAACAGCAGAATAGTCAATAATAATAGCAAAATTAATTAAAATAACTACAGCAATTGCAATAAATATCAACTTTATAACTACCAAACTAGTAAAATAGTTTCAACCCTTTGGGACAAAATAACTTGAATGACCCAATAATAAAATCAAAAGCTCTAGCAACAATCTTCATTAGAGACTTAAGTAAAAATATTAAGGAAAATCATTTAAGAGATTTCTTCTTATAGTTTGGAGAAATCATTTAAGTGATTTTAGGGAGTGAAGAACAATTTAATTTATACTTCGGCTATATTTAGTATAAAACCAGAGAAATGGCTGAAGTTTGTTTTTAAAGTTGCATAAAAAATCCCTTTTTGATTGAAGACTCACAGCCTAGTGTGTCTCTATTTATTAATCGGGAAATTAAAACTAATAATATAATTTAGTCGTCAATAATAAATAATTAGATGGTAAAGAACTAACAACAACAATAATTGCAATAACCATCGTAAATTTTACTATAATAATAAAGTTTATATTAATTACCTTAATAAAAGAATAATTAATTATTATAAAATTAAGTTGTATAAAATACAAATTAAAATTAATAATAATTAACTGTTTAGAACGCATTTAATATTCCATCTTTCAATTAATAAATTTCATAATAGTAAGCTGTATTAATGCCCTAATAGTTAAATTAATTATTAGTGAATGATACGTAAAACAAATCTTTATATGTAAAAAATTTGCCCCCTTATTTCCCTGAAGACCAGCTTCGAATATAGCTGGCTTAAGTATTTAGTAAATTCGGGTCCCTATTATCGATAATGATAAAAGTGGATCCAACATTGAAGAGACCATATGCTTTTATCAATTTTGAACATTATGAACATGCTGAGAATAGTTTAAGGATGATAAATAACCAAGATATTTTTAATACTGGATTGCCATTATTCGTTAGTTGGGCTGAGAGAAAAATGGACCGTATGGAACGAATCAAGTAATAGCAGAATATCTAACTCCCAATTATGTAACAACCATTATCAACATCATAATAGTAACCACCTATGTTCATTAATTTCCCTCCCTTTTAGTGATGTTCTATTAATAAATATCAATACATTTATATTTATATTATTCAACACAAGAATTTATACTTATCCTTTATATTATTACGTATTATATATATTTATCTATCTATTTATATTTATATATAATCATCTGTAACTCTTTTATCTTCTGGTTCTGGCTCCTCTTCCTCCAAACTTTTTAGGTTCACACCTTCTAGGATCACT
>Ga0315908_10004480_pt1 | contig 10059 bp, 6 predicted proteins | sample LakEriMetagenome_12_FD_203520 | JGI IMG/M metagenome (GOLD analysis project Ga0315908, IMG submission 203520) | Freshwater fungal communities from buoy surface, Lake Erie, Ohio, United States - Buoy 4 MA124 | ecosystem: Environmental > Aquatic > Freshwater > Lake > Lake biofilm | place: USA...
AGAAGAATGAACACAACAATAAAATAGAGAAGAAAGAATAGAATCGGAACAATAACGTTTAGTTTAATGAGATAGATAATTGCCACAGCCAATACAAACGATATGCACCCTATTGTGGAAAATACGTACCAAACTTGTCTGTCATTTAACCCGGAATAAACGAGGTGATGCGTAGTATGATCCTTGCCTCCTACCATCGGCGATTTGCCTTTTTTCAACCGATTTATCACTACTGTAAGCGTATCTGCTGCGGCAGGTGTAAAAGCAATTAAGACAAGTATTACACTTGCCCAGGCATTCGATTCACTTACAGCACTGACGTTCCACAGGAATTTTATTGCCACGAATGCCACAAAAAGTGCTATGAACTGACTTCCAGCATCCCCCATAAACAAACGGGAGGGATGGATATTAAAATATAGAAATCCAATGATTGCTCCAAGCACTGCAATCAAGGATAACGACCAAATACTGGTATTGAAATCAAATACTACCCAACCTCCGATTAAACATGTCAAGAGAATGAAAAAGACCGTTGTCCCTGCAATTCCATCCATATTATCCAGCATGTTCAGAGAATTCATGATTGTTACAACCCAAATCACGGTTAACCCTCCGTCTAGCCATACATCGTGTAAAACGTCTATCGTAGTATCGGTAAGAACGAGGATAAATCCACAAAGGATTTGAACCAACAACTTTGCATATGGCCGTGTATTGTATGCATCATCTGCCAACCCCATCAGAAAGGCGATAGCTCCAGCCATAAATAAACCGACATATTGTTTGTTGTGAAAGATGTTTTCATTGTAAAAGATGATCGAAAAGGCGATGGCTGAAAAGACAAAAACAACATAGAAGGATACCCCACCCAACGATGGTTTGGATTGGTTACTCCAACGGATGATCACATCGTTCTTATTGCGTATTCCAAGTGATTCTGAAAATCTCAACAATAAACCGTTACAAGTTGCAGAAACTGCAATTCCCCCTAGTAAAAACCCAAAAACCTTAAAAAAGTGAAGTAATAGCATCCTCTTTAAAACGGAGATATAAAATTACTAAAATCTTCCCCAATTTTATCCTTCTCCGAAACCATAGTGTCAAAAATTCCCCAATCGATGTTCAGATCCGAATCGTTCCAAAGAATTGTTCTTTCGTGCTGCGGTGAATAATAATTACTGCATTTGTACGAAAAGATAGTGTTATCTTCCAAACTCACGAATCCATGTGCAAATCCTTCGGGTATCCAGAACTGGAGTCTATTCTGATCCGTCAACTTTACTGCCTGGTATTTGCCGTAAGTTGATGAATCTTGTCTCAGGTCAACAGCAACATCCAAAACGCTGCCTCTCAAAACACTCACAAGCTTACCCTGAGCAAATGGAGGTAATTGAAAATGTAATCCCCTCAACACACCTTTTTTCGATAAAGAGATATTATCCTGAACAAACTTCACCTCACTTCCGAGATAGTCAGAATAGTTTTTAATGTTGTACGATTCAAAGAAAAATCCGCGGTCATCGTGAAAGATGCTTGGCTCAATAACTACTAATCCTTTAATTTCATAAGTTGTTACATTCATCCCTTCTTCCCAAATATGTGTTTTTTTAACCAATTTGTGATGCGCTCTCTCCAATTCAAATCTTCAGCCTCATAATAACCATAGCCGTACCCATAACCATAGCCATAGCCATAAGCTGTATGCTTCGAAGTTTGCACCCCGTTCAGGATTACATTCAGTTTTTGCAATTGCTGCATTTCGAAAAGTTCCTTAACCCTGAATGCGAAATTCCGTTTTGAATAATGTGATTTGAACACATAAATAGGGATATCAGATTCTGTCAGATTTTTGATCCCATCAGAAACCAATCCGATCGGTGGATTATCGATAATGATGACATCATAAAGATTCTTCAATTCCTCAACGATCTCCTTGAATCTATCACTTAATAATAGTTCTGACGGATTGGGGGGTATCGGTCCTGCAGTTATGAAATCAAGGCCCGAAATCATGGAATGCTGTATACACTGGTCTAATGTGTTCTGATTAATGATAAGCCCACTCATCCCCAATTGATTGGTTGCATTGAAGCCAAGATGAACTTTTGGTTTTCGCAGATCAAGATCAAGTAGTATCGTCTTCTTACCTGACATGGCAATAATACCGGCCAAATTCAATGCCACGAAGGTCTTCCCTTCACCAGAGATTGAAGATGAAATAGCGATAGTCTTATAATCCGGATGAATATAACTCAAATTAGTTCTGATCTTTCGCATCGACTCTGCCATCATAGATTTGGGTGAATCGTTCACAATGACCTGCGAATACTCCATTGTTCCCTTATACAAAGGTACACCTCCGAGAATTGTAGCCTGAGTGGGTAATAGCTTTTTAAGGTCCTCCAATAAATTGATCTCATTGAATGTAAGGTAACGCCAGAACATAATACCGAGGCCGAGAACAACACCAAACATTATGAATGTGCTATAGATCAGTTTGCGATTCGGGGAGACTGGTGAAGAATTGACAACAGGTCGGGTTAGGATGCGATTATTGGAAGAGTATCCCGCATCAGAAATAGAATAGAGCACTTTTTTTTCGGTCAAAAGCGTGAAGTACTTCTCATTAAGATCCTGAATGTTCTTTAGCCTGCCAAATTCCATCTTCTTCTCGGGAAGTTCAAAGAACTCACTTTCATAACCTCTGATCTTTGCGTTTACAGTCTTCGAACTGGAATAAAGACGGTCTAGTATCACCCCTATACTTTTTCGAATGGAAGCCAACTTAGACTGGATCTTTGAATTAAGTGTTTTTACCTCACTGCTCTCCTCTGTTACCCGGTAAAGGATATCTTCCTTTCTTTCAAGTAGCTCATGCAGATCAGTGATCTGAACTGTCAAGGATTGCTCATAACTTTTACCTAGCATTTCAGGCAACAGACGGTATACTTCCAATCTATTCGGATCTGACTTCAATTTGTTGCTTACCATATTGAGTGATCGGATCTCCTGCTCCAATAAAAAAAGATCATCCTGAAGTTTGGAGATATTGCCGGAAATAGTCGCACCCATGGCTTCAGGATCCGGTAAATTGGATTTTCGCTGATAAAGCATCAGACTGTCTTTTGAGTTTTTAAGCTCACTCGCCAATGAGTCAAGTTGAAGATCGATAAAATTCAGAATGTTCTCGGATCCCTTCCGTTTGATATCATCATCGTATTCAATGAATGCATCCGCAACGGCAAGGGAAATGTCATGACAAAGCTGTGGATTATTGCCTTGGAACGTGACCTGTATGGTCTTTGCAATAGGGTCTATCGGAAAGACCTGCAGTGAAGGCAACAATCGTGAAGCATAAGACTGTACACTATTGAAACTGAAATATAACTCATTCTCATCTGCATCGTTCTTGAATTCATCTCTGTTTGCTGCCTTAACAACGATGTCAAAATGTTCATTGCTTAAATGTTCATTTAGCTTGCCCTTGACAACGATGTTCTTTCCAACATGCTGATAGGATAACGTTATTGCTTTACCATCATAATTCACGAAAATTGGAACATTAATGAGGGTAGAATCCTTTAATGAGTATGGTTGTATATTGAAACTGCTTGAATTGTATTTCTCCTCGGTCAATACCTGTCCCTTGGAATATAAACTGACATTATAATTTATTCGCTGAATTGCTTTTTCAAACATAAACTGAGATCTCATCAATTCAATTTCGGATGAGATATCTTGCTTGGTGTTGATATTTTCTATGTCAATGAGCTCCTTGGCATTGTCCTGATTATCCAACTGGATCACCATGGTTGATTCATAGGTCGGTTTGGTATAGCGCAGAAAGAAATAAGCAAATGTGGAAAAGATCATAACGAACAATACCGGCCACCACCAGTATCGTTTTAAAACTGTCCGGAGTATAACGGGATCGTAATCCTTATTTATGATCAAACTTTTATTGTCCACCTTATTTAATATTACTGAACACCGTAAAGATGACCAATGCACTTGACAAGATCGAAATGACAGGTGCTACTTCCCTTACAACTCCTTGTGCCAAGTCAGCACTTGGTTCTATATAGATGTAATCATTCGCCTGAACGATCATGTCCACATACTTTAAACCTTCTACAGTAGATAGGTCAAAAGTATAGACCTTTCTAATACCACTCTCCTTGCGCATCAACTTGATGGTGTTCGCCTTACCTCTTTCCGTGATGCCTCCAGCTTGAGCAATAGCTTCCATGAGAGTCGTATTGGAATTTAGGAGGGGGATGACACGTGCATCTCCTCCATTTCCAGGGAAGACGATAACACGTTGATTCGTTATCTTGACTTGAACAAATGGCTCTTGATATTCTTTTGAAAATAGGCGCTGTAATGTATCCTCACATTGTGCTACAGTTAAGCCTGCAACCTTCACTTCACCAAGAATGGGCAACTCTACATTCCCTGTTCTCCTCACTGCGTAATCAGAACCTGATCCAGCTCCCAAACCCTGTTGATTGATCCCGCTCATTGATTCTATGATCTTCGTTCCGTTGTTTGTTGCAAGGGTGAACGTTAATTTATCATCAATTGAGATCTGATAATCTTGTAAAGGCTTCATTGGAATACTATCTGAATTAGCATATTCACCTTTCGGAGATTTGAACATGATATTGCTGTTCACTCCGCAACTCTGAACGAGGAAAAACACCCCGAACGAAAGCAAAAGACCAAATTTATTTTTTCTCGTCATTCAACGTTTCTTTTAGCAACTTGTGATAATATGACTCCATATTCTTCACTAAATTCATGTAATGGAATTTATGTTCTACGAAGTTCCATCCGTTTTGTGACATTTTTTTTCGTTTTTTTTCATCTTCGATCAAAAGAAGAAGCTTTTCGGCAAATTCATCTGGTGACCTTTTCGGCACAACATACCCTGTTTCACCATGTTCAATAATGTCTCTGACGCCACCAACATCCGTTGCGATGATCGGTATATTTGCAGCTTGCGCCTCGATCAAGCTAACAGGTGTACCCTCATTATCTGAGGTTAAACAAATGATATCCATGCCTGCATTAAAGGCTCCGATATCTTTTATCCAGGAAGTCATTCGAATCCCAATATTTTGAGGAAGATCGATTGACTCAATGCGTGATTCGATCTTCTTGCGTTCAGGCCCATCCCCCACAATGAAAAAGGAAATTTTCTTGTTTGAGCGGCGGGCAATACTCTCCACGATATCCAGAAACAGATCATGATTCTTTATTGGTGCCAATCGACCGACAATAGCGACAGCTATTGTTTCATCATCGAGTTCAAAACTTTCTCTTGTCATCTTTCTATTTAGATCGAGATCATCATGGAACTTATTGAGGTCGAAACCAAGGTGAATGACTGTCACCTTCTGCTCTGCACAGATCCGATGGTCTGCTACTAGCTCCTTCTTCTGAAGTTCGGAAATAGCAATAATCCCAGAGGACCGTTTCGCAAGTCTTCTCTCAATTGTTTTAAAAAGCAGGGTTTTTATTTTACCGAAATAGGAGTGAAAAACATGTCCGTGAAATGTGTGTACAATTACTGGTACCTTCATCTCAATCGCAGCCTTTCTGCCTAATGCTCCGGCTTTAGATGCATGAGTGTGCACGATGTCGGGATTGAATTCTCTGATAATGTCTTTGATCTTCGAGTAGGCTTTCCGATCACTCTGAAAACTGGGCTGCCTTTTCATTTCAGGCAATAACAACGGTTGTAAACCGTATTCTTCCAAGATGTGCATAGAATCCGTTTCACCTTCTTCAGGCAATCCACCGACAAGAAGTGTTTCGAAGTCATCCGAAAGAAACCTAGTTAAAAAGGTTGCATTATAGGTTGGTCCGCCTATGTTAAAACGGTTTATGATCCTAAGAACCTTTATCTTTTTTTTCTCTTCCATCAACCCTTACTAAAAATGACATTGTTCAAAATCCTTTGCATTCAATCTATATTTGAATTCAGCAAGTAGTGTTGAAAACTAATTCCTGTAAATCTAATTTATGCGTGAAGTTTGTAGAATTTTACATCATCAATTGAGCGCGATGAAGTTAAGAAGTTTCCTTCTATTTCTGGGTATTCTGTCAGGAATTCAATCTGTTCTCTGTCAAAACACGATTCAAACAGCGATCAATAATTTTGCGAGCGCTCCAGAATTCACGAATTCAAGCATTTCTTTTCTTGCTGTCGACCTCACATCTGGGGACCGAATTGCGGCTTACAATCCGGAACTGTCGATACCTACCGCGTCTACGGCAAAGATCTTTTCAACAGCTTCCGCCATTGATATTCTTGGACCCAATTACCGCCCGGAAACCCGCTTATATTTCGATGGTGTAATCGATAGCTTAGGCACACTGAACGGAAACATCTGGATACGCGGAGGTGGAGACGTCTCTTTGGGAAGCCGTTTTTTCAACGATCCTGGAAAGGAACTCGATTTTTTAAAGAAATGGACAGATACCTTGCAAAAAATGGGTGTTAAAGTCATTGCTGGATCGATTATCGCGGATGGTTCTGAATTCGGCTACACGGGTGTTCCTTATGGTTGGGCTTGGAACGACATGGGCAATTATTACGGTGCAGGTCCTGCAGGAATATGTCTATATGACAATATGATCCGCCTAAAATTCAAAACCGGTTCTTTAGTTGGTTCCGCAACAGAATTAATCTCAGTCTATCCAAAAATTGACGGCCTTATAATCCACAATTATATTACTTCACAGAATGTTTCCGGCGACAATGCCTATATCTATGGAGGCCCCTATTCGCTTGATCGTTTTGCTGAAGGCGCCTTACCTTTGAATAGACCATATTATGAGGTAGAAGGGAGCATGCCGGACCCAGAGTATCAGTTGGCAGTTGAATTTGTAAAAGTACTCACAGAGGCAGGAATTACAATTAAAGAAGGGCCTAAATCAGTGAGAAGAAATGACATAATTGTCAATAACCGCTATTCAACGGGTTACAAATTATTCCTGACCCATAAAGGTGAGAAAATATCAGACATTGCTACATTAACAAATATGCGCAGTGTAAATCTTTTCGCCGAAGGGCTTGTTTGTTTGATTGGATATAAACGAGTTGGACGTGGAACAACAGATGAAGGCCTCAAGCAGATCGAGAAATACTGGGAAGAAAAGATTTCTCTGAATGGTATGTTCCTAAAGGATGGAAGCGGTTTATCAAGATCTAACGGTATTTCCGCAGTTCATTTCTGCCGAATTCTTAAAGCGATGGCTGAATCCAAGAATGGTAATATCTTTTTTGAAACACTCCCTGTCGCGGGAAGATCAGGAACTTTGACGAACCTATGTAAAGGACAGCCGGGACAAGGACGGGTTGTAGCCAAAAGCGGCACAATGAACCGCGTAAAGTCATATGCGGGCTATGTGAATTCTAAATCAGGTAAAAAAATCGCTTTTGCAATAACGGTAAATAATTACACAAGTAACAGCAGTGCGGTTGCGGATAAAATTGAAAAAGTACTGAACACCTTAGCAGTTTATTAATTCAACGGCTACGATCTCTTCCCAAAATTCTTTGATCGTACCACCATCACAATTGATCATTTGCGGAACGATGCTCGCAGGAGAAAAACCCGGAGTAGTATTTACCTCAATCACATGAGGAATCCCGTTGACTAACATAAAATCGATGCGTGCAATAGACCTCAATTTTAATAATTCGTAAATGAAGATCGCTTGACGCTGAACCTCCTGTTTCACTTCTTCGCTCACACGAGCAGGAGTTATTTCCTGGGATTTCCCTAAATATTTCGCTTCGTAATCAAAGAACTCGTTCTCTGAAGCAATCTCGGTTAAGGGCAACGCATAGACACCATCTTTTCTTCGGTATACTCCACAAGTAACCTCTTTTCCATCCAGGAATGACTCTATCACTACCGTTTTTCCTTCTTTAAATGCATTTTCCAGTGCTAAAGAGATGTCTGATATACGTTTCACCTTCGAGATACCATAGCTGGAACCTGAATCAGAAGGTTTTACAAACACTGGCAAACCCAGCTTTTCAGCAATTTCTTCCGGAGAAAAATCATCTTTAGAACTCAAAAACAAAGACTTTGCGACATGTATGTCAAATCCTTTCAGAAACTGATTGCAATACCATTTATCAAAGGAAAGTGCTGATGCAAGCGGCCCCGAATTGATATGAGGGATTGAATGCATTTCCAATAAGGCCTGGATCTTGCCATTCTCACCCGGATCGCCATGAACATAGACCAAACCGGCATCAATACGAAGCTTTTCTTTGCCTAAAACACTCATCGTGTTCATATCAAATGCAAACACTTGTCCATCAACTTCTGATTTCCATCCTTCTTTTGAAACAAGGATCTTTATGACCCTGTAGGGTTCTGGAAAATTATCTTGAATTGTCTGAGCACTTTTTAGAGAAATTTCCCATTCAGAAGAGTAACCCCCGCAAAAAATACCAATGGTCTTCTTGTTATTCATAGAAACGAAAGTAATCCTTTTAGAAAGCAGGGGCATCCGAAAATTCAAAAGTTATCAGCAAAACATCTGTTGATTACAAAGAACCAAAAGGACAGAGTCACAGTGTTAGACGAAGCTCACTTTTACTGGTTAGTATTTTCAGTTATTCGCTATAACATTGTTGAAAATCAACTGTCCTCGCTTCCGACTTAAACCGTTCTTTCTTCTATATTTGTAAGACAAATCGTTCAATCTCTTTTATAAATCCAGTATATGTTGCGATACTTTTTAATTCTTGCTGTCGCTTTTACCGACTATCTCTCCTTTGGGCAAGCTACACTCTATTCGACAGACTTTGAAACTCCGCTAATGGATTGGACACTTTCCGGAGATCTCGGTCCAAACTCCCTGATAAAAGGAATTTGCGCCGGAAACGGGGCTTCAGGAGCAGGCATAAGATCAATCTATGTCTCGCAAGGCGGACCTGATTCGGGGTGTGGCGCGAATGGTATTGATCAATACAGCTATACGAATTCTGCCACGGGTTCATTGACAGTGATCGCCTATACAACGATCAATGCAACTTGTGCATCTTCGTTGGAAACTTTGTTTGACTATCGTGTTGAGGGATCAGCTCCGCAAGATCATGCGGATCTAATTTACAGTACAAACGGCGGAACAACATGGAATACAGTCTCAACCCTGGCACAGTCAGCACTATGGACAAACACTACCATTTCACTTCCTGGAAGTTTAAGTTTTTCCAGCTTTCTTCTTGGAGTCAGTTTTACATATGATAATTCAAATGTAACAGGCGTTCCTCTTGCGATTGATAACTTCAAGGTTCAGGGAACTGATACCCAATCGCCAGTCGTTACATGCCTGGTTGCAGATGAACAATCCGTTAATGCTTCTTGTTTGGCAATCGCTGATAACTATTCAAAATACATTGTATCACTATCGGACAATTGCACTGATTCAGCATTGATCACTGTCACTCAAAGCATACCTGAATTTTCAATTATACCTGTCAATCCGGGGAACTCAACAACAGTAACACTGACCGTAACCGATGAAAGCGGAAATACAGACCAATGTACGATAACATTAAATATCATCGATGCGGACAATCCAGTGATTAATAGTTGCCCACCGAATGGCAATATTCCTTTAAATACCTCTTGCTCCGCTGTGCTTGGAGACTATACCGGGTCAGTGATCGCTATGGATAACTGCGGCGCACCGATGACGATCACTCAGTCACCTGCTCCAGGATTTCCAATCAATGGTGCGAATGTCACAACCATAGTGACGATGTTGGTGGAAGACGTGTTTGGCAATTCCGAACAATGCTCATTTGACATGACCACAATCGATAATTCCTTTCCAACCATAACTTGTCCGGGAACACTAAATATTGAAGCAAACACTTTCTGTCAGGCAGTTCTTCAAGATTATACCGGCATGGCAATTGTCAGTGATAATTGTGTCAGTAATTCAAGTATGTTTGTTAGCCAGTCTCCACTCCCATCATCGACAATAAGTGGAGATCAAGTTGTCACGCTTACCTTGACAGGT
>Ga0315908_10004483_pt1 | contig 10056 bp, 9 predicted proteins | sample LakEriMetagenome_12_FD_203520 | JGI IMG/M metagenome (GOLD analysis project Ga0315908, IMG submission 203520) | Freshwater fungal communities from buoy surface, Lake Erie, Ohio, United States - Buoy 4 MA124 | ecosystem: Environmental > Aquatic > Freshwater > Lake > Lake biofilm | place: USA...
TAATATTCGACAAATTTAAGTCCTTTTTCATATCTACCCCAGATTTGCGAATCTCATCCTGAAGGTCGTTGGACGCATCCTTGATCTGTCGAATGGTCCTCCCCATAGACCTGGCAATACCGGGAATACTCTTGGAACCAAAGAACATCAGGATGAAAATCAGGATCACCAAGATTTCTGTACCGGAAACATCATTCAAGAATAAGAGCATCATGAATTCTTATAGAGACAAAGTTAATAAATAAAAAAGGTGCTTCAAAGAAACACCTGTATATTGGTTTTATTTAACGGTTTGCATTTTTTCTACCGCCGACAATACCATTTTTCTAGGCAAAAGCGGTACGAGCCAATTCAATCCAAAAGCGAGAAGTCTGTCAGTAATTACTACCAGTTTCCCTTTTTCCATCGCTGCATAACCTTTTTTTGCCGTAGAATATGCCGATGCAGCATTTTTAAAAAGTCCGCTTCCTGCCATTCCCGCAGCATTTTCAAAACCTGTCTGAACAGGGCCTGGACATAAGGCCGTAACTGTTATACCCTGTTTTTTCAACTCATGAGCTGTACCCTGCGAAAAAGAAAGCACAAAGGCTTTGGTTGCATAATAAACAGTCTGCAGAGGGCCTGGAAGCATGCCTGCAGTGCTAGCAGTATGAAGTATTTTGCCTTTTTTCCGCTTGATCATGTCCTGAACCACCAAATGCGTCAATTCAGTTAGTGAAGTTATATTCAACTGAATCATGTCAAGTTCCCTATTCAATTCCCTTTCATGAAATTTCCCATAACCACCGAGTCCGGCATTATTGATGAGGATATCTATCTCGACACCCTCTTCCTTAATTTGAGCATAGAGCTTCGCCGCTGAATGAGGCACCATGAGATCCACCGGAAAAATCAGCACCTTTACCCCAAATTCTGTTCTTAGAACTCCGGCCAGTTGTTCAAGTTCTTCCTTTCTACGCGCAACTAGTATCAAGTCACCGCTTTTAGAGGCGTGAATTTTTGCCAGCTCCAAACCGATTCCACCGGATGCACCGGTGATCAAAGCAACATTCTTCATTTATAATCCATTTTTAAAACGTAAAATTATTTTTTGATCGCATCCCAAGCGATCTCGAACAATCGGTTCTTGTACTCAACATCCTGCTGGTAATGAGAATTATTGTGCAAAAAATGCACGGTCGTCTGAACCATACTTGACATGACTTGGAACAATAAAAGTGGCGTTATGTTTTTGAAAACTCCCTCATTTATCCCTTTTTCAGCTAATTCGATATTCATTTGTACATAGCGATGAGAACGCTCAATTTCTACAGAATAAAAGGGGGAATTCTCAAATTGAAGCATGAAACCAAAATCTTCCTGATTTTCAAGATTCCATTCAACTGCAGCCAACCAAAGCGTATAAATACTCTCCTTCAATGTAGCTCCCTTGTAAATCTGACTTAGAGAATATTCGAACAAGCGATCTTTGACATCGAAATACATGGCACGGATAAGTTCATCCTTAGTCGGGAAATAGTGAAAAAGGATTCCATTACTAACTCCGGCATCCTTCGCTATTCGGGCGGTAGCAGTTCCATAAAAACCGTACTCAGCAAAAAGCTTCTTCGCCGTTTTCATCAATTTCGTGCGTTTGTCCATTCCTCCTTTTTCGAACAAATATACCAGGATTTTAGAAAATTGACTGATTAGTCGATCTTTAGAGCGCATTATGCTCCGTAACCTGCTTTTTCCATAGGATAAGTATTGAGCGTTGCGGAAGCTTTCGCAACCAGCTCATTTCGTTGATTGTGAACAGTTGCCTCCATGAAGATAATTCTCTTTCCCTTCCGCATGAGAAATGAATGGGCAACCAGCTCATCTCCTTTCATTGCTGGACCAAAGAAGGTCGTTTTCATTTCGATCGTCGATACTACCATATTATCGCTACAAACAGCTGACAATGCTCCTACTCCAACAGTAGCATCAAGAAGTGCAGCCAAGGATCCACCGTGCGCTGCATTGGGTGTAGCAAGTAGGTCATCTGTTACAGGCATGTTATATTCGATCCTTCCGGGCTCAATGATCGTAAATTCCATTCCCAATAACCTCCCGAATTGGTTGAGATCGATGTATTTCCTGATCAGTGGATGATTGTTTAGCGCGTTCATTTCTGTACAGTTTTCATGTGAACATCCATTTGCGGGAACGGGAAATGAAGACCAGACTTCTCAAACGCTTCATAGATACGCTGGTTCATATCGAAGAAAACAGGGCGCACATCATCGGTCATTACCCATGCCCTAACTGTAAGGTCGACAGATGAAGGTGAAAGAAGCGCTATGCCGATAAACGGTTCAGGGTCAATTAATATTCGTTTATCTTCCTGAATAAACTGCTCTACAAGACCTTTGGCTACACTAAAATCATCACCGTATGCAATACTGAATGTCCAGTCGACACGTCGCTTATCTGCCTTTGTAAAGTTGATGATATTTCCATTCGCAACCGGACCGTTCGGGAGGATGATCACTTTATTGTCCGTTGTGTATAAATAGGTGTTAAAGATTTGAATCTCCTTTACTTCACCTTGCTCTCCTTGTGTCATGATCGTGTCCCCAACTTTAAATGGTTTTAAGACCAGTATCATAATTCCTCCTGCAAAATTGGACAAGGTACCTGAAAAGGCCATACCGATAGCGAGTCCAACTGCTCCTAAAATGGCAACAAAAGAGGTCATCTCAATACCGATCTGTGAGATGGAGGTCACAATAACGAGTATTTTAAGTACCAGCGAAACAAAACTCGTGGCAAATGTTACCAAACCTTCATCCGTGTTACTGTTGCGCAGTATCCGACGGAGTCCTCTGGATAACATCTTTGCCAACCAAAACCCAATAACCAATATGAGAACAGAGATGATCAAATTAGTTCCCATCCTGACCAACCATTGATTGACATCAGTGTATTTTATCCCGAATAATTCTTCCAACCACTGCATATATTGATAATTTAACAACACAAAACTAATTGTTCTCTTCCAATCATCGGATGGAATTATCATATTTGAGAAAAGTTCCAATTCGACACATATGTTCTTTTTAATTTCAAAGGCTCTGGCACCATTTATTGCACCTTTTACATGGTTTGCAATTTGTCTGATGTGTTACCTCTTCTGGAGAAAAGAACCATGGAAGAAGCGTTTCAAGTGGATTACCATTTTCATTTTTATCTTTTTTACAAATACGGCCATATTTCTAGAATTTGCGCGACTTTGGGAAATACCGGGAACAAGGATACCAGCCCTGAAAAAATATGATGTTGGGATCGTACTTACCGGTATGGGAGAGTACAACAATGATCTGGGTGTCCTAAGTATCCGGAGAGGTGCAGATCGTATCTGGCAAGCACTAACCCTTTACCACAAAGGGAAGATCAAAAAAATCCTGATCACTGGTGATAGCGGATATATTACGGACAGGGGACTTCATGAAGCAAAACAGGTCAAGGAGGTTCTGGTTGGTTGGGGAATGCCCGAGAAAGACATCATTACAGAGGAAGTATCCAAAAATACATATGAGAACGCCGTTGAGACAAAAAAACTGTTGGACAGGTCTTATCCCAATCTTAAGACCTACCTGCTGATAACCTCAGGTAAGCACATGCGCAGAGCAAATGGCTGCTTCGAAAAACAGGGTTTGAAATGTGGGCTTTTCTCTACAGATCTATACACCGGTCCCGAACGCAATTATTTTTGGGACCAGTATCTCATTCCAAATTATGGAAACTTTGAGGATTGGGAAACGATCATGAAGGAGATAATAGGTTATGCTGTTTATGATATTGCCGGATACATTTGATGGAGAAAATAATCATAAATGATGGATGGCTGATTTACGACCCGCATTTCTATTCTGCGAGCGAATCAGAACTGGTTTTTGAAGGATTGAAACAATTACCAACCTGGGAACAGGGAACTATCAAAATATTTGGTAAGGATCATAAAACGCCTCGTTTAGAGTCCTTTCATGCAGACAAAGGATTGAGATACGGCTATTCGGGCCAACGTATGAGAACACATGAGTTTAATGACACTCTTCAATCCATACGAACCAAGTTATGTCAGGAAAGTGGATTTCAGTTCAATTCCGTATTATGCAATCTTTACAGGAATGGTAGCGACAGCAACGGATGGCATGCTGACAATGAACACGAACTTGGAAAGGATCCGATCATTGCATCGATCTCTTTTGGTGCAACACGACGGTTTGACTTGAAGCATGCCTTATCAGGCGAAAAGTTCTCGCTTGAATTATCACATGGAAGTCTTTTGATCATGGGAGGAGCCATCCAGCATCATTGGAAACATCAGATAGCGAAAACGAAAAAAGTCATGCATCCCCGCATCAATTTGACATTTCGCCTTATCACTCACAGATCCGTTGATTAGAACGAAACGATTAACTTTAGCAAAAACATCCGATGGTAACCACTGCTCAAGAAGCCGTAAATTGTATTCGATCGAACGATCATGTGTTCATACACTCTGCCGCTGCAGCGCCAACAGCTTTAATCAATGCATTGTCGGATAGACATCATGAATTGAAAAACGTCAGTGTTTATTCATTGCATACGGAAGGCCCTGCACCATATGCTGCGAAAGAAATGAAAGCATCATTCGTTATCAAACCGTTTTTCGTAGGATCAAATATTCGTGAGAACATTCAATCAAACAGAGGAAGTTATATCCCGATCTTTTTAAGTGAAGCTCCTGATCTGTTTCGAAGTGGCCTTATTCCGATTGATGTTGCACTAATTTCTGTTTCTCCTCCAGATAAACACGGTTATTGTACCCTGGGACCTTCTGTTGACATTTCTCTTGCTGCAGTTCAATCTGCAAAGAAAATTGTTGCTCAGATAAATAACTTCATTCCCCGCACCCATGGTGACGGATTCATTCACATTTCGAAGATCCATTGTGCTGTTGAAATGGATATGCCTCTTCAAGAAACGAAAGAACACGCACTTTCCGATCTTGAATTATCCATTGGTAAAAATGTTGCCAATCTTGTTGAAGATGGTGCAACACTCCAAATGGGCATTGGCGCTATTCCGAATGCGGTTCTGTCATGCCTTACAAATCACAAGGATCTCGGTATTCACTCTGAGATGTTCTCTGACGGGATCTTACCACTCGTAAGATCGGGAGTCATAACCGGAGCTGCGAAACTCAAGCACAGGAACAAGATCGTAGGTTCATTTGCTATTGGGTCCCATGAGTTGTATGATTTTATCGATGATAATCCAATGATTCAGATGCTTGACTTTGCTTATGTCAACTGTGTGGAGGTGATCCGGAAGAATCCTAAAGTTACAGCGATCAACAGCGCGATCGAAGTGGATCTTAGCGGCCAAATTTGTGCTGATTCGATTGGAACGAAGATCTTCTCAGGTGTTGGAGGACAAATGGATTTCATCCGAGGCGCATCCTTGTCCCAAGGAGGAAAACCGATTATTGCACTTCCTTCCGTCACAAATAAGGGGGAATCAAAGATTGTACCTACCCTTCGAATTGGAGCAGGCGTTGTCACAACGCGTGCACATGTGCATTGGATCGTGACAGAATATGGAGCGGTAAATTTGCATGGAAAAACGATCCATGAACGAGCAGAATTACTCATTAGCATTGCGCATCCCGCTCATCGTGAATGGCTCACTGAATCATTCTTCAACTTTCGAGATTAACTAACAGGTTGAAATTGAAAGTTGAAAACACGAGAGACCTCCGGGTTAATAACAAGTTCATCCTTGAGATGCACCGCTTATCCATTTCATAGTTTGAGATAGTTGCCCTGGAAAGAAACGTATTATATTTGTGTCCCATGCGATGGTGCCTGTTATACCTGTTTCTTACTCTTCCCTTTCTGGAATTCTCTCAGAAATCTCTTGAAGCATATGCTACCTCGGAAAAGATCCTGATAGATGGAGAATTTTCTGAAGAATCCTGGTCCAAAGCACAAGTAGCGGGTGATTTTGTTCAGTTCAAACCAAACCCTGGAAACTCATCCAGCCAGCAGACAGAAGTTCGGTTGATGTATGATGATCAGGCCATCTATGTCGCGGCAAAGTGCTATGATAAACCCGAACATGTTTCCAAAGTACTGTCTTTGCGAGATGACTTCAATGCGAACGTAGATAACTTTCAGTTATTCCTGGATACTTACAACGATGATCAGAACGGTTTTGCTTTTGGAGTCAGCAGCATGGGGGTGCAGTATGATGCAAAACAATTCGTTGATGATGAAAGTCCGGAACTGAATATGGTCTGGAACAGCGCGGTCGTTCGAAATGAAGAGGGATGGCAGGTCGAGATTAAGATCCCGTATTCTGCCTTTCGCTTCCCTAAAAAAGAAATTCAGGATTGGGGTGTCAATTTTTTTCGTTATATCAGTAGGAATCGAGAAGAGACCCTGTGGAGCCCTCATAAACCGGACTTTGAGAACTGGCCGGCGCAATACGGCAGTCTGACAAATCTGAAAGGTATCGAGCCCCCATTGAGACTTGCTTTTATACCCTATGTTTCTGCTTATGTAGATCATTATCCACTCAATGCTCAAGGGCAAAGCAATTGGTCAAGTTCATTCAATGGCGGAATGGATATTAAGTTGGGATTGAACGAAGCATTTACGTTGGATATGACTCTGGTCCCTGATTTCGGTCAGGTTATGTTTGATAACCAGGTATTGAATTTGAGTCCCTTTGAAATCCAGTTCAATGAAAACCGGCAATTCTTTACCGAAGGGACTGAACTCTTCAATAAATCGGGACTCTTTTATTCTCGAAGAATTGGTGTTCAATCACCTTTTAGTGTCTTAAGCACGAATTTGAATGAGAATGAATATTTAAAGGATGTCCCCACCAATGCACAATTATACAATGCTTCAAAACTGACCGGCAGAACAAAAAAAGGTCTTGGAATAGGGGTTTTCAACGGTATCACAGCAGAACAATTTGCCACTGCAGTAAATTCTGTCTCTGCAGAGGAACGTTCGGTCGTTGTTTCTCCGATCACAAATTACAACGTGATCGTTCTTGATCAAAATCTAAAGAACAACAGTTACCTGACGCTTACAAATACAAACGTGTTGCGCGACGGATCGTTCTATGATGCGAATGTTACAGGACTCAATTCAAAATTCAACTCCAAGAACAACAAATATTTCATAACTGCATCAGGAACTCTTTCGAATAAACGCTATACTTCTAATCATGAACTTGGTCATAATTTCAGCACAAGTATTGGTAAACAAACGGGGAACTTCATTTTGAATGGTGTTTATTTTGAAGAATCAGACACCTATGACCCAAATGATCTTGGATTTAACACCAATAACAATAAACGGAATATAAGCTTGAACGCATCTTATCGGATTTATAAACCTTTCTGGAAGATCATTCAAACACAGGCCTCAGGAAGCCTGAATTACATGCGGCTGTACAATCCAAATACCTATACGTATACGATGCTCAATGCAAATTTGTTTGCGCTTGTAAAAGGATTTCATGCAACAGGACTTCGCGTTGAAGGATCATTGACAAAAGGATATGATTATTTTGAGCCGAGAACACAGGGGATGTTCTTTATTCAGCCACGCTGGCTTGACTGTAATTACTGGATATCTTCAAATTATCAGAAACGACTTGCTATTGATGCTGGTATTGGCTATGCCTTTATATCTGAAAAAGACTGGAAAGATTACCGATACAGTATTAGCCCGAGATTTCGATTGTCAGATAAGGTATTTTTAGTCTATTCATGGGAACATTTTTTCACGTTTAATGCCAAAGGATATGCTATCGAATACGGTACTCCGGCAATCTCTTCAAATGAGATTGTATTCGGTAAAAGAGACAATATAACGATCACAAATACGATCAATGTCAGTTATACAATGACAAGTAGAATGGGCCTGACATTTAGACTTAGACACTATCGTTCTTCCCTCGAATATGATTCCTTTTATTACCTGAATGATAACGGAACGCTTTCATCAAATGACCTGAACGGCCTGGATATAAATGGAGAATCTGCCTACAATACAAATTTCAATGCCTTTACAATAGACTTAGTTTATCGGTGGGTATTCCTTCCGGGAAGCGAGATCAGTTTCGTATGGAAGAATTCGATCTTCTCCACTGACAAGCGCGTAAACGAAACCTATCTGGATAATATTAGCCGCATGTTCGACTACTCACCGCTAAACAGTTTATCCATAAAAGTCCTCTACTGGCTCGATTACCAGAGTTTAAAGAAGAAAAAGTAACCGGTTTCGATTTTTATCCAAAACACTGATCTTCGTCATATTAATGGTCATTGTTGATCTCTACCTTCGTATCATAAACGATGACAAATGGAAAATACTAAAAACAATCATTACCTGGATTACATAATTGATGGTATGCGAAAAAGTGCTGACGAACTCGAAAAGTTCCAGTTACAGGTGAGCCTTGGTAAAATGGAAGCTCTTGACAAATACGAAGAATTAAAGAAGTCATATGCCAATTATTCCAATGAGATAAAGTTAAAAGCCGAGGAAGGACGTGAAAAACTGCAGGAGCTTCAATCGAAATTCCAGCATTTGCAAGTGCAGTTTGCCTTAGGTAAGGCCGAAACAATTGAAACGTTTGAAGAACAAAAACACACGATTCTTCTGGCGATTCACGAATTAGAGGTTACGATCAAAAACAACCCGACATTCATTAGGACATATGCTATCCTTTTGGACCTCTTTGAAAAGTTAAAATTGAAACTGGAGGTCTTGTCAACAAAACTGGATCCTTTAAAAGAAAAGGTGGAAGAAACATACAAGGACCGAAAGAGAGATTTCGAAGAAGCGATCGAATCATTTCGTGCAAAGATTAGTCAACAGACAGATATTGAGAGCAAAATGGACGTTTTTCAGGATGAATTAGCGCTTGCATACAAACACTTCAAAAAAGCATTCGTTCAGTGACAAAAAAAATCGCGCAAATTAAAGAAATGAAGGGGGTTTTTACTCCCTTTTTTTCGTTTAGTCTTCTTCCTCCCAACCCTTCCAGTCATCGTGATCTCCTTTTCTGAAATCCTTCCACATTCCATATGCCAGAATAGTGGCGACGATTATTCCTATTACCGAATAGGTAGGTACACCATTCCATTTAGGCTCGGTATCATTAATTACAAACAATGCCGAACCAATAATGAGACCGGCAACAATGACAGCGGTTACAATATGTTTTGTGATCCTGTTAGCGGTATGTACCATCGGATCAATACCTTTGTGTGTGAGGTCGACCTTAACTTTCCCATTATTGATCTTTCTGATGGCATTCTTCAAATCCAACGGAAAATCTTCCATGTAGGAGCCGAATTCATAGATGCCATTTAGGATCTTCTTTCCAAATTTCAACGGGTTCAGTTCCTTTTTTATGGATCGTATGAGATAAGGACGTGCAAGCTCCAATAGATCGAGATCAGGATCAAGGTGATGGATCACTCCTTCTATGGTGACCATAGAACGTGCTAAAAGGAAGAAATGCGGTGGTACTTTCAAGCCATGGTCCACTATCACATCCTTCAGTTCCATCAGGATCGTACTCATCTCGTTCTCGTGATAGCTCCTCACACTGTAGCTTTGAACAAATTCATTAATAGCGAACTCCAATGCACGCATATCGCGGATCACTGTCACCTCAGACATCTGCTGCAAAGCACGGATGATACCCTTAATATCTTTTGCTTTCACCGATATGAAGAGATTGCCAAACATTTCGATATCTCTTCCAAGAATACTCCCCATCATCCCAAAATCGAGGAAACAGACATTTCCCTGAGTCGTTACAAGTATATTTCCCGGGTGGGGGTCAGCATGGAAAAATCCATATTGAAAAACCTGTTTGATGTATGATGTCGCAAGTTCACGAGATATCTTTTTACAATCGTACCCCTTTGCCGTTAGCTGAGCCACATCCGAAACCTTTATGCCCTGTATGAACTCAAGAGCCAAGACCTTGCTGGTTGTGAAATGTCGGTATATT
>Ga0315908_10004484_pt1 | contig 10054 bp, 8 predicted proteins | sample LakEriMetagenome_12_FD_203520 | JGI IMG/M metagenome (GOLD analysis project Ga0315908, IMG submission 203520) | Freshwater fungal communities from buoy surface, Lake Erie, Ohio, United States - Buoy 4 MA124 | ecosystem: Environmental > Aquatic > Freshwater > Lake > Lake biofilm | place: USA...
GTTCCGCCTTTGCGCTCGTCTTGGTCAGCGCGGCACTTGCCAGCCCCGCTTGGGCCGAGCCGATGACCGGAAAGGCTGCCAAGAAGCTCTTGTTCGCGCCGGTCACGGCCGAGGTTGAAATCCTGCCAGAGGCGGGGCTTACCCAAGATATGGCAGATGCCTTGGCGATGGTGGGTGAGGGGCAGCCCTATTACGGGGCGGTCGCCATTGCTCCCGAAGAAGGGCTGATGTCCGAGGCCACAGTGGCGGCCGCGAATTTTCATGACACAACGGCGGCAGGGGTTGCCGCCTTGGCCGAATGCAATGCCAAGAAGACAACCGCGCAAGACTGCGTCTTGGCAGCCTACATCCGCCCCAAAGGCTGGAAAGAGGCGGGGTTTGGCCTGTCATCGGATGCCACGGCGGCCTTCAAGGACTATGACAGAAAAACCGGGGCATTTGCCATATCGGTCATCACCGGGGCCTTTGGCATGGCGGCAGGTGAGGGCTCAGCCGATGCCGCGCTCGTCAATTGTGCGGCCAAGAATGACAAGGCCACCGATTGCGCGCTGGTCATCGCCAACTGACCCTCTCGAGTGAGGCCCGACACAAAGCTACATTTGACAGAGACAATTTGCCCCGTTGCCGGCCGCGCCGGTTGATGCAAGTCAAGGCGCAGCTTCAATGCCTGTGTCACGCCTCTTGAGCGACACTTTGACCAAGGAGACGCCGCGCTTGTCCTGTTGGACACAGGTGCGCGCCCCAGGAGACGACGATGAACTACGATGCCGCCCTTGATACCGCGTTGAATCGCCTTCACGACGAAGGCCGCTACCGCACCTTTATCGAGATCGAACGCGCGCGCGGCCAGTTTCCCCATGCGGTCTGGACCAAACCGGATGGCAGCCAGAAAGACATCACCGTCTGGTGCGGCAATGATTATCTTGGCATGGGCCAGCACCCAGAAGTTTTGGCCTCCATGCATGAGGCGCTGGATGCCACCGGGGCAGGCTCCGGTGGCACGCGCAATATCTCGGGCACCACGGTTTATCACAAGCGGCTTGAGGCCGAGATCGCCGATCTGCATGGCAAAGAGGCGGCCTTGGTGTTTTCCTCGGCCTATATCGCCAATGATGCCACGCTTTCGACCCTACCCAAGCTGTTTCCTGGTCTGATCATCTATTCCGACGCCCTGAACCACGCCTCGATGATCGAAGGTGTGCGCCGCAATGGCGGGGCCAAGCGGGTGTTTCGGCACAATGACGTGGCCCATCTACGCGAATTGATCGCGGCCGATGATCCGGCTGCGCCCAAACTCATCGCCTTTGAATCGATCTATTCGATGGACGGCGATTTCGGCCCGATCAAAGAGATCTGCGATCTGGCCGAAGAGATGGGTGCGCTGACCTATATCGATGAGGTGCATGCCGTGGGCATGTATGGCCCGCGCGGGGCCGGTGTGGCCGAGCGCGATGGCCAGATGCACCGCATCGACATCATCAACGCGACGCTGGCCAAGGCCTATGGCGTGTTCGGCGGCTATATCGCGGCCAGCGCGAAAATGGTCGATGCTGTGCGGTCTTATGCCCCGGGCTTCATCTTCACGACCTCTTTGCCGCCCGTGGTGGCAGCCGGGGCGGCGACCTCGGTTCGGGTGTTGAAAACCGCCCAGCATTTGCGCGATGCGCAACAGACCAATGCCCGCATCTTGAAGATGCGGCTCAAGGGGTTAGGCCTGCCGATCATCGACCACGGCTCACACATTGTGCCTGTGCACGTAGGCAACCCGGTGCATTGCAAGATGCTTTCCGACATGCTGTTGGATCAGTTCGGAATTTACGTCCAGCCGATCAACTTTCCAACCGTTCCACGGGGCACGGAACGACTGCGGTTCACCCCTTCGCCCGTGCATGACGCCCGTCAGATCGACCACCTTGTGAAGGCGATGGACAGCCTCTGGGGGCACTGTGCGCTGAATCGTGCCGAGATCTCGGCCTAAGTTGTTTCTGCATATACAGAATCGCTTGCCACGTGTTAAGAAATCCCGCATACGACAAAAAACGAAGTCGCAACGGTCGGCGGCTTTTCGGGGCGAATGGTTCGATGGAGCAGGTTGAATGATCGGGCGGTGGGCGAAACCATCAGCACCAGAGGCCCCGAGGCCGATGGGCTTTGACGATTTCGACGTGCGCTTGGGCGACCTGATGCGCGGAGAGCGCGCGACCTTGGGCAAATCGCTTTTGGACGTACAGCGAGACCTCAAGATCAAGGCCAGCTACATCGCAGCGATTGAAAACGCTGACATTTCCGCTTTTGATTCCCCTGGCTTCATCGCCGGGTTTGTGCGCTCTTACGCACGCTATCTGGGCATGGACCCCGATCACGCCTTTGAACGGTTTTGCCGCGAGGCGAATTTTGAAGTGGCACATGGCATGTCCGCGGCGGCCTCGTCGAGCACGATGACGGCCAAGCGGGCGCGCACCGAAGCGGGGCGCGATTCGATCTCTTCAGGGTCGATGGTCTTCGGGCAGCCGCAAGAAAGCTGGTTCAGCCGTGTCGAACCCGGCGCGCTTGGGTCCTTTGCCGTGCTGGTGGCCCTGATCGGTGCACTTGGCTACGGTGGCTGGTCGATTTTGCAAGAGGTGCAGCGCGTGCAGCTGGCGCCGGTGGATCAGGCCCCCAATGTGGTGGCCGAGCTTGACCCGCTGGGCAATGTCACCCCGGTGCCGAAAGACCAGCCCGCGGAAACCGCCGATGCCGGTACGACGGGCGTGACCGCCGACCCGCTGGCGCGCGTGGCGCGTCCGCAGGTTTTGGATGTGCCGGTCATGACGTCGCGCGATGGCCCGATTGCGGCGATTGATGTTGACCGCGCCGGGACATTGTCCAGCGCCGATGCGACGCAACCCGGTGTTGCGCCTGCAACCGGAGCGGCTGTGCAGGTCGTCGCCGAAGTTAATCCCGGTGTCGAGATTTTGGCCGTGCGCCCATCTTGGGTGCAGGTGTCTGCCGCTGATGGCACGGTTCTCTTCGAGAAAATCTTGGATGCGGGTGAGCGCTATTCGGTTCCGCTTTTGGAAGATGCGCCGCTCTTGCGGTCGGGCAATTCGGGGTCGGTGTATTTCTTGGTTAATGGCCAGACCTTCGGGCCAGCGTCGCCAGGGGCCAATGTGGTGAGAAACCTCGCACTGTCGGCTGAAAATCTGAGCACCACCTACACGGTCGCAGATCTTTCGGTTGATGCGGATCTCGCAGAGATCCTGAACGTTGCAGATGCGGGCGACAGCACCGGCACAGTGGCTCCCGCCGAGGCGCCCATCGAATAATCCCTCTGCGTGGCGTACCTATGGCTCCGGCGGCATTGCCCCGGAGCTTTTTGCTGTCTATCTAGAGATCAGACCACGAGGGCTTTCTTTATGACGCACAATCCCATCCGTCCCTGGCGCAACATCGAACGGCGCGTGTCGCGGCAAATCCATGTGGGCAAGGTGCCGGTTGGCGGCGATGCGCCGATTGCCGTGCAGACCATGACCAACACGCTGACCCATGATGTGAAAGCCACGTTGGAGCAGATCCAGCGTGCCGCGATCGCAGGTGCGGATATCGTGCGGGTGTCCACGCCCGATGTGGAATCAACCGCGGCGCTGCGCGAGATTTGCCGCGAAAGCCCGGTTCCCATCGTGGCCGACATCCATTTCCACTATAAGCGCGCGATTGAAGCCGCCCAAGCTGGCGCTGCCTGTCTGCGGATCAACCCCGGCAACATCGGCGACGCAAAGCGCGTGGCCGAGGTGGTGAAGGCCGCGAAGGATCACGGCTGCTCCATCCGCATCGGGGTGAATGCCGGGTCTTTGGAAAAGCACCTCTTGGACAAATATGGCGAGCCTTGCCCTGATGCGATGGTGGAATCCGGGCTCGATCATATCAAGCTTTTGCAAGACAACGACTTTCACGAGTTTAAGATCAGCGTGAAAGCCTCTGACGTCTTCATGTCTGCCGCCGCGTATCAGCAACTCGCCACCGTCACCGATGCCCCGATCCATCTGGGCATCACCGAGGCGGGGGGGCTGATTTCCGGCACAGTGAAATCGGCGATTGGTCTGGGGAGCCTGTTGTGGTTCGGCATTGGCGATACGATCCGTGTGTCGCTTTCGGCTGACCCTGTGGAAGAGGTGAAAGTCGGGTTCGAGATTCTGAAGTCTCTGGGCCTTCGCACCCGTGGCGTGCAGATCATTTCCTGCCCCTCCTGCGCGCGCCAAGGCTTTGACGTCATCAAGACCGTTGAGATTTTGGAAAAGCGGCTTGAGCACATCAAGACCCCGATTTCGCTGTCGATCATCGGTTGTGTGGTCAATGGCCCCGGTGAGGCGTTGATGACCGATATTGGCTTTACCGGCGGCGGCGCAGGGTCTGGCATGGTCTATCTTGCGGGCAAGCAAGATCACAAGCTTGGCAATGACCGGATGGTGGAACACATCGTGGAGCTGGTCGAGGCAAAGGCCGCCGAGATGGAAGCCGCTGCCGAGGACTGACGGGTTGGTTTAGGGGTTGGCTTTCAAACGCATCGCCAAACCCAAGGCCATGGCGCCATACACAGACACGCCCAGCAACAGCGGCACTTGGGTGCCGTCAAACATCAGCCCCACCGGCACGGCCAACACCACCGACACCACCGTGGCAATCGCCGACGTGACCGAAGCCGCCATTCCGGCGACATGGCCCACAGGCTCCATCGCCAGCGCGTTGAGATTGCCCAGCGTCAGCCCCATGACCGCAAACAGCACCACCGACCACAGGATATGCAGCGCAAAGCCGCTGCCTTCGGGCATCACGGCGACCAGCCCCAGATAGGCCAGCGTCAACGCCAAAAGCGCGCCATAAGTCACCGTCACCATCCGCCGCATACCCAGCCGCATCACCAGACGCGCGTTCAGGATCGAGCCAATCATCGAGGCCATCGCGATCACCCCAAACCAGAGCGGGAAACTGTCACCGCGGCCAAACAGGTCTGAGAAAATTCCCTCCATCGAAGAGAGCGTGGCAAAGAGCATCCCCATGGTCAGCGCCTGCGCCGCGATCGAGATTTGCACCACCCGGTGGGACAGAACCTCGCGGCTTGCCGCAACCAAGGCATGCCATGACAAGGGTCTGCGCGCATCCCGCGGCAAGGTTTCGGGCTGGCGCAGCGTGAACCAGCCCATAACCAAGAGCGCAAAGGCGACATAGGCCACAAAAATTGCCTGCCACCCGGCCAAGGCAATCACGCCTTGCCCCATGAGCGGCGCCACGGCGGGCACAAGGGTGAAGATCATCATCGCAAAGGACATGATCTGCGCCATCTCACGGCCCTTGAACATATCGCGCACCATGGCGATTGACACCGTGCGGGGGGCTGCTGCTCCAATGCCCTGAACAACACGGGCGATCAGCAAGGTCTCAAGGCTGGGGGCGGCCCAGCAGGCCAAAGCGGCGAAGATATAAAGCACAAATCCCGCAAGGATGGTGGTTTTGCGGCCAAAGGCATCGGACAACGGCCCGGCAAACAGGGTGCCCAAGCCCATCCCCAGAACGAAAGAGGTGATGACAAGTTGCGCCTTGTTCGGGTCCTCGGGCGAGAGGTCTAGCGCAATCTGCGGCAACGCGGGCAGCATCGCGTCAATCGAGATCGCGATTGTGGCAAACAACAGCGCGAGAAGCGCAATGAACTCGTTGCGCGAGGGGGTCTTGGTCATCATCTCACCTTGGGCCAACCCTGCGGCCCGTTTCCGTCCGCCTGATGCGCGCATCGCGTGGCAAGGTCCAGCGGAAACGCGGCGCGGTCAGTCTGCGGCCTTGGCCTTTTCCACCAATTCCTCAATCACCCGGCCCCAAACCTCAGGGGGCTGCGCGCCTGAGACGACATATTGCTGCGCGATCAGAAAGGTCGGCACGGCGCTAACCCCTTTGGCGCGGGCGTCCGCGTCGCGGGCACGGATGTCATCGGCGTCGGCATCATTGGCCAAAAGCCGCGCCGTCACCGCCCGGTCCATGCCAGCCGCCGCCGCGATATCGGCCAGAACACCCGCATTGCCGATATCGCGCCCCTCGCGCCAATAGGCGCGCATGACGGCCGAGACCACGGCCGTCTGCCGCCCCTCAAGCCCCGCCCAATGGATCAGCCGGTGTGCGTCCAGCGTGTTGGGCATCCGCCTGGGGGTGTCCGGGTCAATTTCGGCCCCGGCAGCGCGGCTTGCCTCTTTCAGCCGCAGATGCATCTGGACCAAGCGGTCCTCTCCGAACTTCGCGGTCAGATAGTCGTGCTTGTCGACGCCCTCGGCGGGCATATCGGGGTTCAGTTGGAACGGGTGCCATTCAATGCGAAACGGGTGGTCGGCATGGGCCTCAAGCGCGCGATCGAGATTGGCCTTGCCGATATAGCACCAGGGGCAAACCGGATCGGAGAAGATATCAAGCCTGATCATCATGGGCGTCCTGCAGGGCGGCGCGCAGGGCGCGGCGGTTGAGTTTGAGGTTGGCATTGCGCGGCAAGTGGTCCAGCCGGACCCAAAGCCTTGGCTGTTTATAGCGCGCCAAATGGGTGTTGGCATGGGCGGCAAGCGCAGGCTCTTCGGCCGTGCCCAGATAGGCGCAGGCCAGCACACGGGTGCCGGGGGCGACCTCCACCTCGGTCACGGCGCAGTCGGTCAGACCGGGGCAGGTGCCCATGGCCGCCTCAACCTCCTGCGGGGCGACGCGAAAGCCGCCGGGGTTCAGAATGTCATCGGCCCGGCCCAGATGGCGCAGAGCGCCCTCGGGGGTTTCCTCAACCAGATCGCCGGTCACGAACCAGTCACCCTGAAAGCGGCTGGCGGTTTCAGCATCAGCCCCCAGATAGCCCAGCATCAATCCCGGATCGCTGCGATGCACCGCCAGAACGCCGGGCTGGCCTTGGGGCAGGGGGGCGCCAGTGGCATCCAGAACCGCAATCCGGCGGCCCGTTTGGGCAAAGCCCGAGGCTCCATCAGGGGCTGGGCGCTTGGGGCTGCCTGAAATGAAGGTGGAACATTCGGTCATGCCAAGCGCCTCGTGCAGATCACTGCCCGTCACGTCCCGCCACTGGCGGCGCAGCGCGGGGGCCAGCGCCTCACCCGCCGCCAAGCCGTGCCGCAGCGCGGGCAGGGGCGGCAGGGTCGATTTCAGCATCTGGCGAAAGATGCCCGGCGCACCGGCCAAGATCGTCGCGCCATGGCGAGCCGCCAAAGCGCCAAGATCGCCCGCCGCCGTACCCGGTGCAGGCACCAGCGCTGTGGCCCCGTTTACCCAAGGGTCCAAAAGCCCCGTGCCCAGTGTGAAGGTCCAGTTCATGGCACCCGCATGCAACAGGCGGTCCCTGGGGCCCAGCCCCTCCCAGCCTTGATGCATCATGCCGCGCGCCCAAAGTGCCCGATGCGCGTGCTGCACCGCCAAAGCACGGCCTGAGGTGCCCGAGGTAAAGACGATATAGGCCAACCGGCCCGGGTCGCCCATCTGGTAAGCGCATGGGGCAAGGTGCTGCATCGCCATCAGATCAGCGGAAGGCAGCACCGGCGCCACGCAGTCAGGCAGGGCAATCCCCGCATCAGCCACCACCAGGGCAGGCGCGACAAGCGCGGCCATCCGCGTGATCTCGGCCTCGGTCAGCGCTGCGGCCGTTGGCACGGGCAAAAAGCCCGCCGCAATCGCCCCAAGATAGGCCAAGGGAAAAGCCGCCGAATTGCCCAAGCGCAGCAAGATTCGGCTGCCCGGTGCAAGCCCCAGGCCCAAAAGCCCGGTGCCAATACCACGCACCGCAGCCTCGATCTGAGCATAGCTCCAGACCTCTGTCCGGTCGGCATGCATGATCTCCAGCGCCGGCTTGTCGCCCAAATCACTGGCATGATGCAGTGCATGGGCGGCCAGATTGAACGGGGCAGGGCAGCTTTGGAATTCCATGCGTCATTGCTAGCTTGGGCCTTCGCAGGCTTCAATGGGTCATGGTGCGCAGAAGAAATGCCCCGGCACTCTGGGGTTGAACCGCTGGGCCTTTCAGGCTAGGGCGTGCCCTATGTCGAGTGACCCAAAAAAGCTGATCCGCATCGCGCGGGAAACTGGCGATCAAGCCGGGGCCGAGGCGCTTGACCTTGGCCTGAGGGTGCGTGATCTGCGCAAGGCAAAGGGCTGGACGCTGGAGCAAGCGGCGGTGCAGGCGGGGCTCGCACGATCGACCTTGTCCAAGATCGAAAACGGTCAGATGTCACCCACCTATGAGGCGCTGAAGAAACTGGCGCAGGGCATGGGTATGTCGGTGCCGCAGCTGTTCACGCCGCCCGCCAAGCCCCAAGCCACCGCCCGCATGGCGGTGACCAAGATGGGCGAAGGGCAGGGCCATGCCACCACCACCTATGAGCACGAGCTTCTGGCGGGCGCGCTGACCAAAAAGCAGATGCTGCCCTACCGCGCCACCATTCGCGCCCGTGACCTTGAGGAGTTCGATGGCTGGGTGCGCCATGATGGTGAGGAGTTTCTTTATGTCCTCACCGGGGTCGTGCGGCTTTACACCGAGTTTTACGAACCGGTCGAGTTGCGCCGTGGCGACAGCGCCTATTACGACGCTTCCATGGGGCATAACGTAATTTCGGTGTCAGATGATGACGCCACGCTGCTGTGGGTCACCTCGCTGGCGTAAGAGGCCACGGCGGACAGGGCATACCTATCTGATCTCGGTCAATAAGAAGGCGGCCCGAAAGGGCCGTCCGATGCTCAGTTGCCAAACCAGCCCTGAACGGTGCGTGCCCCGCTCGAGACGTCTTCACCGACGCCCGAGATGGTGTTGCAGGCCGTAAGGCTGGCAAGGATGGCCAGTGCGAGAGCGATCTTCTTCATTCTTCCACCCAGAATGTTTCAGTATAGAACCCAGGGAACACCCCATAAATGGGCAGGTTTGCGGGATAGGTCAAGCGCGCGTCATGCGCAAGCCGTGCCCGGTCCGAATACCAGATCGGCACCACATAACGCCCAGCGGTCAAGACACGATCCAAGGCCTGCACAGCCGCACGATATTCATCGGGATCGGCCGTCTGCAGCATAGTGGTGATCATGGCATCCACCGCAGGCGAGGCGATGCCGGCCAGATTGCGCGATCCGGGCACCGAAGCTTCGGCCGCACCCCAGTAAAGCACCTGTTCGTTGCCCGGCGACAGCGACAAAGACCGCACATAATGGGTCATGTCAAAGTTGAAATCGGTCACCCGCTGTTTGTACATCGCGGCATCGACCGTGGCGATCCGCGCCTCGATCCCCAGCCGCGTCAGGGCCTGAACATAGATATTGGCCGCGGCGATCAGATCGTCCGATCCGTTCTGCAACAGGATCTCAAAGGCAAAGGGCGCACCCGCCGCATCGACGAGACGGCCGTCTTGCACGCGCCAACCCGCCTCGTCCAACAAGGACACCGCAACGCGTAGGTTCTTGCGATTGGCCTCACTGCCATCTGACACCGGCAGGGCATAGCCCTCGATCGTGCCGGGCGGCAGATCGGCGGCAAATGGGGTCAGAAGCTCCAAAACCCGACCGGATGCTGGGTTGGCCATATCACCCGACAACTGCGAGTTGGAATAGTATGAGGCAATCCGGGGCAGGGCGCCGCCGTTCAGCGTGCTGTTGATGAGTTCAAAGTTGAACGCGAGTGTCATGGCCTCGCGCACGCGCCAATCGGCAAAGAGCGGCTTGCGCGTGTTCATCGCAAAGCCTTCAATCCCCGAAGGGCGTTGATGGGGCAGTTCGGCCAGCTTGACCTTGCCCTCGCTGACAGCGGGGAAATTGTAATTGGTTAGCCATTTGGCGGGATTGCTTTCCAGCCACAGTGACAGCTCGCCGGCGCGAAAAGCTTCGAACACCACGCCCGCGCCACCGAAATATTCGACTGTGATCTCGTCGAAATTGTGCAGACCGCGGTTGAAGGGCAGATCCTTGCCCCACCAAGCGGGGTTCTTGCGATAGGTGATCGTTTGCCCCGGCTGGGCATCGGCCACCACATAAGGGCCCGAACCGATCGGTGCCTCGAGGCTTGTCTCGTCAA
>Ga0315908_10004485_pt1 | contig 10052 bp, 8 predicted proteins | sample LakEriMetagenome_12_FD_203520 | JGI IMG/M metagenome (GOLD analysis project Ga0315908, IMG submission 203520) | Freshwater fungal communities from buoy surface, Lake Erie, Ohio, United States - Buoy 4 MA124 | ecosystem: Environmental > Aquatic > Freshwater > Lake > Lake biofilm | place: USA...
TTGACGCTTCATTATGGCCAGAGTTCAGGCCGGATGGCGGGACACCCAGCGCCCCAGAGTAGCTGAGGTGACAGCTTGGCCAGGTGGCACGCCAAAGGGGCACGGCTGGGTGTGGCGGGCCGACCGGCATGGGTAAATCCCTTGGTATTGACCACCGCTTTGTGAGGCATGATCGGGTGGTGTCAAACTCCCAACTAAATGACAGAAATTCATTGGGTCACACATGGAACTTCTTCATATAAAAAATACCGAGCATTCTTCTATTCCATGGGGCTTGAGCAGACGATGCCGGCTCAATGCCGGCGCCTGGGACTGGGCGGCATGTCCATTGCCATCCCATCTTGGCGGCCCCTACCGGCACGCCAGCTGCGGTGGTCGAGCGCATCCACCGTGAGTTGGTGGCCATCACCAAATCGGCCGCGTTTGCGGCCAAGCTCGAATCACAAGGCTTGGTCGGTGAAGTGGATTCTTTGGCGGCTTTGGCCGCCTCGATGAAAAAGGAAAGAGAAAGTTATGCGGCGTTCATCAAGCGCAATGGAATCGTTGCCAGTGATTGAGGGGGTTTTATGCCAACGAGTCTGACAGAGCTGCACCCCGTGGTGGTGGTGGGCGGTGGCATTGGCGGTGTGGCCATGGCCTTGGCCTTGGGGCGCCAAGGGCATCGGGTCCAGTTGCTGGAACAGGCCGATCAAATTGGGGCCATTGGTTATGGTGTGCAAATGGGCCCCAATGTCATGCCCATGTTGGACGAATTGGGGGTTGGGGCAGAGGTTCGCGCTGCCGCTTTCTTGCCCACAGAGATCATGCTCTATGACTACCTCACCGGGCAAACGCTGTCGAATATCCCATTGCAAACCCCTCAGTTTGCGCAGCGCTACCAGTCGCAACCGTATATCGCCATCCACCGCGTGGACATGCACGAGTTGCTGCTCAAAGCTTGCCAAAAGTACCCCCATATTTCGCTGAATCAGTCCACCACTGTGACCGGTTACACCCAGACGCACGACGCTGTGAGCCTGCAGACGGCGCAAGGCCAGACCATCCAAGCCGCGGCCGTGGTGGCGTGTGATGGCTTGCGCTCGCGTTTGCGCGCCCAAATGCATCCTGAGGATGTCCCGCGTGAATCGGGTTATGTGGCCCACCGAAGCCTGATCCCGATGGACCATGCCCCGGCCCAGGTGCAACAACGCCAAAGTGTCACCATGTGGGCAGGGCCAGGCTTGCACGTGATTTACTACCCCCTGCGACAAGCCAGCTTGCTCAACATTGTTTTGGTGGTGCGCATGCCTGCGCATTTGTCGTCCACCCAAGACGAGGGTTACCAGGAATACCTGCAAGACTTGCTGGCACAGGCGCAACCCGAGGCGCAGCAGGTGGCGCGCTTGGCCAATCTTGAACGGCGCTGGGCCATTGCCGACCGCGAACCCAAGCGCCACTGGCACGATGGTCGTGTTTGTCTGTTGGGCGATGCGGCCCACGCCACGCTGCAATCCTTGGCCCAAGGGGCTGGCATGGCCATTGAGGATGTGGTCTGCCTGTCGCAGCTGATGCAGCAGCACGGCACGGACATCTCTTCTGCTTTCAGGGCCTTTGAGCGGGCGCGTTTTTTGCGCACAGCTCGGGTTCAATGGGTGTCGCGTCACCTGTGGGAAGACTATCACTGCGAAGGCGTGCAAGCGCAGGTGCGGTCTGAGATCTTCAGCCAAAGAGACGTGGAAGACCAGTACCGCTGCCTGGACTGGCTTTGGACGCCCCAGGCCAAGGCAACTTGAGCGCTGTTGCTGGCCTTCACATGCCTGGTTTCTCAGTCAGCGGCGGGTGGATTCAGGGGGTTTGCGCTTGACACGGGCCCACTCGATTGAAGACTTGCGTCTGGCGGCGCAGCGCCGTTTGCCTCGCGCCTTGTATGATTTTTTTGATGGCGGTGCAGAGGATGAAGTGAGCTTGCACGCCAACCGCCAGGCATTCCAAGCCTTGCGTTTTCGTCCCCAGCTGTTGCGCAATGTGTCGGTGATCGACACCCACAGGGAGGTGTTTGGGCGCAGCATCGCCATGCCCATGGCCACGGCTCCGACCGGTGCATTGGGCTATGGTTATCCAGGCGCCGATGTGGCCATTGCCAAAGCCGCTGTGGCAGCGGGCATCCCCTACATCTTGTCAAGCACCGCCACTGCATCCATGGAGCGCATTGCCAAAGCCGTTGAAGGTCGACTTTGGTTTCAGCCCTACACCCTCAAGGACAAGGACTTTTTCTTTGGCTTGATCCGCCGTGCCCTGGCGGCCGATTACGAGGCGCTGGTCATCACGGTGGATTTGCCGGTGGGCGGAAACCGCGAGCGAGACCATCGAAATCACTTTTCCGTGCCCTTCAAATTCACCCCGCACAACCTGCTGGACTTTGCATCCAAGCCGGCTTGGTGTTGGCGCATCGCGCGGCATGGCATGCCGGTGATGGAAAACCTGTTGGGATTGGCCCATCAGCAAACCAGTGCCTCGGCTTTGGCCTCATCGGTCGGGCGCAACCATGACACCGGCTTTGATTGGGCTGCCTTGCAACAAGTGCGGGATCTCTGGCCCAGGCCGCTGGTGCTCAAAGGCATCTTGCATCCGGCAGATGCTGAGCGGGCTTGCGCCATGGGCTGTGATGCTTTGGTGGTCTCCAACCACGGTGGTCGCCAGTTGGACGGGGCGGTGGCCACTTTGCATGCTTTGCCGGATGTGTTGCGGGCGGTGCGCGGGCGCATACCGGTGTGGGTCGATGGGGGTGTGCGGCGCGGTCAAGATGTGGTCAAGGCCTTGGCCTTGGGGGCACACGGTGTGTTGGTGGGTCGTGCCATGGTTTTTGGGGCCACTGCCGCAGGCGAGGCCGGTGCCCAGCGTGCTTTGGCCATCTTGAAAGACGAACTGATCCGCACCATGAGCTTGTGTGGCACCCCGAGTTTGAGCGACATTCATGCAGAATTGTTGATGCCAGCGCCCGCGGGTGGCTTGACGGATTCGGCTCACCCATGAACATGGATATTCAAGGGTGCTGACATTTTTTTATTGTTTGGGAGCATCTGAAGCGTGAATTGCACACAAAAAATTCGGGCCCTTGGGTTCTGCAGTTGGGTATTGCTGTGTTCGCTCAGTTGGGCGCAACCCGCGGGCAACGCTGCCACGTACAAACCCACCCTGGGTCAAATGGGCAAAGACGTGATGTGGCTGCCCACGCCCAAAGAGTTGGTGGACAACATGCTGAGCATGGCCCAGGTCAATGACCAAGATTTGCTGTATGACTTGGGTGCGGGAGATGGTGTGATCGCCATCACCGCGGCAAAAAAGCACGGCGCGCGCGCGGTGGGCATTGAGTACAACCCCAAAATGGCGGCTTTTGCCCAGCAAAAAGTGATTGAAGCTGGGGTGCAAGACAAGGTGCGCATCGTTCACGGCGATATTTTCCAAACCGACTTCAGCCAGGCCACGGTGTTGACGCTGTATTTGTTGCCCGAAATCAATTACCAGCTGCGCCCCACCATCCTCAAAATGAAGCCTGGGACTCGCGTGGTCTCGCACGACTTTGACATGGTCGAGTGGGAGCCCGACGCCATCACCCAAACCGCCCGCGCTCGGGCCATGATGTGGGTGGTGCCTGCGGATGTGGCGGGAAATTGGACTTTTCAGCCAAGCCAAGGCGCACCATTTGATGCTCGGTTCGATCAAGTTTTCCAACGCATTGGGGGCGTCAGGCGCATGGGGGGGCAAGAGCAGGCCTTGGTAGGGGCCCAGTTGCAAGCCGATCGTTTGAGTTTTCAATACGTCGCCGCCGATCAAAGCATCCACACCGTCAAGGCCACCGTCCAGGGCAATCGCATGCAGGGGCAAGACATTTCTTTGGCTCAAACGGTGGCTTTCACAGCCTATCGTCGCTGAACCCACGCTTCAGACAATGTGCTTTGTGTGAAGACCTGCACAGAGTTTTTTGACAACCCAAAGCTTCAACATGAATAATTCCATCCGCCCTCAGTACGAAACAACTTCAGAATGGGTTCACATTTCTTTTGCTGAAACTTCCGCTTTCAAATCTGTTTATGGGTTTGCTGGCTCCTTGGGAACCGTGCATTTGGAAGGGGTTCGATACCTGCCCAAAGGGGTGCCTTCCAAAACATTGGTGATTTACATGCACCCGGCCACCACGTTGCAGTTGTTGCCCATGCCGCGGGCCATGGCCGCGGCGGGATTCCATGTGTTGTGCGCAGGCAGTCGCTATGCCCGCAATGACAGTGCATTGATCATGGAGAATGTGGTCGTCGATTTGGGGGCCTACATTCGCCATGCCAAAACGGTCTGGGGCTATGAAAAAGTGGTGTTGGCAGGTTGGTCTGGTGGCGGCTCCCTGGCCTTGTTGTACCAGTCACAAGCGGAGCGACCCAGCATCACGCACACCCCAGCGGGCGACCCATGCCACATCATGACGGCGGGCTTGATGCCTGCGGACGCATTTATTTTCCAAGCCGCTCACGTATCTCGGGCAGTGACGTTCGCGGATTGGATTGACCCCAGCGTCATTGACGAAAACAATCCAGACCTGCGCGACCCGGAGTTGGATATATACAACCCCGATCTGCGGCCCCCTTACAGCGCTGAATTCATGCATCGGTTTCGGCAGGCGCAACTCGCCCGCATTCGCCGCCGCACGGAATGGGTCAAGCACACATTGGAGGGGTTGCGCAAAAGTGGCGGCAAGGAAATGGAGCGCGGTTTTGTGACCCACAGAACCATGGCCGAGCCCCGATTTTTAGATCCATTGCTCGATCCCAACGATCGGCCCATAGGCACTTGCTTCATGGGTGACCCAGAAACTGCCAACAATGGCCCCGTGGGATTGGCCCGTTTTTCGACCCTGCGCTCTTGGTTGTCGCAATGGTCACCCGATGACACCCATGCCCATGGCGAAACCTGTGCGGCGGGCATCACGGTACCCATGTTGTCGATAGAGCACACGGCTGACGATGCAGTGCCCCAGCCGCACACGCACCGCATTCACACCGCATCAGCCAGTTTGGACAAAACCATGGTGGCCATTGGCGGGGCGAATCACTATTTCGTGGGCCAACCCGGCTTGTTAGAACAAGCGGTGGAACTGTGCTCCGATTGGATGCACGATCGGCACCTCACATGAGTGGCAATGAAATGATCCATTCTTTGCAATCATTCATTGCCGGCCAATGGCGCCATGCCAGTGGCCCCGAATACAACACCCATTACCCTGCAGATGGCAGCGTTGTCGCGCAACTCCATGCCGCCACAGCGGCCGATGTGGATGAAGCCGTGCAAGCGGCTGAGCATGCCCGACTGCACAGCACGTGGGCCCGGCTCAAGCGGCACGAGCGCGCTGGCATGCTCTACCGCATGGCCGCTGGCATCCGTGAGCGGGCTGAGGAGTTGGCGCAACTGCAAAGGCTGGACAACGGCAAACCCATCAACGAGACCCGTGCCTTGGTGGCCAGTGCAGCGGGCACTTTCCAATATTTTGCGGCGGCTTGTGAAACTTGGGAGGACCAACTCACCCCTCAGCGCGGCGACTTCATCACCATGAGTGTGCATGAACCTTTGGGGGTGGTGGGTGCGATCACCCCCTGGAACTCGCCGATCGCCAGCGAAGCCCAAAAAATCGCCCCGGCCTTGGCCGCAGGGTGTGCGGTGGTCATCAAGCCCGCCGAAATCACCCCGCGCATGGCCTTGGAGTTGGCGCGCATTGGCCAGCAAGCGGGTGTGCCCGATGGCATTTTGAGTGTGCTGCCCGGCAAAGGCTCGTTGGTCGGCGATGCGCTCGTGCGCCACCCCTTGATCCAGCGCATTGCCTTCACAGGGGGCACCGAAGTGGGTTTGGGCATTCAGCGCTTGGCGGCTGAAAAGCTGATGCCGACTTCCTTGGAGTTGGGGGGCAAATCCCCGACCATCGTGTGTGCCGATGCCGATTTGGACCACGCGGTGGCTGGCGTCTTGTATGGCATCTTCAGCTCATCGGGTGAATCCTGCATCGCTGGCTCCAGGGCTTTTGTGCACGCCTCGGTCTACGCCGCATTTCGCGAACGACTGCTTGCGGGTGTGCGCGCTTTGCGGGTGGGCGACCCGGCCGATGAGCGCACCCAAATGGGCCCACTGATCCATCACCGCCACCGCACGGAGGTAGAGCGCTATGTGGAACTGGGCTTGTCAGAAGGTGGCCAGTTGTTGCACGGGGGTGGCCGACCCACAGGCGCCGTTTATGACCGCGGCAGCTATTACTTGCCCACGGTGATCGAGGGTTTGCCCAACACGGCTCGCATGTGCCAAGAGGAAATTTTTGGTCCTGTGCTGGCCCTCTTGCCGTGGCACAGCGAGCAAGACTTGCTCGATCAATGCCACGACAACGTTTATGGCTTGGCCGCAGGGATTTGGACCCAAGACTACAAAACCGCTTGGCGCCTGGGCAGTGCGCTGAACACGGGGACGGTGTGGGTCAACACCTATAAGGTGTTTTCCATCAGCACCCCATTTGGTGGCGTGAAAATGAGTGGCATGGGCCGCGAAAAAGGCCGCCAAGGTATCTTGGAGTACACCCGGCAAAAGAGTTTTTACTGGGGCCTCAACGCCAATCCCATGCCATGGGCCACACCGGCTTGAGCGTATCTTCTTCACCGAACTTTAACCATCAGGAGACAACATGCTTTTCCCCACCACCATCGTCGGCAGTTATCCCCAACCCGAATGGTTGATCGACCGTGAAAAACTTGCGGGTCGATTTCCCCCTCGGGTGCGGGCCAAAGAACTGTGGCGCGTGGCAGAGCCGCATTTGCAGCAAGCCATGGAGGATGCCACTTTGTTGGCCATCCGCGCCCAAGAAGATGCTGGCTTGGACATCATCACGGATGGTGAAATCCGCCGTGAGAGCTATTCCAACCGAATTGCCACCGCTTTGGAGGGCATCGATATTGACAACCCCGGTGTGGGCTTGGACCGCTCTGGGCACCCCAACCCGGTGCCACGCATTGTGGGCAAGATCAGGCGCGCACGCCCCATCGAGCTAGAGGATCTGCTCTTTCTCAAGGCCCACACACAGCGCCAGGTCAAGATCACGGTGCCCGGCCCTTTCACCATGCTGCAGCAGGCGCAAAATGATTTTTACGGCAGTGAAGAAGAGGCGGCCATGGACTATGCCGTGGCCTTGAACGAAGAAATATTAGACCTCTTTGCCCACGGTGCAGACGTGGTTCAAGTCGATGAGCCCTATATGCAAGCGCGCCCAGAAAAAGCGCGTCAATACGGCATCCAGGCCTTGAACCGCGCATTGCAGGGCGTCACGGGCACCACGGCGGTTCACATTTGTTTTGGCTACGCCGCCGTGATCCATGCACGGCCAGAGGGCTACAGCTTCTTGCCCGAATTTGCCCAATGCAGTTGCAGCCAGGTGTCCATCGAAACGGCGCAATCAGGCCTGGATTGCTCGGTGCTGCAAACCCTGGGCGACAAGCAAATCATGGTGGGTTGTTTGGACTTGAGCGACATGGCCATTGAGTCCCCAGTGGTGGTGGCCTCGCGCATCAAACGCGCTTTGGCTTTCGTCAAGCCCGAGCAGGTGATCTTGGCGCCCGATTGCGGCATGAAATACCTGCCCAGGGAAGTCGCCAATGGAAAGCTCAAGGCCATGGTGGAAGGTGCGAAAATTTTGCGTGCCGAGTATGGCGCTTGATCGCGTGCCACTGCCCAGTCTCAATCCCAGGCCTGGAGAACAAGCAACCCAGGCCCTTGGGTTTTTCAGTCAGGGTTTTTTAAAACCTGGCGCAAAAAGCGGGTAGGTAGCGTTGGCCCCAGGCCCTGATAGTCGGGTATTTGAAGGTTTTTTTCTTTGACCAAGGCATGCGCGTGTAAGTTGGCATACAAGGCGTCGTAAATGGGAAAGCTGGCTTTCAAAATGGCGTCATCGGTGTCGTGAATCAGCATCACACCTTCAGAAACGGCCAATAGACCCACGGCAATTTGCGCCCAGCGGTCATCGGGGCCCGCTTTGGCATGGTGGAGCACATGGTCTACCCCGGCTTGGATGATGGTTGCGATGTGGTGCAAGGACGGGTCATCCAAGGCATATTTGCGCAAGATTTTGGCAAAGGTGGTGCCATGTTCGTCGTGTGAGCCCAACTCCACACCCGGCATACCCAATGGAATGGCATCGCTGGGCCGGGTGTTTTCTTGTCCCCAGGGCACAAAAATAAATTCTGCTTGGGTGTCGACAAAACGCTGTATTAACCAGGGGGAAGCGACCCGGTCGAGGTGAACAAAATCACGGGTGACCCATTTCATGCGTGGCCTTTGTGTGGTTGATGGATTTAATAAATGGCTGGCTCGTCCACGGGGCCACCGAAAGCGGTTTCTAAAAAATCAAAGTCGCATCCTTGGTCGGCTTGCAGGATGTGGCGGCTGAACATCCAGCCATAACCGCGTTCATAGCGCGGCTTCGGGGCTTGCCATTGGGCGCGCCGCTGGGCCAATACCTCGTCACTGACTTCCAGGTGCAGGCGGCGCGCTGGCACATCCACGGTGATCATGTCGCCGTTTTGCACCAAGGCCAAGGGGCCGCCAATGAACGCCTCGGGTGAGACGTGCAAGATGCAGGCGCCATAACTGGTGCCACTCATGCGCGCATCGGACAAGCGAACCATGTCGCGCACACCTTGCGCCAGCAGTTTGCGGGGGATGGGCAATTGGCCCCATTCGGGCATGCCGGGTCCGCCTTGCGGTCCGGCGTTGCGCAGCACCATGACGTGTTCTGCGGTGATGTCTAAATGGTCGTCTTCGACCGCGGCTTTCATCTCCGGGTAGCTGTCAAAAACCATGGCAGGGCCCGTGTGCTGGCGCAAATGGGGCGCACATGCGCTGGGTTTGATCACAGCCCCGGCAGGGGCCAGGTTGCCGCGCAACACCGCCAAGGCGCCTTCGGCATACAAAGGGCGGTCCAAGGGGCGGATCACATCCGAGTTGTATACCTGCGCGTGGGCCACGTTTTCACCCAAGGTCAGGCCATTGACGGTCATGGCATCCAGATGCAGGTGGTTAGACAAGGTCTTGATCAGGGCCGTCATGCCACCTGCGTAGTAAAAATCTTCCATCAAATAGGTGTCACCGCTGGGCCGGATGTTGGCAATGACGGGGATTTTTCGGCTGGCCGCGTCAAAGTCGTCCAGGCCCACGGTGCAAGCAGCGCCCGCACGGCGTGACATGGCCACCAAATGGATGATGGCATTGGTGCTGCAACCCATGGCCATGGCCACGGTGATGGCGTTTTGAAAATGCTGGTGGGTGAGCAGTTTGGCCGGTGTCAGGTCTTCCCAGACCATCTCCACAATGCGCCGTCCACAGGCGGCAGACATGCGCGGGTGATTGGCGTCTGGCGCTGGGATGCTGGAAGCGCCTGGCAGCGTCATCCCCAGCGCCTCGGCCATGCCCATCATGGTGGCGGCTGTGCCCATGGTCATGCAGGTGCCATGGCTGCGCGCAATGCCGCCTTCAATGCCCAACCATTGCACATCGCTGATCTGACCCGCGCGGCGTTCGTCCCAATACTTCCAGGCGTCAGAGCCTGAGCCCAGGGCTTGGCCCTGCCAGTTGCCGCGCAGCATGGGCCCGGCGGGCAGGTAAATGCAAGGCACGCCCGCAGAGATGGCCCCCATCAACAAACCTGGCGTGGTTTTGTCGCAGCCGCCCATCAGAACCGCGCCATCGATGGGGTGGCTGCGGATCAGCTCTTCGGTTTCCATGGCCAACATGTTGCGGTACAGCATGGCGCTCGGGCGCACAAAGGCCTCAGCCAAAGAGATGGCCGGAAGTTCAAGTGGAAAGCCGCCCGCTTGAAAAATGCCGCGTTTGACGTCTTCCACCCTTTGCTTGAAATGGGTGTGGCACGGGTTGATGTCCGACCATGTGTTGACAATCGCAATGACGGGTTTGCCGGCCCAGTCTTGCGGTGCGTAACCCATTTGCATGGCGCGCGAGCGGTGGCCAAAAGAGCGCAAGTCGTCTGGTGCAAACCAACG
>Ga0315908_10004486_pt1 | contig 10052 bp, 24 predicted proteins | sample LakEriMetagenome_12_FD_203520 | JGI IMG/M metagenome (GOLD analysis project Ga0315908, IMG submission 203520) | Freshwater fungal communities from buoy surface, Lake Erie, Ohio, United States - Buoy 4 MA124 | ecosystem: Environmental > Aquatic > Freshwater > Lake > Lake biofilm | place: USA...
TTGATCTAGGTATGAAGTAAACTTTTGTTTTCTTTTTCCCTTCAATCTTTCTTGTTTTAGATACCATGAAGCTTAGCTGTCTTTCATCTAGAAGAACAAACGTTATCCAGTAAACTTCTTTTGGGACACGTTTGACAGTCATGGTTTGTGCACTTCCTCTTTTTATTGACATAACCTTTTTCGTTAGTAAAATACACAATTTTAATTAGTCTGTCAAATATTCGTCCTCATCTTCAGCATTAAAATCTTCAAGAAATAAATATTTCATTATCACTTCTTGATTTTCTGTAAGAGTGTAGATGGTTTCATCCTGTTCATAGGCTTCTCCATCAACCAATATGTACACCTTTCCATCATTATTCTGAATTATCCAGTTTGCATCTTCAATGTCAAATGTTCTAAGTTCATCATCTTCATACACCCATCCTATTTCAGCTGGATAGGCTACAACTAGATCAGATTCATCAGGATTATTCATTTCTAGAGTGAGCATTGGCTCAACAGGAAAACCATGTTTATTCACAAAATTGTCATACTCTTCCTCAATAATATCCTCTTCTAGAAGCCACAGTTCAACAAACTCTCTATCAGTTCCTGGATAGAGACTATTCATGAACCACATGCCTGCTAAAAGATCCTCAGGCTGGTAGAAGTTAACCTTTAAGTTAACCTCTAACCACATTGCATCCCTATCATCAACCTTCCCAGCCATTTTCTTTTTCGAGTCTATTTTGAATATTCATCCAATAGTTGTGTCCTTCTTTTGAATGTTCCCATACAAATGCAGAATATATAAATGCTTCTTCTTCCACTTCAAGTGTAGGATTGATGGGATTCACTTCATTTTGAATGTTTTCAAAATACCTTTGTGCGTCTTCTTCAGACAAATGGGTTTTGGCCCAGTGTTCGAATGTGTTTAATTGTGCTTCCATGATTCATCTGGTTTGCGTGATTGATTAAATATATTCTCAAATACTTCATTGAAACTATAGTTTCCTTTAATTGTGCTTTTTACACCTTGTGGTGCCAGATCTCCTGGTCTTTGAATTTGCTTTTTCATTTTTTGTAAGGTTTAAAGTTTTTCTTTGCAATCTGTAATGCTTCTGTTTCGCTATCAGCGAATCCTGTGTCATAGGTAAAACCATCGTTATACCAATACAACCACTCACCTACATGAGACTGAAATACACCTATTGAATCAATGGGTATCTCTCTCATATAGAATAGGCTCTTTGCTTGTTGTCCTAGATAAATATTCATTCGTAGGTTTCTTTGTAGTACTGTTCAAATTCATGTGTAGAAAAAATACCTTCTTTACTAACTTCTAACATCTGCGCCTTTTCCATTTCTTTGGCATCCTTTAGAATGCTATGCCAAGTGAACTTATCTTTTGGTGTCTCCAACAATCTGTTGAATAACCAATCTACTGCTGTCTGTTTCATAGTCCTATATCAACTTTAGTGTTAGGTGGTGAAAATCCTATTCTTACATTACCCGAAGAGGTAATTCTCATTCTTTCTACTCCTAAGCTTTTATAGTCAGCATCAGAAGTTGAGTCAATTGTTATTTTTGTAGTCGCAACTTGCGACTGCTCTGTTAGTATTATAGGGCTAACCACAGCTGTAGTGGTTAGTAGCCCTAACCGTTTAAGAAAATCTTTTCTGTTCATTTGACTATCTCTTTTAGTTGATTCCAAATGTTCTCTGCATTCTCTCCCCAATACATGTCACACTTACCATCTTTAATAGGTGGTTCCACAAAATAGGATTGATAATCACTAGGCTTTGCTGTGAACCTGTGGCATTTTTCTTTCTGGGGACAATTTGTCCCTGGGCACATTGTTATGTCTGGCATGGTTTTGTTTGTTTTGTGCGTTTAAATTAAATAAAAAAAGCTCTTCATTGCGAAGAGCTCTTTTAAATGTTGTCACTGGAAAGCACTGACGACTTAAATTAACATCTAACCCTATTATTTATTATCCTACTAAGTAACGCTTTTTCAATTGATAATAAACCTGTGTAGGTTTCTTATTCATTGTCCAAGCTATTTCCTTAATTGTAAGTCTATCACGCCAAAGTTCAATTAGCGTCTCAACTTCTTGTTCTGTAAATGCACTCATAGTTTACTCATCATATCCCCATTGATAAATCTTGTCTTCAGGGGCTGTAACACGATAATAGTTTCCCACTTGTTTCACTTCAAATGGTACATTGTATTTCTCTGCTATAGCCCTGAAGTTCTCAAGTTCATCTTCTGTTAGTTTTATCGTCTTTGTCTTTACGTGGCTCATACGTGTAAATCGTTAATAGTATCACTGCTGAAGCTATTACATGAGCCAGAAATACCATCGATGGATGCAATTCCAATGTTCTGCACGTCATAATTATCACCAGCGTAACCATGTAATACACAAATATGTAAAACGCTAGCATTAATGCAATAAAACTTGTCATATTTTTCATATGTTCTTTCAAAGGTGCTTTCATACTTATTAAGAGTTAAACAACAAATCAAAATGATTAACCACTTCATTCATTGTGTCCCACTTGTAAACAAAATGAGATCCCACTTCCTGATGTACGCTAATTGAGAAAGGAATAAATGTTCTTGTAAGGAAACTATTACCCTTCAGAGGGGTAAACTCATCCTCATAAGGATAAGAATAGTAAAACGTATTCTCGTGATCAGTTATCACTATAAACTTCTTTGCTGCTTCAGGCGTATTGATGTCCATCAACACGTCTGCAATTGTTTGATGTGCTTTCATGTGTGTTTTGCTTTGATTTTGATGTTAATGCTATAATAGGTGAGCCTTTTATCCTGACTGCTCATCAGTCGCACAAATCAACCCTTAAAAGATGATTTGTGGATTATACTTGGCAAATTCCATCCACCATACAATGAGCATGATCATTAGAATTGCTAATAAGCTAAAGAATACCACTCTTTCGCTAAACTCTTTTTTGGTTAATCTTTTCATGTGCGTTTTGATTAAATTATTCTTCTTCGTTACCAAATAACTCATTCCATTCTGTTGGATGAATACCAGAGATGATGAACTCACGTTCTTCAGCAGATAAATCAGGAAATGCTTCTTGAGCAAGTCCTGATCTACCATTCATAAAGTCAAACAGTTGTTGTGTTGTGATGTTAATTTCCATCTCATACACTTTACCTGTAACAATACTCTTTCTTTCAACTATCATCTTCGTCATCCTCCCATTCTGTCCAATCTGTCCAATAAATGACATCATCAGCATACGCATCGTCAATATCTCTATATCCACGATCTATGCACCATTGTAAAGCGTCATGTGCATATTTAAAATACACACATCCATCATCACCAACCCACCCCTCATTCATTCCTTCACCTGTTACGGAACACTGTCTAGCATATTTCATAAAACAAAGAAAAGAATTACTCCAACTAGTAATAAAACCATCATCCATATACACTGATTGAGTGTTGTTTGATGAACTTTCTTTACAGCTTCTATATCTGTAGCCTCTTCTCTAATCTTTGCATCAACAGCAAGAGCGTAAAGGGCTGACATAAAGAAGATGAACAAACATCCAAGAAGATTGTAATCATTAAGACCCATCTCCATTGCGTAACCAGCAAATATTAGCATACCTACTGTCAATAATCCTGCAAGGATAGCAGTGCTAAACGCTATTCCTCTAGCTAATTTTAAAATGTTCATGTGTGTGTTTGATTATAAATAATGATGAATAAATGGAAAACAATACATACTGTCAATTAGGACACATACAATCAATGCTTGCAATGTCTCTTTTCTCGTGCCCTTGAAATTGGGCATTACACATAATGTAATCATGTTCTTGTGCGTTTAAAATGAATGAATAAATAAAATGCAGGCTTTGCACCTGCTTGGGAGCATCTGACCCTCCAAATCCCTCTGCACTCAATTGTAATAGAATAGTGAACATCTCTCTGAGACTATTTAACTATACCAGTGGTCACACGTGCGCATATAGTGTCTATTACAACTGCTCATCCTTGGGAAATGAGTTATGGTGCATTATGTAAATGTGAGCCAGATATATGTTACAAAGAACTCAATCTATACTACTCTCACATTTGAACCAGTAGTGTGGTTAAAAGAAAGACAAATCATCAATATGAACTCCATCAATGATTAGACCTTTAGGATCAAAAGGATAACTATCCCATTCCCATTCTACAATACCATTATGTTCAATCCTATATGGAACTTTAATAGTATTAGAATAAAGACTGATCACAATTATCTTATCTCCTCTTCCTAATTCTTCATCAAGATTAGGGAAACTACCTTCATAATTAGTAGTTGTTTTCTTCGTTTTGTTAATGATTGTGTACATACAAATGTTAATTAATGCTATACGACATGTCTAAAGAATGAAATGAAGGACATTGATCAACACCCTTATATCCCCTATTAGTGACACTCCTACTCTAATACTCACAACTATTTCTTTATAAAGTACAACACAAAGTTTCCATTTCCTCGAGGAAAACTTTATTAAATTGTACATTACCCTAGAAACGTTGCATTTTAATAAGAATAGGCTAACTACACAGATCACACCATATATAATACAACGCAACATGCTTATATATGTCTGATTTGCTCAGATGCATTTCTGTGTAATTAGCCCACCCAAACGTTTATACTCCCACCCTGTACATAAAAGAAAAAGTGGATCAAAGATCCACTAATTCTTCTAGGCTAACAGGAGCACTTTCCCAAGCCTTAACTTCACTCACGTTCAATTCAACGAGTTCAGTGCCTGGTAAAGTAACGGTGTAGATTATGGAAGTCTTTCCATTCTCATCTGGTTTTGTAGTGGATTCAACTACAGGCATGCCTAGTAATTGACTAGCACTCATTGTCTTCTCGCGAAGATGTTTGCTAACAGCAGGTGAGCAGAAGATTCTTCCTTGTTGACCATCAGCAGTCTTGAGGTCAAGAAAGATTCTACTTTTACCAGCAAAGTTTGCTGGTGAGATAAAGATTTTACCACCTTCGCCAAGGATTTCTACTAACTTGCCTACTACTGTTGATGGTTCTGATTTGGTTAAATGAGGATAATGTACCATGATTTTTGATTGGTTAAGTGTGTTTGACGGGGAGCCACTCGACTCCCCCAACTTTGCGTGGGGTTGCTGTTGGAAGTAAGCTACCCTCCCATTGACACAATAGTTTTCCAAATTTTGAAAATTTTGGTGGGGGGCTTCTTACGAACAACCTCATAGGGCGGGGTGCTTATTGAAAAACAGAAATAATAAAATTTGTTATTTTCACGGAGGATGTTTTATATTTGTTATAAACCAATGGTGAAATGATTGTACAACGATTAAAGAAGGAGCTCATTAATGACACGGAAGTATCGCATAGATACTATTCTGTTCTTTCTGCATTGAATGATTTGGAGCTTACAGAGAGAGAAGTTCAGTTGATGTCGTTCATTGCTGTTTCTGGAAGTATTTCTGTTCCTAGTAATAGAGAGAAGTTTTGTCAAACCTATCAGACAACAGGAGCTACAGTGAACAACATGGTGAGCAAGCTCAAGAAGCGTAACTTGCTTCTCAAGAAGGATGGAAAGATTGTTGTCAATCCGTTGATATCGTTGGATTTCTCAAAAGACATTTCGTTAGAGATAAAGATTTTACATGGAGGAAAAGCTTAGTTCGATGTCTCATAGAGATTGGTTTGTCAAGCGATTGGCAGCCCAGCTTAATATAGATGTCAGTGTTGTTGATGAGGTGATTAAGCATCAGTTTGACAGCGTCATTAATGCTACACAAAGGCATAAGATAGTGGAGATTTCTGGATGGGGTACGTTGAGGTGGAGTGATGAAGCTGCTCAGAAAAAGCTTGACACAATGGATGCTCAAATACGTGCTATTAGAAATAAGATTGCATCCTCTGACAGTGAGACAAAGGTTCAGAAGTGGAATGATGTGATAGATGAGATGCTACTGAAACGTAAAATATTAATCAATAGAATAAATGAGCTTAACGCAGATTTACGAAGGTTGGAAAAACAATCTGTTTCCAGAAGAAAAACTAAAGGAACAGATCGATCAGGTGGCAGCGGAGAGAATAGCAATTTGTGACGATTGTCAATTCCATTCTAAGAATTACAAGACAATACGTCCAGATGCACATTGCACAAATTGTGGATGTACGCTTTCTGCTAAAACAAAATGTCTTTCATGTGCCTGCCCACTTAACAAGTGGACCCCTGTAATGACAAGAGAACAAGAAGACGAATACGATAATGAAGCGACAGAACAATAAAGAAATCAGGTTTCGTAAGATTAACTTACAGTTTCTCATAGAAACCTTGACACATATATATGATGCAGGAGCTGATTATGTAGATATAGTGGGCACACAAGATGATGTGCAGGACACAATAAACATTATTGTGCAAGACGATTACATGACAGAGGAGCCTATTGAAGAGGAAGAAGATATTCCTGATGATGACGAGCCTCAAAAACTTTCTGATGAAGATATAAACAATTTGATAGATGAATAGAGCTATGGTTGGACAGGAATCTATGTCCGTGATTGAGAGATTGGCTGCATTATGCGCCACGCCTGGTATTGATGACAAGACCAAGGAGATTGCTAACAAGCAAATACAGGAGCTGCTTAGCGGCCCTATACAAGTGAGTGTGTTAGAGCTGAAGACAGCTGCACAGGGAATTGTAACCCTATCCTAATGGCTGCTCCAAAGAAGACAACATACGTTAATACGGAGCTAGATTGGGCAGAGCAACAGCTTGCTAGCTGGAAGCAATATGTCGATGCTAATCCTTTGCATGAGTTGAAGGATAGAATTGAATGGAAGCCTACAGCTAAGGGCGGAATGCTGCCTATGGTAATTGCTAGTATTGAGAGTCAGGGTAAGTTTATACAAGAAACCATGAAGAACTATCTGGCTCTTCTTGAAGTGGTGGATAAACTGAGAGAGAAGGAGGAATCGAAGATTGAAATACGTGGTAACGGAGATCTAGGCTCTATGGCTGAGGATTTTCTTAAGGGTAGACGATGAATTTAGAGAATGTTTCATATAGTGAATGGCTGATTAATCAAACACGCCTTCCTGACAAGAGTTCACAGGAATACAAGCCCTTCTTCGAGTTTCATAAGAAGCTATGTCTTGATGGATTCATGATGGATGGTGTGTTTATCAATCCATTCCTGTATTGGCATCTCAATCTATGGCATACAGAAGTGGATGTTATGGATGATAGAGGACGCATCTACCAGAAATACGCCAATCCGTCTCTCAGAGATAATGAATGGCTAGTGACAAATGAAATAGACAGGGCCCATGCTGAGAAGCGTGGGTTGGTCATTTTGGGAATTAGACGTTTTGCTAAGTCTGTCTTAGAAGCAAGCTACATTGCATGGGGAGCAACATTTGATGAGAACTCACAGAACGTTATTGCTGGCTTGAATGCCCCAGATATTAAGCTTATTACAGACAAGCTTGACAAGGGCTTGAACTTTCTGCCAGAATACTTCAGATGGCAGCGTGTAGAGGACAATTGGAAGAATCAAGTGACGTTAGGTATTAAGACTAAGAGTGGAGAACGTATTCCCTTCTCACAAATCCTAATACGTAACCTTGATGAGGGCAATAACGAAGAAGCTATTGCTGGTACAAAGCCACGTAAGCTTATTATTGATGAGATTGGTAAAGGATCTTTCTTGAGAGGATTGCAAGCTGCTGTTCCTGGATTTACAACACCATTTGGATGGGGATGTTCTCCTATTCTTACAGGTACAGGGGGTGACATGAAGAGGTTTATGGATGCTAAGTCATTGATGTTTGATGTTGACAATTACAACTTCTTGACATACAACAATGAGGAAGACACTAGACGTGTACATGGCTTGTTTATTTCTAACAAGTATAGAATGGAAGCCAAAGAACCTGGCACGCTAGGTAGCTATTTGAATGCCCCACGCACTAGCGACCTACACAATGTACAAATGCTAGTGTCTAATGAGGAAAAAGCGAACCAAATCACTAATGATAACCTAGAAAGACTAAAGAAAGCTGGCGATAGAGTTGCTTATTTGAAAGAAAAAATGTATTATCCACAGAAGGTGGATGACATATTCCTAAACGAAGACACAAACATCTTCGATATAGAAGCTGCTAAGAGACAGAAGATCAGATTACTACAGAACGAAAGAACTGGAACACCTGTTATATTATTTAGTGACGAAGGAAAGATTGGTCATGAGTTCACAGACAAGATGCCAATTACAAACTTTCCTCTTAAGAGTACAGATGCTAAGGATGCTCCTGTAGTGATATATGAATTCCCTATAGAGAATCCTCCGTATGGATTGTATGTTGCAGGAGTTGACCCCTACAGACAAGGACAGGCAAAGTATTCAACTTCACTAGGTTCTGTGTATATTTACAAGAGAATGCACGATCTCACTGGTGAAAAATATCAGGATATGTTCGTAGCTTCGTATTGTGCAAGACCTGATAAGAAGGAAACGTGGGAAGAACAGGCTAGATTATTAATTAAATATTACAACGCTAGGGCTCTCTGTGAAAATGATGATATTTCTTTCATCGAATACATGAAGAGTAAGGGGGATGCTCACTATCTAGAGAAGCAACCACAATGGTTGTTAGAAGTGATTCCAAACACCACTGTGAAACGAGAGTATGGTATTCACAGATCAGCCCAAAAAATAATTGACTACCTACATACATGTCTGAAGAGATACATGGAGGATGTTATTTATTCTGAGAAGGATGATGAAGGAAATGTAACTAAAGAAGTTACAGGTGTGAGTAAGATGTTTGATCCTATGTTGCTTGAAGAAATCATTCAATATAATGATGAAGGCAACTTCGATAGGATTATTGCAGCGGAACTAGCTATAGCTCAGGCACTTAAGATGGACCCCATATTTGGAAGAATTGGTGGGACAAATGATGATAGGGTGAAGTCGCTGTACAGTAAGAAATTAAAGAGCAACACGCTATTTAGCAGCTCTAGAAATATGTTCAATACGAGAAAAAATAAATTATTTTCATAATGGCAATCATTAGATATACAAAGGACGCAACCATACGATATGCCTATCTTAACATTTTCCCTGATCAATTCAAGACAGAGAAAGAGAAGCAGGACGAGAGTTGGGTAAAAAACACGATGGATTATTTTGCAAACAAGTCGTATGCAGAATACATGAAGAGTCGTGATACATTTGTTAAAAATTATGACCTTGTAAAAGGCATCCTGAGAATGGAGGACTTTTATCAGGAGCCAGATGTAAAATCATTTACAGAAATACTACAGGGAGACTTAGGGCTTCCTGCCTATGTAAAACATTATTCTATTGTAACAACACCAATTAATGAGCTTGTAGGCGAAATATCTAAGCGTCCAGATACATTTCGTGTAAAGGCATTTGATGATGATAGCCAGTCTGAAGAATTACAATTCAAGACAGATGTTCTGCAAGAGTTTATTATTTCTCAAGCCAGACAGAATATAATGCAGAAGCTAGCTATGCAGGGTCAAGAAGTTGATGAAGAGCAGCTAGAACAAATTACAATGGAGCAAGTGAAGGATCAGCTTGATTCTTACACATCTGTAGCAGAGAAGTGGGCCAACCACATTTTGACATGTCAGAAAGCAGAATTCAATCTTAAAGAGAAAAGCGAAGATGCATTCAGAGATATGCTTATTTCTGCTAGAGAGTTCTATCACATCTATGAAGACAACTCCAAGCTTGGATTTAACATAGAAGTGGCCAACCCAAAGAACACATGGTTCTTAACCACACCAGATAGAAAGTGGATTTCTGATCCTACAGGTAGAAATCAAGGAGCGTATGCTGCTGGTACTGTGCAAGTTATGGAATTGTCAGAGATTATTGAGAGTATTCCTGACTTGACAAAAGAAGAGATTGACCATTTACGAAGCTCATTGCAAGACTATGGATTGATCAACGTTCGTGAATCCAATCTTGGTAATCCTAACGCTGCTA
>Ga0315908_10004487_pt1 | contig 10052 bp, 10 predicted proteins | sample LakEriMetagenome_12_FD_203520 | JGI IMG/M metagenome (GOLD analysis project Ga0315908, IMG submission 203520) | Freshwater fungal communities from buoy surface, Lake Erie, Ohio, United States - Buoy 4 MA124 | ecosystem: Environmental > Aquatic > Freshwater > Lake > Lake biofilm | place: USA...
GTGGCCTGGAATAAACACCGTGTCGTCGCCCATGGGCCACAAGCGCTGCGTGATGCTGTTGATCAAATCATCGTGGTTGCCCTGCGGAAAATCGGTGCGGCCAATGCTGCCAGCAAACAGCACATCTCCCACAAACGCCCGCTTGATGTCTGGCGAGTAAAACACCACATGGCCGGGGGTGTGACCTGGGCAATGGCGTACTTGCAGTGTGTGAGCGCCCAGTGTGACGGTGTCGCCATCGTGCAGCCAGCGCGTGGGTGTGAAGGTGCGTGAGGGCGGGAAATGGTAGTTGGCCGCGGCCTGCGGCAAGCCGTCAATCCAAAATTGATCGCCCTCATGGGGCCCGATGATGGGCAGGCTCAGCTTCTCGGCCAAGTCGGCGGTGGCACCTGCGTGGTCGACGTGGGCGTGGGTGAGCCAAATTTGTTCCAGCCTGACACCGAGTTGTTGGCAGGCGTCTTGCAACACGGGCAAATCGCCACCGGGGTCGATGATGGCGGCCTTGTGCGTTTCATCGCACCAAACGATGGAACAGTTTTGTTGGAAGGGGGTGACGGGGACGGTTTGGTACTGCAGCATATGCCGCAAATCTTAGCGGCAATTGACAGCAGCTTGACTCAACATTCATCCGTCCCATGCCCAGGCGCCGCCTGCGTGGGCACATGGTGGCGCAAGCCCACTTGCTGGTTGTGTTCATCCACAAACACCAGCTGAGGTTCATGGGCAGCCACTTGGTCTTCATGCACTTGCGCGAATGAGGCAATGATCAATAAGTCACCCACGCTGGCGCGGCGAGCCGCTGAACCATTCACAGAGATCATCCCCGAGCCACGCTCGCCTTTGATGGCGTAAGTGATGAAGCGTTCGCCGTTGTTGATGTTCCAAATGTGGACTTGTTCGTTTTCACAAATGTTGGCGGCATCCAGCAGGTTTTCGTCGATGGCGCAGGAGCCTTCGTAATGGAGCTCGCACTGCGTGGTCACGACGCGGTGGATCTTGGATTTCAGCAGGGTACGAAACATGGTGAGAAAGTTTTCAGACGAACTAATGCCCCAATCATAGAGGGCGAAGCTGAGCGTTAACTAACAAGAATCAGCTTGTGTCAGTGGTCCAAAAACCGCGCTGCACCAAGGCCTGCCAAGCGTCCGCTGGCCAAACAGGCGCTCAGCAAGTAGCCCCCTGTGGGCGCTTCCCAATCCAACATTTCGCCCGCCACAAACAAGCCGGGCAGGGTGTTGGCCATGAGGTGGGCGTTCAGCGCCTCTAGGCGGACGCCACCTGCGCTGCTGATGGCCTCATCGATCGGACGGGTCTTGTCAAGCGTGATGGGCAGGTGTTTGATAGCCGCCGCCAACTGCAAGGGGTTGGCCATGGCTTCTTTGCTCAGCACTTCGTGCAGCAGGCCCAAATGCAAAGCGGTGAGGTTGAGTCGGCTTTTCAAATGGCTGCTGAGCGAGCGCGTCCCACGCGGATGCGACACTTCGGCCAGCACGCGCTCGGGCGTGTAGTCGGGCTTCAAATCAAGGTGAAAGGTGGCTGTGCCGCTGCGCTCAATTTCGTCGCGCAACACAGCCGATGCGGCATAAATCAAACTGCCCTCAACGCCTGTGGCGGTGACCACAAACTCACCGCGGCGATGAAAACGCTGGCCCACACTGTCGTGGAACGACAAAGCCACCGACTTGAGCGGTACGCCTGCAAATTGCTTTGACAAGTGGCTGCTCCAGCCTGTCTGACCATTCAAGCCCTTCACATCAAAGCCGCAGTTGCTGGGGCGCAGTGGCGACACCTCTATGCCCAATGCGCCCAACCAGGGTTGCCACGCGCCGTCAGAGCCGAGTTTGGCCCAGCTGGCGCCGCCCAAGGCCAGCAGCACGGCATCGGCGTGCGCCGTGCGAACGCCTTGAGGGGTGTCAAAGCGCAAGCTGAATTGTTTGTTTTCATGCTGCAAAGCGCCGCACCAGCGGTGGCGCATATGAAACGTCACGGGCACACCTTGTGTGGGGTGACGCAGCCGGTGCAACCATGCACGCAGCAGCGGTGCGGCCTTCATGTCGGTGGGGAAGATGCGCTGCGAGCTGCCCACAAAGGTGTCAAGACCCAAGCCCTTGACCCATTCACAAATGGCAACGGCATCCCATGTGCTTAGCCACGCACCACAAGCTTCGCTGCGTTCGGCATAACGGGTGGTAAAGAGCTCAAAAGGCTCGGCGTGTGTGAGGTTGAGCCCGCCTAAGCCTGCCAGCAAAAATTTTCGGCCCACCGATGCCATGGCGTCATACACCTGCACACGCACGCCTGCAGCGCTGAGCATCTCAGCAGCCATCAGGCCGGCGGGGCCAGCGCCAACGATGGCGACGTGGGGTGGTTGAGTGGGGGTCACGGCGCAAGTGTAGGCGGCGCAAGTCGCAGCTTGTCATCCTCAACCAAGCGACGTCAAATAGGTGCATGCAGCACTTTTTTTGGATAAAGCCATGCAAAGCACAAAGATTACAAACTCGTAATTCAAAGAGAAGTTCATGGATTGGAGGCCAAAATCAAATCATGAATATTTTGTTGGTTGAAGACGAGCAACACATTGCCGATTTCATCATGTCGGGTTTCCGAGCGGAAGGGTTTGCCGTTCATCATGACGCAGATGGCTTCAGAGGGCTCAACACGGCCTTGATCAAAAAATTTGACGCCATTGTGTTGGACGTGTCTATGCCATTGCTAGATGGATTTGAGGTGCTGGGTGAGATTCGTCGCAAAGGTTTAAAAACCCCAGTCATGATGCTCACGGCCCGCACCGAGCTCATCGATCGGTTGAAAGGGTTTGAAAAAGGGGCCGACGATTATTTGGCCAAGCCTTTTTTCATTGAAGAGTTGGTGGTGCGTGTCAAAACCTTGATTGCGCGCCAAACGGGGAGCGCGCAACCCACGATCACGCAAAGCGGCGTGACGCTCAACCGGTTTTCACGTGTTGCGCAATGGGGCAAGCAAACAGCCTTACTGACGCAGCGTGAGTTTGTGTTGTTGGAGAGCTTTTTGTTGTCGCCTGGGCAAATATTCACACGACAACAAATCCTCAAGCAAGTCTGGAATGTTGACTTTGACCCGGGCACCAATGTGGTGGATGTATGCATTCAGCGCCTGCGCCGCAAATTGGATGATTCCAGTTCAGATGCATTGCGAGCCTTTCCCTTAGAAACGATACGTGGCGTGGGCTATCGACTTAACAATGTTTAGTATGCAGCGCTCATTTAAGTTTTATGTTTTTTTGTCGGTTACCTTGTGCGTGGTCATTTTCGTCGGTGCATCTCGCATGATGGTCAGGTGGACCAGTGGTGAACCATTTCGGATGTACTTCAGTGATGTGGTGGCGCTGCAAGTGCAAAAAGAGTTGGTTGCCAACCCAAGCACCCTCGATTTGAAGACGCTCCAAGTGAGTCTGGAAAGAACGATCTCATTTCTTCAACCCAATGATGTTCTTGTGTATTCAAACCTATTACAACCAAGCGCGGAAGCGGCGGATTTTGCGCTGAGCTTGACCTCCCAAGCCCTTGAGTGGCAGGCCTTAGATACAAAACCATTCGAAGCTACCACCACCACGTGGCGTCAAGAAACTTGGCATCTGCTGCGTTTGTTGCGGGACTCTCAGTCTATTTATATTGCGGTGAAGGCGACGGCGTTTCAAAAACCATTGGAAGAAATATTGGAAGTCAGAAATCAAGTCGCTTTAAAAACACTTCCCTTGCTTATTCTTTTCACGATACTGACCACTTCTTTCATCATTTATTTCGTACTCAAACCCATTAAAAATTTGCAAAACGCATTCACTGAAATCAAACTCTCTAGCCCCGATACGCACATAAAAGTCAAGGACAACTTCACAGAGTTCGCTATCTTCATTCGGTATTTCAATGAATTGATTGACAGGCTCAAAGCCAGCTACACCCAAGCGGCTCGTTTCTCCAGCGATGCAGCGCATGAGCTGCGAACGCCGCTCACCATCATTCGCGGCCATTTGCACCGATTGATCAACCAAGTGCCCGACGGCTCCACGACTCAAGTGGAGTTGTCGCTGGTGTCAGAGGAGGTGGAGCGGTTGATCTCCATTTCCAACAAATTGCTTTTTCTCTCGCAAGCCGACGCGGGTCAAATTGGGCTTGACAAGGAAGAGGTCAACCTCAGCGATGTGGTTGGGCAAATCATGGACGACATCAACAGCGACAGGCCCGACTTGGTGTTGACAAAGGCCATCGACGGGGTCATCTTGTTCAAGGCTGATCGCGACTTGTTGATTCAATTGATGCGAAACCTTTTTGGCAATGCCGTCAAATACAACCGCATCCAAGGCTCGATCGACTTTCAAGCACATATGACTCGGGGCCATGTGCACTTTTCGATCACCAACACAACCAAGCTCACCACAAGCGGTCTCGATGACCGCATCTTTGAGCGCTTCTATCGGCACCTGCAGCTCGAGGGGCTGGAGGAGGGCGCTATTTCAGGCTCAGGACTGGGGTTGAGTTTGTGCAAAGAAATTGTCAAAGTTCATGGGGGAGATCTTCATTTGCAAATCACGCCAGATCGAAAGGTTTGTATGAATGGCAAGATTGCCGTGCGTTGATAAATTACAAAACTGTCGGGAACGATTAAACCTTCGTAGTAATTCAAGCCAACACGTCAGCTCACTTTTAAGCTCAGGCCATCGATTTGAAGGATGGTCCTATGAAGCTCATTTCACAATGCCTGCTTGCCTTTTTCATGTGCATGCCCCTACTTAGCTTGGGAAACACTGCGCAGTGTGCAAACATCAAAGACAACGACAAGCGCTACTTGTGCACCGCCGTTGGCTTGAAAAATTTGGCCGTATGCAATGAAATATCCACACAAGATGGTGCTTTCCATTGCAAGGCCATGACGATGGGGAGCTCGGGCTATTGTGAAAAAGTAAATTTAGGCAACCGAGCCCAATGCCTCCTTGACTTGCGGAACCAACAGCGCAAGAGCATGTGGGGCGTTTCTTGACATTACAAAGTCGTCATTTGACATGACAGACCTCTAATACTTGACAAGGATCAAGCACCAAAGCCTTACCTTGAAACTAATTTAATTAGGTTTCAAGATGAAGTTAAGTCATATATTTGTGGGTACCTGCCTTTTCGCAACATCCTTGGTTGGTTTTTGCCAATCGGTGAACGATTGCGAATTGAAAAAAAATAAAGATGAGCAGTACCTTTGCACGGCCACCAGCATGGTGAATGTGGTGGTGTGCGACCAAATTTCGACCAACGATGGCCGCCATTACTGCCGAGCCATGGTCCAGCGCAATTCACATGGGTGTGACGGCATCACAAGCCCTGTTAAGCGACAATCCTGTTTGATGGCCGTGCGCGACAAGCAACGCGCCGCCAATTGGGCTATTCGTTAAAGGCTTGTCAATGAATGATCTTGTAGTGAAGTATGGCGGCACTGCTGGCCTGAAAAAAATCATAGAAACCTTCTACCAAAAAGTGTGCAACGAGCGCGGTTTGATGCATTACTTCTTCTCGGTGCCCTTGGTGCAAATCATGGCGGATCAATTGACGTATCCGCACTTCATCATGCGCAAGCCAGACATTGATTACCGCAACGGACCCAAGCAAACGGGCGTGAAAGAAATACGCATTGCTCTGCACATCTTTGAAGACGTCGTCAAGATGCTGCACATCGTGCTTGCCGGTGCCAAAGTGCATCGCAATGACGCGCCACGCATGGCGACGCACATCATTGAGTTGATCGAAGAAACCAGAAGCAGAATGGCCGATACCAAAAAGGCGTTTTACACACCAGCTGAGATGAGCAGGGATACCTTGCTGACGTTCTACCGCGCCCAAACCATCGAAACAAAGCTGGATGAGGCGACGGGGGAAATCCGCACCTTGGCGATGCAAGGCCTGGCTTATCCAATGAGCACCTTGTTCAATGAACGCGAAGCAACCATCCAGCTCATTGCCCGCGCACAGGCCCTTGAGTCGGTCGAAGTCGATGACGTTCAGCCCATCGTGATGGCCGCCTCAACCAAGGTAGTGCCCATCCATTTCTCAACTTATGCCGATGAAACTGGACGCGCCATCTTTGAGGGGAGATACCAAATCTCTACCAAGTTCGGGGTGCCTAAACGCTTGCTGCAACTCGTGACCAATAACTTCACTTGGCGCTTTGAGGAAGCCTTTAAGGTAGACGAACAAAAGCTCCTCATCAATGTCGTTGCGCCGGTGAAGAACGGCCCGTTGTACGACTGATTTAATATTTTCTTTAGCTTAGCCCCTATCAAGATTTCCTCAACTTAGGTTGATCAAGCCCTCATACGTGATGGTGACGGGGGCGTGGTCTGAAAACTTCTCGTCTTTGTAAATCCAGTCGCTTCGTGCTTTGTTGGCTACCGCTGGCGTAGCCAAGTGGTAGTCCAAACGCCAGCCCACGTTGTTGGCATAGGCTTGGCCACGGTTGCTCCACCAGGTGTAGCAAGCGTCAGTGGTGTTGGGTTGCAGCTGGCGGTACACATCCACCACGCCGCCATCGGTGGTGAGCTGGGTCATCCACGCACGCTCTTCGGGCAAAAAGCCGCTGTTCTTTTTGTTGCCCTTCCAGTTTTTCAAGTCCGCTTCGTTGTGCGCGATGTTGATGTCGCCGCACAGCACAAATTCGCGCTGCTGTTTCAAGGCGTTGAGGTGCGGGTACATGGCAGCTAAGAAACGAAACTTGGCGTCTTGACGTTCAGGGCCCGACGAGCCGCTGGGAAAGTAGCTGCTGATGATGGACAGCTTTTGGGTGGGTGTGTCAAAGCGCAGCTCGATGTAGCGGCCTTCGGCATCAAACTCGCCGCCGTCAAAACCCACCATCACATCACTGGGCTCGTGCTTGGTGTAGATGCCCACGCCTGAGTAGCCTTTTTTTTCGGCAAAGTGAAAGTGGCCTTTGAGACCTGCCAAGGTGTCGAATGTGCCAGCGATGTCTGGCGCTTGGGCTTTGATTTCCTGCACGCAAATACAATCAGGGCTGGCTTTTTCGAGCCAAGCTTCCACGCCCTTGCGGGTGGCTGAACGAATACCGTTGAGGTTGAGGCTGGTTAGTTTGAACAAGGATATTCCCCATGAGTCAGAGTGCGGTTGCCAACGATGCGTTGGCACAAGAGTTTGTGCAATTTTCGCTGGATTGTGGCGTGCTGAAATTTGGGGAGTTCAAAACCAAAGCGGGCCGCATGAGCCCTTACTTTTTCAATGCGGGTTTGTTTGACGATGGTGCGAAGTTGGGCAAGCTGGCTGGCTTTTATGCACAGCGTTTGGTGCAAAGCGGCATTGAATTCGACATGATCTTTGGCCCCGCCTACAAAGGCATTCCATTGGGCGCAGCTGTGTCGATCGAGTTGGCGCGTTTGGGCAAAAACGTGCCTTTTGCCTACAACCGCAAAGAGGCCAAAGACCACGGCGAAGGTGGCAGCTTGGTGGGCGCGCCCCTCAAAGGCCGCGTGTTGATCGTGGACGATGTGATGAGTGCGGGCACTGCGGCACGCGAATCCATCGCCCTTATCCAAGCTGCTGGCGCCACGCCGCATGCGGTAGCGATTGCGCTAGACCGCCAAGAAATGGCCACCGAAAACCAAGCCGATGGCACCACCCAAGATGTGCCTTACAGCGCGGTGCAATACGTGCGCGAACAAGTGGGCTTGCAGGTGTGTGCGATTGCTGAGCTCAGCGATTTGCTGACCTACTTGAATGCGCAAGATGGCCATGCCATGGGTGAGCACTTGGCACGCACGCAGGCGTATCGCGCGCGCTACGGTGTGAACTAACGCAACTTTTTCATCAACAGTTCGTTGACTTGCGCAGGGTTGGCTTTGCCCTTGCTGGCCTTCATGATGGGGCCGACCAAGCCGTTCAGCGCCTTGGCATTGCCAGCCTTGAACTCTTGCACGTTTTTGGGGTTGGCGGCCAGCACGTCGTCGATGATCTTTTCTAGTTCGCCCGTGTCGTTCATCTGCTTGAGGCCTTTGGCCTCGATGATGGCGTCGACATCGCCACCTTCTGACCACAACGCATCAAACACCTGACGCGCGGCGTTGTTGCTGATGGTGTTGTCGCTGATGCGGCCGATCAGAGCCGCCAGGTGGGCGGCGCTCACTGGCGCTTGCTCGATGGCAATTTCGCTTACGTTCAGGCGGCGCGACACTTCGCCCATGATCCAGTTGCTGGCCAGTTTGGCTTGGCCGCTGGCTTTGGCCGTAGTTTCAAAGTAAGCGGCCACCGCCTTGCTTTGGGTGAGTTGTGTGGCGTCGTATTCGGGCAGGGCATAGTCGCGCACAAAGCGCTCGGCCATCACGCGGGGCAGCTCGGCCATTTCGCTCTTGACGCGCGCCACCCAGTCGCGGCCAATCACCAAAGGTGGCAGGTCTGGGTCGGGGAAATAGCGGTAGTCGGCGGCGTCTTCTTTGGTGCGCATGGCGCGCGTTTCACCCGTGTCGGTATCAAACAGCACGGTGGCTTGCTGGATGGCATGGCCGTCTTCGATCTGGTCGATTTGCCAGCGCACTTCATAGTCGATGGCTTGCTGCATGAACTTGAAGCTGTTGAGGTTCTTGATTTCGCGGCGCGTGCCCAGGGGCTGCCCAGGTTTGCGAACCGACACATTGGCGTCGCAACGGAACGAGCCCTCTTGCATGTTGCCGTCGCAAATGCCGATCCAGGTCACGATCTTGTGCAGCTCTTTGGCGTAGGCCACGGCCTCTTCGCTGCTGCGCATGTCGGGCTGCGTGACGATTTCGAGCAGGGGTGTGCCAGCGCGGTTCAGGTCGATGCCGCTTTGTCCGCCGCCACCCAGTGCTGAATCCTCATGCAATGATTTGCCTGCGTCTTCCTCAAGGTGGGCGCGCTCTAGGCGCACAGTTTTATGCACGGTCTCTTGGCCCACTTCCAAGAAGAACGACACCTCACCGCCTTGCACCACCGGAATTTCAAACTGGCTGATTTGGTAGCCCTTGGGCAGGTCGGGATAGAAGTAGTTTTTGCGCGCAAAAATGCTGCGCTCAGCGATGTGTGCGTTGACGGCCAAGCCGAACTCGATGGCGCGCTCAACAGCGCCCATGTTCATCACGGGCAGCGTGCCGGGCAGGGCCATGTCCACCGCGCAGGCTTGCGTGTTGGGCTCGGCGCCAAACGCGACCGAGGCGCGGCTGAAAATTTTGCTTTTTGTCGCGAGTTGGGCGTGTGTTTCAAAGCCGATGACGACTTCGTAGCCTTGGACTAATTTGGGTGCAGTCATTTCAGATGCCCTCCGGTTGTTGGAGGTGATGGTCAGTGGCCAATTGGTATTGGTGTGCAACATTGAGCAAACGTGCTTCTTGCAAATAGTTGCCAATCAGTTGCAAGCCCACAGGCAGATGGTCGGCACCAAAACCCACAGGCACGCTCATGCCGGGCAAGCCCGCCAGTGACGCAGGCAAGGTGAAGATGTCGGCCAAGTAGTCGGCAAGACTGGCCTCTTTTTGGTCGCTGGCGCTGCGGCCAAGCTTCCACGCGACGGTGGGGGCGACGGGGCCGGCAATCACATCACACGTGGCAAAAGCGTGTTGAAAGTCGTCTGCAATCATGCGGCGAATTTTTTGGGCTTGCAGGTAGTAGGCGTCGTAGTAGCCGTGGCTGAGCACATAGGCGCCTGTCATGATGCGGCGTTTGACCTCTTCGCCAAAGCCCTCAGCGCGGGTCTTTTTGTACATGCTGACCAAGTCGGTGTAATCCTTGGCGCGGTGGCCAAACTTCACGCCATCAAAGCGGCTCAGGTTTGAGCTGGCTTCGGCCGGCGCAATGATGTAGTACACCGGAATGGCCAGCTCGGTGCGCGGCAGCGTGATGGGCACGAGCTTGGCGCCTTGGGCCTCCAAGGTTTTGAGCGCGGCGTCAATCGCCGTGCGTACATCCGTGGCAAGGCCGTCGCCAAAAAACTCTTGGGGAATGCCGATGCGCAGGCCAGCCAAACTGTCGCCGAGCTTGGCAGAGAAGTTCTCGCCAGGCACGTCGAGTGAAGTGGAA
>Ga0315908_10004488_pt1 | contig 10050 bp, 17 predicted proteins | sample LakEriMetagenome_12_FD_203520 | JGI IMG/M metagenome (GOLD analysis project Ga0315908, IMG submission 203520) | Freshwater fungal communities from buoy surface, Lake Erie, Ohio, United States - Buoy 4 MA124 | ecosystem: Environmental > Aquatic > Freshwater > Lake > Lake biofilm | place: USA...
TTCCCCCCCACACACCCGGCACCACCCGCCCCCGGGGCGGCCCGCCCCCCCCCCCCCCCTACCCTTTCCCCTCTCCCCCGCCCCGCCCCGCCCCTCTGCCACGCCGCCCCTCCCGCCGCCCATCAGGCTCACAACATGCACACCTCCATCCCACCCCACCCCGCCACCCGCCCCCACAGAGGCACCCAGCAACGACTACTGATGTACACCGCCCCCCCCCCGCCCCTTTGCAGGCAGGGCGACGATGGCGCTGTGGAAGCCTTCAGCGCCTCCATCAGCCTGCTGGAGCCCAACAATGCGGATTCCTACCACAACCCCCTGCGCAAGCAGGTGGGTGGGGCCGGGCAGGCGGGTCCGTGGGGGCCGGGCAAGTGCGCCCCAGCAGCAGCGCCAAGCCTTTCGCCAGGCGCCAGAAGCCCTCACCTTGGATGATGGTCGCCACCTCGCTCTGCCAGCATGGCCGGGCCCCGCCTTCGCAGCGCTGCCCACATGAGGATGCCCTGGCATTAGGAGGCCTGCTTCTCACTCGCGGGTACCCGCTACTTCGCGCATGACGGGCGGTGAAGGCCGCACATCTTGTTGTTGGCGGCTGCATTGGGCATCACTGTCATCTGTGCCCGCGATCTTGGCATGAGAGGACAACAGCGTGTTGAGCGCCTGCTTCTGCTTATGCAGGACGCCATGATGTGAGACGAAAGGGCCAGCACGAAGGGCTGAGACGTCGTGTGGTGTGGGCCTGCTTCTTGCCGCTTCAAACCTTCTCAAAACCAGTCCAGTCTCAGTCGCCACCACCCCTGCCCGCCCGCCCGCGCGCCGTCCCCCAGTCATGCTCCCGCGGTCCGCGACCCAAGACAATTTCCCCGGTACGCTCGCTGGGTGCATGCTCCCTCCGAAACGCGGGGGGGGGGGGGTATTGCGTGGGGCTGCGCGTGCGGCTGCTGGGTTTACACGCCCGCTTTTCTGAGCCAGTGTCAACAACCTTCCATGAGCTGCAACAGCCACGGCATGCACCCCTGCGACCTGAAGCGCTTCGTGCACCACGTGTACCTGGATGCCCAAGGCGACCTGCAGGCGGTGGCCGCCTGCCCGGCCTGCGGGCGGCGCTGCCAGCTCCGCGTGCCGTTCGGCCGGCCGTTCGGCTGCTTCAATTTAAGGCCACGACCACCTGCGCCTGCGGGCGCCTGCTGGCGCTGGAGATTGCTGCCGACACGCCCGCCACGCGCGACCAGGAGCCCGACACGCGGGTCGCGCCCGAGCCCGTCGGGGTGGCGGGCAGGCACTTCAGCCTGGCGGCGCCCGCCCTGCTGTGAGCGCTGCCAGGATCAACGGGATGGCCACCTGCCCATACATGCGGTCCAGCAGTGGCACGGGGATCATGCCTGCCTTCCAGCGGTCGGTGCCGGAATGGAGGTGCCGGCCCTGCTGCTGAGCGCCACGACGTGCCGGCCGCCTACGCGTGCGGGGCAGGCCTTGGGGTCGCAGCGCCGCAGCGCCACGCTCGGAATGTTGTTCCAAAACGCGGTGCTTTTGTGCTAGGACGTGCCGTAGCAGCATTACTCTGCCGTGTCAAAGTGCAGCCCCGCCGCCATGGGGCGACGGCGCAACATGCCGGTGGCTGGGTTCGCCAGGGTCCAGAAGCGGGACTGGAAGTGGGCGATGATGTCCAAGCAGCGCTGCACCAGGCTGTCGGCCAGCTCCAGGTTGCGGGGCGTCTTGGCGCGCGAGCGCGCGACGCTGTAGTGCGTGCAGATCGGGCTGGCATGCACGATGTGGAAGTGGCCCACCGGGTAGGCGGCCGCGTAGTCCCAGGTCAGGATGTCGGCGGTGTGCGTTTTGGCGTGACCCATGCCGCCGCCGTGCATGTCCACGCTGATCACCTCTACGACAGGTGGTCAGCACCGGCCGGGCGGGCGTCAAGCTGCAGCTGCTGGAGGCCGGCACGTCGTGGCGCGACGGCACCGAGCGACTGGCTGCGGACGTGCGCACGCAGGAGGGCGGCTCGCCCATGCTGCTGTACGTGGCGGATGCGCCGCCCGGCCGGGGCGCTACGCTGCGCCTGTCGGCCGCGATGCAGCGCGAGGTGGTGTCCAGGTACATCGTTGAGGCAGCGCCGGAGCCCGAGCCCGCGCCGCGGAGGCGTCGGAGGTCTGGGGTGCCCCGGCCCGCGGCCAACCTGCAAGACGGCTCGTACGAGGTGGAGGAGGTGATCAAGGAGCGCACCCGACGGGGCGTGCGCAAGGCGCAGGTGCGCTACGCCGACACCTGGGAGACGCCCTCCCGCCTGCGGGAGTTTGCGGACCTGATCGAGGCGCAGCTGCAGCGGTGGGGGCAGCGCACGCTGGTGCGGTGAAAGCTGGCTTGGCTGCCCGCCGACCAGGTGCGGGACATGGATTAGCGTGTGTAGGACAGCGGGTCGCCATCGTCCTCGTCGCTGTCGCTTCTGTCCTTCATCTCGCGGGCAATCATTCAGTCCCGGAGCTCTTTACCAGCGGCTTCAGAAAGGCCGGCATCATCCCAGCCAGCGCCGACGCCAGGCTCATAGAGGGCGTTCAGAGGCTCATAGATCAGGCGCCTGACGCTCCTGACGTGCAGCCCCAGACAGCAGACGCCCCGGTGGCAGCAGCACCTGACAGCCAGCAGCACCCTGGCAGCGTGGAGACGCCAGCGCCGCAGCTGCGGCAGGACGACCGGTGAGCAGCCCTGCACCCAGCTGTTCGCCACGCCGGCGACGCTGCAGCCGCAGCAGGGAAGCTGCCCTGCAGCTGCATCAGTGCCAGCCAGCGCGGCGCCCTGGGCTCCCGGCCTGACTCCGGACATAGCGCAGACGCTGGTGGACTTCGCAGACAACCTGTGTGCTTCAGCTACGTACGGCATGGAGATCCTCAGCAGCCTCAGCAGCAGCCAGCCGGCGCCGGAGGGTGATCCCGGCAGCCTCGCAGAGCAGGATGCAGTCGTGCAGACAGCACAGGAGTCACACCAGCTGGCGCTGACTGCAGCTAAGGGCCTGCGTGCCATCCTGCAGCAGCTTCAGAACCAAGCACCTGCCAGCAGGGAGGCAGCCTGCGAGCACATCGACGGGCACACCCAGCGCATGCGCGGCTTCGCAGCTACCAGGCGCAGCAGTGCCAGAAGGGCTTTGACGGCGGCAGAATCCTGACCCTCCCCGAGGAGTATGCAATACTGAGCGAGAAGGAGCAGCAGAAGATGGAATAGGAAGCCATGGCAGCCAGCGGCCGGGCGGCTCGTGCCGCCAAGAAGGCGCAGCGTCGCAGCCGGCTGGACGACGCAGCATGCGGGCGCCCAAGCCCACCCAGGACAGCGTGGACAGCGACACCGATCCTGGCGCGCTGACGAACGAGGGCATGGAGCTGACGCCTCCTGGGAAGCCGGCTCCTCCTGAAAGCGCGCGCGGCGCTGAGCCCACGCATCAGTGCCACTGGCGCATCACCACGGTAGAAAGAGAGGGGCGGAGGATGCCGGCTGCGTGCGCGCGCTGTGATGACTGGATCGGGCTGCGAAGGCTGACCGATCTGCAGAGATGTAGGCTGCTGCAGCACTGGGGGGGGGGGGGGGCTGGCAGGCTGCTGTGGGCAGGCTGTCGCTGGCACGCCGGCGCTGTCTTGTCTGCTGCGGGCCTCAGTGCTGCCTGCCTCGCGGGGGCTGAGCTGCGCTGGCTGCATGGTGGTGACTCAGCAGATCAAAAGCACCACCTGCTACGGGACTGACGACCAAACACGAATGAGAGGTGATACGAGGCCAAATGCACGATTAACAGTGGTGATGATGGCAGCGTTATCAGCGATGAGAAGCCATGATTACTGGACTTGTCCAGGCAACATATTCAAATATGGCTGCCTGTGCCAATGCGATGTGTTGCACCCACGCAATGACAAGGAAGGTAGTTGTTTGCGTAGCAGGGAGCCAATTGAGCACAATGTTTCCTTCACAGCTGAAGGAAAGTCCATAAAGCCACCGGCGATCAAACGTTGGCATGCACGTCGTTTGCGCTCCCAGCGTGCTCCATGTATGCTCGTCAGGTAAATGGGAAGTTCCGCAAGCACCTGTACGCTGTGAGCAGGCCACAACACAACACACTCTTCCCATATGTGATGCAACGATGTTCCAGCTCCAGGCAGCACACCATCACGACTTACAACAACAGGGACAGCCCCAGCAGCCATTGCTTCCAGGATGCGATATGACAGAGGGCCAGCACCTTCTGGACACAGCACAAACTTGGCCGTCAAATGACCTTCACGCATTGGCATTGCACTGGTGTCACTGCAATCTGTTATGTTTCGCCCGCAATTCTCGCAATACGGTCTACCTTCAGAATGGCCCCAATGACAACAGGTACCACTAACCACAACGCTGGGATGCTTACTCAGAGCTTGCATCAACATCCTGCGAGTCGCTGTTCTGGCCTCGCTGCCTGCATCATATCTAGGAGGATATATGCAGCCAGAAAAGAATGCAAGAATTGTGCGGTGTCGGTATATGCGTGCTGCTTCTGTTGTAGCGTATTTCAACATGGTGCCAATGTAAAGTGGCATGATTGCATCAAAGCCCGGTCGGAATGTTCGAGCCGTGCTGCTGCTGGATATCAACATGGCTTGGCCTACATCGTATGCAGGCGTTGCTGCATCATTCGGCGTATGCAAAATGACATGATTGCGACCATCGTTCCAGCCGGGCAGATCAGCAAGGTCATTGGAAATGTTGGGTCTACACATGTTAAACGCGCAGGTGGTGTCGATACTTGGCACCAGCAGGCATGCACGTGAAGGATCGGTCACTGTGACCATTTGCGACCGTATCACGCTTCGCAGGCATGCCATGTAAAACTTGTGATTGTCATATCCTGAGGCAGTGTTATTCCACTCACATCCTGTGGTGTCGTCGTCTTGACCAGGATATAAAAAGAATGTGAAACCATTCGCTGCGCATCGCTGCAGGTCTGCACATTGCAGCAATGTACATCGACGTGTGCTGGCAGCACTTATTAGGCATGCTGCTGCAAAGATGCGAACGTGGACATTGTATATCTTGAGCATTTGCGTCGTTGCGAGATTGCGTGACAAATACGCATATAATACTATGTGCGACTACTATGGGCAAGAAGCTGGTACTGACGGCCACTGTTGGGGGCGACTGCCCTGCAGCTCCTACGCGACAGAAGCACAACAGCCGCCTGGGCCCTGACAAGCCCATCTGCAACACTTCGTACTTAGGATATCGCAGCCAGGTTGCAATGCATTGGCTACTTGCAGTATCCGGCATTTGCGCATTGACATTCGTGACAGCAGCTACGCCGTGCACACCATACGCATTGGCGAGACCACGACGGCATGCTAGAGTCAGCGTGATTATGTTTGCCAGTTGCCCAGATCACTGCTACAAGGACCTTGCTTTGATCCAAGCCACATTGTCGTCATTTTATAATGGGTTGACCATGCATGACAACCACCCCCTCTTGGTGGCATACAACCACAGAGCGACTGCTGAATGTGACCTCTACAGATCTATGCTGAGCACATACATTGACGACCGCAACGGCTGCATGGTCGAAAGCACAGGCCTTGCAAACAGCTACCTGCAGATGGCTAAGCTCGTGACAACTGAGTATGCGCTACTACTAGAGCATGACTGGCTGCTTTTGCCTTTAAAGCACAATCTCAATCAGTTGGTTGCTGCGATGGAAGTTGAGCCAGCGATGAATCAAATTCTTTTTGACAAGCATAATGGTGACAGTGCTTTTGCACGTGGCGGTACACGGGGCATGATTGCAGCAGGCGTGGAATTGTATGCACATACCCACTATTGGTCAAACAATCCGTCGCTTGTGAGAGTTTCTTTCCTCCGGGACCGCTTAGTTCACATATTAAATGAATCAGCTGCAGGTGCGTTGGGTGTGGAAGATGCATGGGTGGACCTTTTCGGAATTTACATGGGAGACATTCGCAAGGCATGGTTTGTTGGTGGTTTGACAGTTTATGGCAGCCCAAATAACTCTGGAGCAGTTATTCAACATCTTGACACGCATCGTGTGGAGTGCAACTTGCCATCAGCAATCAAATAGGGTCGAGGTTGCTGGGTGGAATCATAAGGTAAAGGAAACCTGATTCACCTAGAGAGCCCTCCCCCCCCGCCCCGACGTCCCCTGTAACGTAGTCTTCCAGGCCATGCAAGTGATACTGGCTGTGGTCCTTACAGTGCATCCCGTGTTGCAGAACCAGGAAATGCGCCTGCGACCTTGTAACCTTGCATACTTCAAGCACAACCTGCAATGACGCTGCCAGGCCCACCCGTGTTAACCTTCATTAGCTGGCGTCGCTCTGCGCGAGTTTTGTGAATAACAACAGCAGCAACCAGCTGCGATGGAAGTTGAGCCCACAATGAATCCACATTGGGGGCAACTTCTCGATTCATCAGATTCTTGGGAGCCTGTATATAGGTATTTGACGGGCGCAGGGTTTTCTGACGGTGTGCGCACGTGCGCGGCTGGGCGGCTGCTGGTCGCAGGCTCTAAACAGGTCAGCCCCTGGGCTCTGGAACGGCATGCCATCGGTGCCATCCCCTACACTGCTGGCGGTGTCTAGGCGGCCTGCATCCACTGCACGGTTGCTTCATTGCATCTGTCAGACGCAGTGTGACCACGTGGTCCGTCTGAGCCAGTCATGGTGTCAACAGGCAGCCTTGCTTTGCGCGGTCAGCTCGCCAGTGCCCGCAGGCCCTGCACTGACCCGTGTGCTGAAGCCTCGGGCGACCGCGGCCAGACAGCGCCCCGTCTGCATGCGTCAGCCCGTCGGCGGCCTCCCATGACTGTCCCCCTCCCCCCCCCTCGCTCGCCGCCCTGCCTCCCCGCCCTCGCCCCGTCACCCTCCCAGCGCAGGTCTCAGGCCACCCCGCTGGCCTCTACGCCATGGTGCTCGGCGCCCCGCGCGAGTGCGCTACGGTCAATCGGGCCTCCGCCTGCAGGGGCCAGCCAGGCTGTCGTTCGGCAGTGTTTGAGGACGGGCAGCCCGTCGCCGCCGCCGCCAGCCAGGACGGCGGCAATGCCTTTGCTGCCCTGGCAGTCAGAGCTCCCCGCCCTGCTACCCACCGCGTCACCTACCGAGGGGCGGCCTGGCTCACCGGTGGTGGGTGGGGCGCTCAAGACAGCTCAGCCCCCGCGGGGGGCGAGTCGTCCTGCATGGGCGCCAGAGGCGCGCCAGCCGTCCAGTAGTAGGGCACGCCCTTGCGCCAGGACATGGGTCGCTGCGTCGCCCGCACCGCCTGGTACGTTGCGCTGATGAGCAGCCACTTGCGGCGCTGCGCGCGCTGGGTAGCTGTGAGCGCCTCCTGGATGAACACCTCCAGCCCCGCCACGCCCTGCAGCTGGCGCTTGCCACTCAGCGCCATCAGCCGCACGTTGGTGCTGGTGACGGTGACCAGCTTGCGCCTGCCACGGCTGCCGTCGGCGGCGGCAGTGCCGCGCTGCACCATCTCGCAGGTCGGGCTGCACCCCGCCGCCTGCGTGACTGCCCGCTGCGCCACGGCCTTGGGCTCATCAGCTTCCATGACCGCAGTGACCTGGCGGTCGGTGGAGGCCGGGCCCGCAGCTGCAGGAGGAGGAGGAGGCCGGGGCAGCTGCAACAGCCGCGTAGGCCCCACGCGGGCGCCCAGCCGCCGCCCCAGCCTGTTGCCCTGCAGCCTGTTCTTTGGTGTGCCTGGGGGAAGCTGCTGGGTAGCTGCAGGTACCTCGGTCCAGGCTTAATGGGTTTCAAAGGCTCGCCCCACGCGCTTATGACTGCCCCCCCTGGTGCGCACCAGCACCGCCTGTCGCCCAGCCGCCCGCAGTCATACACAGATCGGCTCATCCGCTTCTCATCCGTGAAAACTGTCTTTGGACTCTCTGACACATACAATGTTGCAAAGACGCGACAGCTATGAGCACCATGCATCACGAGTCATCCGATCGTCATCTGTCTTGAGACGATGTCGTGTTGCACTTCTAGCGATTGCAGCAACATGCCTCATCCTCAGTCTTTCGACAGCACGCGTTGGGCTTCCAGTGGGCCTTGACCAATATGGCAAAATGCCAGCCTCAACAGTGTCGCGACAGCTGCAGCGCCTTGACACATTTTGCAAAGCACCGCTGCTGAAGTCAGGGGCTGAGCGCAATGGATACTGGTCTCATCACATACGCATGTCCACCATGCTTGACACATGTGTCCTAAAGACCAACACAGTAATATGCTTTGCGCCTCATCAACAAGAAACGGACTGCTCTCTTGCAACTGTTATTTTGGATGGTCGACACAGAGGGCATGGCATGTGTCAAGACGCAGTCATATACGCATATTTTTTGCAAGGCTGCATCATCAGTACAGCCGACATGCAGGCACGTGTATGCAACTCAACGACTCTCATCAATTTGGAAAGGGTTTATCCTGCTGTAGTTGAGTTTGTGGAGAAGAGACCCCAACAGCAGATCTGGTACGTCGAAATCTGCCAGCTTCAATCCAATCCAATCGCAACTCAGCCCACCGTTAATTGTAGGTACATGGTGAATCACGAAACGATCAACAGGCACAATAATGCAACCATGTACCTGCTTATGCGTGCCAATCGTTTGCTATGCAAAACTGCCGATTGCTACCGTCGTCTCTGTGCATGGACAGCACACGTGAAGCTGCCTTTAAGGCTGTCCTATGTTGGGCACACCACAGTTGATCCATTCGCTTGGACGTTGCGCCAAGGCGACATTCCACGCACACTGATGAACTACAATGAAGTGTTGCATACTGCTGGTAGGTGGCGCTGATTGTCACAACGCCCGTATTCAGTGTGGACGAAAAACAGTCAGGGTTGAACCAACCTCTGTGCAGGGAGCAGCGGTCTGAAGCACACGGAAGAGCTCATTCTCCTGTGGTCTCAACAACGTGCTTTTCCGCCGCTGACAATCACAACCCACAGCATCAAACTGCAGCGGCTGTTCAACGCAAGTGCTCTGGGCAGGAAAAGGGCCAATCTTATTTCAGCCGACCTGAACAACTCTGCCATGTATGAGCTGCTGCAACAAAAGGTATGCACGTTGGGAGTTACACATGATTACTCGCACCTTTTAACAGTGCTATGTTTGGCATGGCAGGGTTTGCACGTGTGCACCAGCAGCAAGGAGGGTTTTGGGCATTACATCAATCAAGCCAGGGCCGTTGGGGCGCTTGTTCTGGTCACAGGTACCTGCATACTTATGGAAATTTGTCATCAAAGCATGGCTAACAACACAACATGCCATCGCAGACTACCCTCCAATGAACGAATTTGTATCAGGAACTGAATCTGACGGCGTGCTATGTCAACCGGCCGACATTTGGCCTGAGAGCACACAGCTACTCGGAATACATGGACCAGCGCACTTGCCCGCGCTGGATGCCCACTTTGACACAAGCGCCTTGCATCAGTGTGTGCAACGAGCCCTCAGGTTACCACTGGCTGAGAGGCTGCATCGTGGAAAAAGCGCGAGGCAATCATACTTGCATGACTTCTGGACTTTCTTGCATACAATCAATGCTGTGGCTGCTGAATCCCTAAGGTCGTAGGGCAGAATGCGGAAATGGCTACAGCGTTTGAGCCTAGGCAAGACACGGCCAATCCCATGGCCCATTGCACAAACAGAGCCTCCGTGTGGAGGATACGCTATAGCGGCGAGGTTACAGACACTAGCCGTAACCCGTGACAACATGCCAAGGACATAGGGGCGTGATGAACATAGCCTGCAAGGGCACCCGGGGGGGGGGGGGGGGGGGAAGGGGGGCAGGTAGCTGCATATCGGCGCTAAACCGCACGCCCCGCGGGCCCCTGCCCTGCTGCACATAACTTCCCACCATGTGACCAACGCGGTCGCTGGTCATCAGCCTGGTGGCAAGGGCGAGTGAGCAGAGCATCGCGTGGCTGACCACTCGCCCCTTGCCATGTCCCCCCTCCCCCACCGCAGCCCACCCACACGCTGCCTCCACCGGTGGGTACCCAGGTGCTGCCCCTCCCCTTGTGCCCACCCACCCGCCA
>Ga0315908_10004489_pt1 | contig 10050 bp, 7 predicted proteins | sample LakEriMetagenome_12_FD_203520 | JGI IMG/M metagenome (GOLD analysis project Ga0315908, IMG submission 203520) | Freshwater fungal communities from buoy surface, Lake Erie, Ohio, United States - Buoy 4 MA124 | ecosystem: Environmental > Aquatic > Freshwater > Lake > Lake biofilm | place: USA...
GTGTGAGCCGTGTGCAACCTGTGCCGGCAAGGGCGTCATCCGCACGGCCCGTACGGTGGCCTACGGCATCATGCGCGAGATCCAGCGCGAGGCCAGGCAATTCAATCCCCGTGAATTCCGCATCCTGGCCGCGCAATCGGTCATCGATCTCTTTCTTGAAGAAGAGTCTCAGCACCTGGCGGCCTTGGGCGATGTGATCGGCAAGCCGATTTCCCTTCAGGTCGAGGCCCTGTACTCACAGGAACAGTACGACATCGTACTGATGTGATCCGTGTGGCGCGCCCACCCCCGCGCCCCTGGCGCTCCGTCAGCCGGCGGTCTTCGGCAATCACTTAAACTCGCTGCCAAGTTGTTTCCTGCATTCAGTTGCGATCCGTGGTCCCGCACCCCTGCGTCGAGCGGCGCGCAGCACGACACACTTCGAATCTCACTACAAGGACTTCCTCATGAAACGAGCTGCAATCGTCCGACCCCTTCGAACTCCCATAGGTGCCTTTGGCGGCAGTCTGAGGGGCGTACCGGTTGAAGAGCTCGGCGCCACCGTGGCCCGTGAAGTCATCAAGCGCACAGGGCTCGATCCCGCCCGTCTGGATGACGTTGTGTTCTCGCAGAGCTATGCCAATGGCGAGGCGCCCTGCACGGGCCGCTGGGTGGCGCTGCAGGCGGGATTTCCGATCGACGTCCCTGGCATGCAACTCGACAGGCGCTGCGGCGGCGGTCTGCAATCCATCGTCACTGCAGCCATGATGGTCCAGACTGGCGCGGCCGATGTGGTCATGGCTGGCGGTGTTGAGAGCATGAGCAACGTGGAGTACTACACGACCGACATGCGCTGGGGCTCCCGCTCGGGCACCGTCAAGCTGCACGATCGGCTGGACCGCGGACGCGAACGTTCGCAGCCGGAGCATCGCTTCGGCAAGATCAGCGGCATGATTGAAACCGCCGAAAATCTGGCAAAGGATCACGGCATCACGCGTGAGCAATCCGATGCCTTTGCGCTGCGCAGTCAGCAGCGTGCCGCCGCCGCCTGGGCCTCGGGCAAGTTCGATGGCGAAGTCGTACCCGTCGCTGTCCCTCAGCGCAAAGGCGATCCGGTGCTGGTGAATCGCGATGAAGGCTTCAGGCCCGACACCACGCTGCAGTCGCTCGCCGGCCTGCGCCCGGTCATGAAGGACGGCACCGTCACCGCGGGCAATGCCAGTCAGCAAAACGATGCGGCCGCCGCCTGCCTGGTCGTGGCTGAAGACAAGCTCGCCGAGTTGGGTCTGGAGCCGATCGGCTTTCTGGTGGGCTGGGCTGCGGCCGGCTGTGATCCTTCGCGCATGGGGATCGGGCCCGTGCCCTCAGTGGCGCGGCTCATGCAACGCACCGGCATGAGCCTGGATCAGATGGACCTCATCGAGCTCAACGAGGCTTTTGCCTGCCAGGCGCTCGCAGTCGTCAAGGGCTGGGGCAAGACCATGGATGAACTGGATGACCGACTCAACGTGAACGGGTCAGGCATCTCTCTGGGGCATCCCGTGGGGGCGACGGGCGTACGCATCCTGACGACATTGATGTACGAGATGCAGCGCCGCGGAAGCCGTTATGGACTCGAAACCATGTGTATCGGTGGCGGCCAGGGCATTGCCGCAATCTTCGAACGTGCCTGATTTTCAGTGAATTCCGTTTCGCCGTTATTGTTTGATCTGTCAGACCCCATCACAGGACACCCCATGAAACCCACCGTGCACACTGAATCCTCCCCATCCGGCCGGAAAACGCTCCGACTCCGTGGTTTAGGTAGGCTCGATCGCCGCGCTGTGATGCAGCTGGCCGTGGCTGCGTCGCTCAGCCTTGCAGCCCTTGGCGCTCAAGCCCAGACCAAGCCAGCCGAAGCCTTCACTCCCCAGGTGGGTCAGGCCGGCAAGGATGTCATCTGGGTCCCCACGCCTGATGCCCTGGTCAATCGCATGCTCAAGATGGCACAGGTCACCCCGGACGACTTCGTGGTAGACCTCGGTTCAGGGGACGGCAAGATCGTGATCGCAGCTGCTCGCGATTTCCGTGCGCGCTCGCTGGGTGTGGAGTTCAACCCAGACATGGTCACGCTTTCGCGCCGCAACGCCCAGACGGCAGGCGTATCGGATCGGGCCCGCTTCGAGAACGGTGACATCTTCACCTTCGATTACAGCCAGGCCACGGTTGTGACCATGTACCTGCTGCCCGGGCTGAATCTCAAGCTGCGCCCCACATTGCTCAAGATGAAGCCCGGCACCCGCCTGGTGACCCATCAGTTCACCATGGGATCGTGGGAGCCCGACGACACCACGACGGTCGAAAACCGCCCGGGCTACCTGTGGATCGTGCCTGCAGCGGTGGGCGGGTCCTGGAAGATCACCGGCCAGGAATCTCGCGGCACCCATGAGTCCCAGCTCTCGCTCACCCAGGCTTTCCAGCAGGTAACCGGGACCTGGCGCGGCACGTCCATGGACGGCAAGCTGCGCAATGTGCGGCTCAGCGGCGATCTGCTCGCCTTCGACATGATGGATCCGAACGGCGTCCTGCGTTCTTATGTCGGACGTGTGAACGGCGCGCGCATCGAAGGCAACTCGGTCGCGGCCGATGGTACCGCCGGGACCTTCGTGGCCACCCGAGTGGGGGCTGCCATGCCTGTAGACGGCGGACGCGAGTAAAAGCCGCCTCTTCAGCAGTCGCAAAAGACTTGCGGGAGCGGCCCTCGCGGGGCTGCCCCCCGCGAGCCCTCAGGCCTTCTTATCGCGAGGCACCCGACCCATGAGGTAGAACTCAGGGTTGGGCATCATGCCGGTTGCATTGGCCAGACGGTTGGACATAGCAAAAAAGGCTGCGATCGAAGCAATGTCCCAGGCGTCTTCATCACTGAAGCCATGGGCATGCAGCGCCCGGAAATCATGGTCATCGACCGCGCGCGAGTCGGTCGCGACCTTCATGGCAAAGCCAATCATGGCCTGCTGACGGGCTGTGAGTGCCGCCTTGCGCCAATTGACGGCGAGCTGATCGGCGATCAGCGGGTTCTTTTCGTAGATGCGCAGGATGGCCCCATGGGCCACGACGCAATACAGGCAATCGTTGGCGCCACTGGTGGCCACGACAATCATCTCGCGCTCGCCCTTGGTGAGGCCTCCCTCCTTGAGCATGAGGGCATCGTGGTAACCGACGAAGGCCCGAAACTCGGCAGGCCGACGGGCGAGCTTCAGGAAGACATTCGGGACGAAGCCCGCTTTTTCCTGGACGCCCAGCAATTGGGTTCGGATGTCCTCGGGCAGGTCGTTCAGGCTTGGCAGTGGAAAGCGGTCCTCGTTCATCGGCGTCTCATGGGGTGAAGGGTCTGCAGTAGGACGTCGATGGTACGGGATTCACCTGCGGTCAGCCGCGCAGCCAGGAGCGCGGCGGCGCAGGCGGTACCCCGGGAGGTGGCGCAGGGGGCGGCGGTCTGGACGGAGACACGCCAGTCACAGACGAGGATCCCACTGCAGAGGCCGTCCCTGGAGCCGACCCCGATGCAGGCGAGGGGAGCCCGCCTGCCGGGGCCCCTGATGGTGCAGGCACCCGGTGTCCATGCGCATACATGCACCCGTAGTAGAGCTGATCGTAGCGTTGCTGGCTTACTCCCGATTGGGTCATGGTTTGGGCTCGGCACTGGGCATCGTCGGCCTCGAACTGGGCAACCGTCCGGGCGGAACCTGGAATGGCGCTCCAGGTCGGACCTGCAGGCAGACTTGCGCAACCGGCCAGACCGAGGAGAAGAACCACGCTCCCTGACAGGGCTCTCACAGAAACGATCATCGCGACAGGCTTGGGGCTTTTCATTGGGTCGGTGCCTCGGGACGCGGTGCCACAGGCTCATAGCCGGAGGGGCACTCCTGCACCTCAGGGAACCAACCCTGAGGCTCGGCGCACCAGTACCAATACCCTGGCAAGGGTGAGGCCGGCTCGGCAGACCGTTCGATCCATTGCGTGGGCGGTGCGATCGACACCGCAGGCGCAGGCACGATCACGGTCGTGCCATAAACGGGCGGCGGGACGATCTGCACCGGCACCGGATAGTAGGGGTAATACCTAGGGGGGTAATACGGGAAGCCGTAGGGATCGTAGTAAGGCCAGGGGCGCCAACTGGGTACCACGGTGATGCTGGGCGGGGGCGGACGCCACACCGGCGGCGGGATGGGACGGGGCGGCGGTGGCAGATAAGCCGGAGGCCTCTGGGGTGGGGCCGGGTAGGCAGGCGGACGAGGCGGCTGCGGCGCCAACCCTGGAGGCCGGGGCGGTGCGGGCTGGACGGGCTGGGCCGGTGGCGCAGCGAGGCCGGGAGGGGCCGGAGGGGCGGGAGGCCCTCCGGCCCCAGCAGGCGGTGCGGCCGGACGGGACGGCCTGGGTCGGCGTGCATCCTCGCGATCGCCCGCTCCTGAAGAGGGCGGAGGCGGAGGCGGAGGCACTTGAGCCACGGCGATCGCGCCGGTGAGCCCGAGGCCCATGAGGGCGAGCAGAAATTTCATGGTTGAACCGTCGGTCGTTTGGAAGGCATCTCGATGCACAACGCATGCCCAGCGAGCCGCGCCGACGCCCGCAACATTGGGTTACACCTGCAACTCAGAGGAAGAGTCCCCCGACAGCCCCATCCGGTAAAGCTGCGCATACAGCCCCCCCGTACTCAGCAGCGCATCATGCCGGCCGGATTCGACAATCCGGCCGGCCGAGAGCACCAGGATGCGATCCGCGTGCACCACAGTTGAAAGTCGGTGCGCGATCACCAGGGTTGTCCGGTGGGCCATCAGGGCTTCGATTGCCGCCTGAACGGCTCGTTCCGAGGCATTGTCGAGAGCCGAGGTGGCCTCATCGAAGATGATGATCGGCGCATCCTTGAGAATGGCGCGCGCAATCGACAGGCGCTGGCGCTGCCCGCCCGACAGGCGGATGCCATTGTCCCCGATGACCGTGTCCAGGCCCTGGGGCAGCTGCTGCACGAAGTCTTCGAGATAAGCGGCTCGAATGGCGGCTTCAATACGCTCCCGCGAGGCCCCTCGCTCGTCCCCATAGGCGACATTGGCCGCCAAGGTGTCATTGAATAGCATCACATGCTGGCTGACCCAGGCCACCTGTCGACGCAGGCTGGCCAGCGTGAGGGATTCGATGGGAATGCCATCGAGCAGGATGCGACCCGAGGTCGGGGACTGAAAACGAGGGATCAGATGGGCCAGAGTGCTCTTGCCCCCTCCCGAAGGCCCGACGAGGGCGATGGTCTGGCCCGCGCTCACTTCCACATCGATAGACGACAGCGCATCAGCGCCCGCGCCTGGGTAACGGAAGCCCACAGACTCAAAACGCAGATCGCCCCGGGCCCGCTCGAGTATCTGACGACCGTCGTCCGGTTCACAAGGCTCGTCAATGAACTGATAGACCACATCGGCTGCCGCCATCGCCCGCTGAAGGTCGGTATTGATGTTGGCCAGGCGCTTGAGCGGGGCCAGCAGCATCAGCATGGCCGTCACGAAGGACACGAAACCACCCACCGTGGTTTCGTCCGCGCGTGACTGCACCAGCGCAATGGCGATCACGATGGCCACCGAAATGGACGCCGCAATCTGGGTGACTGGAACGATGGTTGCGCCCGCAACCGTCATCCGCATGGCAAACCGGCGCAGCCCCTCGCTGGCAGCCGAAAACCGGGACTGCTCCCAGCCTTGCCCGCCATACACCTTGACCACCGGGTTGCAGCGAATGGCCTCTTCAATCACGCTGGTGAGCTCGCCCGTGTAGCGCATCTGCTCGTTGGACAGCCGGCGCATCCGACGGGAATAGGCCCGCACCATCAGCGCGACCACGGGAATCAGCACGGCTACGATCAGGGTGAGTTTCCAGTTGAGCCAGAGCAACCAGCCAAGCAGCCCCACGATCACCACACTGTCTCGCACCAGGGTGGTCGCCACCTGCGTGAGCGTGCCAGTGACATTGCCCACATCAGCCACGATGCGCGAGATCAACTGGCCCGCAGGCTCTCGCGCGAAGAAGTCAAAGGGCAGCGCCGTCAGGCGCGCAAACATGTCGCGGCGCAGATCGGCCAGCAGACGCTGACTGACCCAGGCCATGGCGTAGGTCATCAGGAAGGTGGCCATGCCTCGCGCCACGAACAGCGCCACGACCGCCAGCGGCATGACCCACAACATCCAGTCCTGCCCCTGACGCCCGAAACCGTCATCCAGGAGGATCTTGAAGATGGCAGGCAGCAAAGGCTCCGTGGCTGCGGTCAGTACCATACCGAGCACACCGAGTGCGACCATTCGTCGATAGGGCCGCACGCCCGCCACCATGCGCAGGATGAGCTGCCGGTCGCGCGAAGCGATCCGCTCAGCCATAGCGCAGCTCAACGCCCGAGTCGCTCAGCCAGTGGCGTAGTTCGCTCAGCAGCGCCTCATCGGGCCGAACACGCCAGGCATCCCCCAGGCGCACCGCACAGCGGGCCGAACCGTTGTGATAATGAATCTCGACCGGGCATCCCCGGGGCGGCAAGGGCGCATCTTCGTCTTCGGTAAAGACCCCCTGCATCGCCAAATCGCGCGACTGCACCCGAAACGGATCGAGCAGCGTCTTCAGGCGCGCCGCATCAGACTGTCCATTCATGCGCAACAGCAGCGCGCGCGCATGCTCCTGGCGGGCCGTGACCAGATCGAGGATCCGATCAGCGCTCAGGCGCCAGCCCCCACTGTAGTCATCGCGCGAGACACGGCCCTGCAGGATAAGCAGTTCGTCTTCACGCAGCAGTGCCCTGCACTGCTCGTAGAGCTCGTTGAAGATCGCCACTTCCACCCCGGCAGAACCATCGTCCAGACCCAGCCGCACCATCTTGCCGCGCTTGGTCATGGACGTGGTGAGTGTGGTGACGATGCCAGCCACCACGACCGGCGCCGGGCCCGAACCCGACTCTGCCATGCGCCCCAGATCGGCCAGCGGTGTACGGGCAAACCGACGGACCTCAGCGGCATGGCCTTTGAACAGATGGCCGCTGAGAAAGAAGCCAAGCGCCGCTTTTTCTTCCTGAAGCCGACGGCGCTCATCCCAGGCCGGTGCCGTGATCCACTGGGGCGTGGCCACGGGGCTACTTTCTTCTCCAAACAGACTCGACTGTCCTGCGCTGGCCTGGGCCTGCTCGGCAGCCTCCATGGCCTGCGCGACATTGGCAAGCTGCCGGGCCCGGTCGGGGTCGATGGTGTCGAACGCCCCGGCACGCACGAGGGCTTCGATGGTGCGTCGATTGACCACCCGTCGATCAATGCGGGCGCAAAAATCGAAGAGATCACGAAACGGCCCGTCCTGGCGAGCGCGCAGGATTTCTTCGACTGCGGTCTCGCCGGTTCCCTTGACCGCGCCCAATCCGTAGCGAACGGTTCGGGCATCGACCGGGTCGAACCGATAACCCGAGCACTGAATATCCGGGCCGAGGACCGTCACCCGATTGTCGCGGGCATCCTTGACGAAGAGCTGAACCTTGTCGGTGTCGTCCATGTCAGACGACAGCGTGGCCGCCATGAACTCCGCCGGATAGTGGGCCTTGAGCCAGGCGGTCTGATAGGTGACAACTGCATAGGCCGCCGTGTGCGATTTATTGAAACCGTACTCGGCGAACTTCTCCATCAGATCAAAAAGCTGGGTCGCCAGAGCCGGCGCATGGCCGCGATGCTTTGCGCCATCCGTGAAGATCGCGCGCTGCTGGGCCATTTCCTCGGCTTTTTTCTTGCCCATGGCACGACGCAGCAGATCCGCCCCGCCCAGGGTGTAGCCGGCGATGATCTGCGCGATCTGCATCACCTGTTCCTGGTAGACAATCACCCCGTAGGTGGGCTCCAGGCAGCTACGCAGATCAGGATGGAAGTAGTCGATCTTCTGCTGGCCCTTCTTGCGCAGAATGAAGTCATCGACCATGCCTGAACCCAGCGGCCCGGGACGGTAGAGTGCCAGCACCGCGATGATGTCCTCAAATCGATCGGGAGCGAGCTTGCGCAGGAGCTTCTTCATGCCATCGCCCTCGACCTGGAAGATCGCGGTGGTGTTGGCGTCTTTCAGGACCTGGAAGGCCTTGGGATCATCGAAGCTCAATCCAGCCAGATCCAGTTGGCGATCCGGATGGTTACGGTTGATGAAGTCAACCGCGAGTTGAATGATGGTGAGGTTGCGCAGGCCCAGGAAGTCGAACTTCACCAGGCCCACTGCCTCGACATCATCCTTGTCGTACTGGGCCACTACGGAGTCGGTGCCTGGCGCCTGATAGAGCGGGCAGAAGTCCGTGAGCTTGCCCGGCGCGATCAGCACCCCCCCGGCATGCATGCCGACATTGCGGGTGAGATCCTCGAGTGGCTCAGCCACTGCGAGCAGTTCACGCACTTCTTCTTCCTTGCGGGCCCGCTCGGCAAAAAGCGGCTCGACCTCGCGCGCCTTGGCCAGTGACACCGGTTTGGCCTGCACGATCGGAATCAGTTTGGAGAGCTGATCGCAGAAGGTGTAGGGCATGTCGAGCACGCGGCCGGCGTCGCGAATGACCGCCTTGGAGGCCATGGTGCCGAAGGTGGCGATCTGCGAGACCGCCTGCGGGCCGTACTTGTTGCGCACATACTCGATCACCTTGCCCCGGTTGTCCTGACAGAAATCGATGTCGAAGTCGGGCATCGAGACCCGTTCGGGATTCAGGAACCGCTCGAACAGCAGGGCGTAGGGCAAGGGATCCAGATCGGTGATGCCCAGTGCCCAGGCCACCAGCGAGCCCGCCCCCGAACCCCGACCTGGACCGACAGGCACGCCGTTGTTCTTGGCCCAGTTGATGAAGTCGGCCACGATCAGGAAGTAACCCGGGAACCCCATCTGGACAATGGTGTCGCACTCGGTTGCGAGCCTCGCCTCGTAGCGCGCGCGCTCGGCCTCGCGACGGGCCGGGTCGGAGAAAGCCCGCTCCAGCCGCCGTTCGAGCCCCTGCGCGGCCAGCTGACGCAGGGTTTCGTCCATGCTCAGACCCGGCGGCGTTGGAAAATCGGGCAGTCGCGACTTGCCCAACTCCATTTGGAAATTGCAGCGCTGGGCGATCTGAACCGAGTTTTCGATGGCCTGGGGCAGATCGGCAAATCGCTCAATCATCTCGCTTTGCGAGAGGAAGTATTGGGTTTCGGTAAATCGCCGGCTGCGCCTGGGATTGGCGAGGATCTCCCCCTCGGCAATGCAGACCCGCGCCTCATGGGCGCGAAACTCCTCAGCCCGCAGGAACTGCACGGGATGCGTGGCCACGACGGGCAGATCAAGTTCCATCGCGAGCGCCACTGCAGCCCGCAGGTGCGACTCACACTGCGCCGAATCGGCCCGTTGAATCTCCAGGTAATAGGCCCCAGGAAATCGACTCGCCCACTGACGGGCCAGGGCCCGCGCGCCGTCTTCGTTGCCCGCCAGCAGCGCCTGGCCCACCTCGCCACGCTGGGCCCCTGAGAGCGCGATCAGACCATGGTTGCCGTGCTCGTCCCGCACCAGCGTATCGAACCATTCGGGCCGCAGTTCGGCATGTCCACGCCATTCGTTCTCAAGCCAGCCCCGCGAGAGCAATTCACACAGGTTCAGATAACCTGTGCGGCTGCACACCAGCAGCAGCACCTCGGCGCTGCGGTCACGCTCGGGAGTCTGGGTGATACGAACATTCACACCCAGGATGGGCTTGATGCCCTTGGCGCGAGCCGCCCGGTAGAACTTGACCCAGCCAAAGACATTGGCGCCATCGGTCAGGGCCAGGGCCGCCTGCCGATCGGTGGCAGCCGCCTGCACCAGATCATCGATCCGCACGATCGAGTCCGATATCGAGTACTCGGACCTGATCCTCAGGTGAACAAAACGGGGGGCGGCCATGGGGTGATTCTACCGCCGCGGCGCGCCTGCGGACGGCTCAGCGATCCGGCCGCAAGGCGCTGCTATGATCGCCCGCACTCCGTTGATTCCCTGCCGTTGATTCCCTGCCGTTGATTCCCTGCCGTTGATTCCCTGCCGTTGATTCCCTGCCGTTGA
>Ga0315908_10004490_pt1 | contig 10049 bp, 6 predicted proteins | sample LakEriMetagenome_12_FD_203520 | JGI IMG/M metagenome (GOLD analysis project Ga0315908, IMG submission 203520) | Freshwater fungal communities from buoy surface, Lake Erie, Ohio, United States - Buoy 4 MA124 | ecosystem: Environmental > Aquatic > Freshwater > Lake > Lake biofilm | place: USA...
TGAAAGCATTGATGTGCTGAAATTCGGCACGCTGTTGCGCTTTCACGATGCCTTCGCACCGGCGGGAACCAATGTGAATTTCGCCAAGGTTCTCGGACCGCAGCACATCGCCATCCGCACCTACGAACGCGGAGTCGAGGATGAAACCCTCGCCTGTGGCACAGGCATGGTGGCCTGCGCGCTCATTCACCACCTACTCAACGGCGCCGCATCTCCCGTGGCGGTGAATGTGGCAGGTGGCGACACGCTCGAAATCGGCTTTGTGGCCGAGGGTGATAAATTTTCTCAGGTCACGCTCAGCGGACCCGCCGATTTTGTTTTTGAGGGAGCTATTGAAATTTAATCATAATGAACATCATGTCATTCAGGGGAACCTACACAGCCATCATCACGCCGTTTCGCGAAGGAAAAATCGATGTTGCCGCTTTTAAAAAACTCGTCGATTTCCAGGTGAATGGCGGCGTGACGGGTATCGTGCCCGTGGGCACCACCGGCGAGTCCCCTACCCTTGACATGGACGAGCACGTGGAAATGATCCGCCTCGCTGTGGAATTTGTCGCAGGCCGTGTGCAGGTTGTCGCCGGCACTGGCGCAAACTCAACAAAAGAAGCGATCGAACTCACCCAGGCCGCTGAGAAAATGGGTGCGACGGGAACTCTGCAGGTCTGCCCATATTACAACAAACCCTCGCAAGAAGGTTTGTTCCAACATTTCAAAAGCATCGCCGATAACACCAACTTGCCCGTGATGCTCTACAGCGTGCCGGGTCGATCAGGCATCGAAATCGGCGTGGACACCACCGCCCGGCTTGCCGCGGCCTGCAGAAACATTACGGCTATCAAAGAGGCCGGTGGCTCGGTTGATCGGATCAGCCAACTGGTGCAAGCGGTGCCCGCGGATTTCGCGATTCTTTCCGGTGACGACCCGCTCACTCTGCCCTTCATGGTCTGCGGCGCCACCGGCCTGGTTTCTGTGGCCTCTAACATCATTCCGGGCATCATAAGCCGTCTGGTACAGCTCTGTCTGGATGCCGATTTTCCTGCCGCCGCCGCTCTGCACAAGCAATATTATCCGCTGATGCGCGCATTGATGACCCTCGATGTCAATCCGGTGCCGATCAAGTCCGCTGCCGCGCTTATGGGTCTGTGCGGCTCTGAGTTCCGCCTGCCACTTGTCGGTCTGGATGAAAAACAAAACGCATCCTTGAAAACCGTGCTCACACAGTTCGGGTTGATCTAACAAAAAAATTTCACATCAACCCCGCATCTAAATGTCCAAGCTCCTCGTAACCGGAAAATCAGGCCGCATGGGCCAGGCTGTGATCGAAGCCGCACGCCAGGCCGACGTAATAGTCGCCGCCACACACGATGTCGGCGAAAATCTCGCTACCGCTTTTACCGCGGCCGATACCGTGATCGACTTCACCATTCACTCGTTCACCAAAGTCTTGTTAGAAGAGGCATTGAAAAACGGCACCCGCCTGGTGATCGGCACCACAGGGCACTCCGAGGAAGAACGCGCCGCAATCCGCGAAGCAGCAAAAACGCTGCCAATTGTCCATGCGCCAAATTTTTCCATCGGTGTCAACACCCTCTTCTGGCTCACCCGCCACGCAGCTCGAATTCTCGGCAATGATCACTTCGATATCGAGGTCACCGAAATGCATCACCGTCATAAAATCGACGCGCCCTCTGGCACCGCGCGCCGTTTGTTGGAAATTCTCAACGAGGAAACTAACACCTCCTACAACGACGACATTGCGCACGGACGTGTCGGCCTCACCGGTGCCCGCCCAGCGAGGGAAATCGGCATGCACACACTTCGCGGCGGCGACGTGGTTGGCGACCACACCGTCATCTTCGCGGCCGACGGCGAACGCGTGGAACTCACGCACAAAGCCAGTTCACGATTCACCTTTGCATCCGGCGCCGTCAAAGCTTCTCAGTGGCTTGATTCCCAAGCGCCTGGACTCTACGACATGCAGGATGTGCTCGGTTTGAAATGACAGTGATTTCTCCGGAAATCAGTATTGCCACCACAGCAAAGCCGTTTACCATTTAGCCGACATGATCATTGCACCGAAAATCCGTGGATTCATCTGCACCACCGCCCACCCTCAGGGATGCGCTCGCCACGTCGCAGAACAAATCGCCGTAGTGAAAACACGCGGCATCAATACCAAGGGCCCCAAAAAAGTATTGGTGATCGGAGCCTCGACAGGATACGGGCTGTCGTCGCGCATCTCGGCAGCCTTTGGCTCAAATGCTGCGACCATCGGAGTATTTTTCGAAAAACCAGCCGAGGCTGACCGCTGCGGTACCGCCGGTTGGTACAACTCCGCCGCTTTTGAAAAAGAAGCCACCGCCGCAGGATTGTATGCGCGTTCATTCAATGGCGATGCCTTTTCCGATGCCATGAAAGCGGAAGTCTGCGCCGCCATCAAAAAGGACCTCGGCCAGGTCGATTGCGTAATTTACAGTCTCGCTTCGCCGCGTCGCACCGAACCCAAATCAGGGGAAGTCTACAAGTCCGTGCTCAAGTCGATCGGCGAGCCTTATACCAACAAGAACCTCAACACCACCAGCGGAGTGGTCGATGAGGTGACCATCCAGCCCGCCGAGGGCGACGATGTGGCTAACACGGTTGCTGTCATGGGTGGCGAAGACTGGCAGATGTGGATCGATGCCCTGCTGGCGGAAAATCTGTTAGCTCCTGGCACACAAACGGTCGCGTATTCCTACATTGGCCCTGAACTGACGTGGCCGATCTACAAGAACGGGACGATCGGCGCGGCCAAAGAAGACGTGGAACGCACCCAGCGGGCGCTCGATGAAAAACTCGCGCCGCTAGGCGGCAAAGCATGGGTATCCGTGAACAAAGCACTGGTCACACAAGCCAGCTCGGCGATCCCGGTGGTGCCGCTTTACATTTCATTGCTCTACAAAGTGATGAAAGCAGACGGCACCCATGAAGACACCATCGAGCAGATGGATCGCCTGTTCCGCGAGCGCCTCTACAACGGCAATCCGCAGCCCGATGAAGCCGGTCGCATCCGCGTGGATGATTGGGAAATGACCCCTGCCGTGCAGACCTTGGTGGCTGAACGTTGGCAGCAGGTCAACACCGAAAATCTTGCGGACCTCGCCGACTTTGAGGGCTACCAATCCAGCTTCCTGCGCCTCTTCGGCTTCGGACTGAAGGGTGTTGACTACAGCGCGGAAACCGACCCGAATGTCGCGGTGCCTTCGTTGTCGTGATCGCGGCGGACTAGCGATGTGGTGCACCTTCGCCAACGCTGGCTAGTTCGATTTTATTCTTTCGTTTCTGGTCCCATTTGACTCCCAAAATGAGCAGGAGGGCCATCGCCAACGGATGTGTTAGGATGAGCGACCGGGAATGCCAAAGGCTGTAGTTCCAGGTTTGCTCCGTGACCTCAGTGTCTTTGCCATGATCCGTCACAAAAAAACGTCCCTCCTTTTTGTATCCATTGGCTGACGAGCCGCCGATGATGATCGAGCCGACACCAAACGCGACAAAGTTACAAACACACAGAATCAAAATGGCTGTTGCGATCTTCACGCCTTATGGATCGATTGGCTGTGTTTTTGCAACAGTCGCAGTTTTTCCATCGCGGAGCCGTCGCGGATTGTTTCGCGGGCGATGTCGAGTCCATCGCCGATGTGGTCGGAAAGTCCCGCGCAGGCCAATGCGGCAGCGGCATTGAGCAACACGATGTCGCGCTTGGGGCCTCCTTCCTTGCCGGAGAGAATGTTCTCAAGAATAACAGCATTTTCACGAGCATCGCCGCCTTGGAGATCATCGACCGATGCGAGCGCTAAACCAAAATCTTCAGGATATATCTCTTCGTCCTCCAGATCCTGATAGTTGCCAGATTTACAAATGCGCGTGGGCCCCATCAGGCTCACCTCGTCAACCGAGCGTCCATCGGCAGTGCCGCCATTGACTACCCAAGCGCTGTCGCGACCGAGGCGCTGAAGAATATCAGCAAACACCGGACAGAGGTCGCGCGAGAACACGCCGGTGAGCTGGCATTCGGGGCGCGCCGGATTCAGCAATGGCCCGATCAAATTGAAGATCGTGCGGATTTTTCTCTGACCTAACAATTTTCTCGCCTCTGCCACCGCCTTGAATGCGGGATGATATGCCGGAGCAAACAAAAACCCGAGCCCTGCCTTGTCGATGCATTCCCGAAACTCATCCGTGGTCAAATCCAACCGAATGCCGAGTGCCTCCAGCACATCGGCGCCTCCGGATTTCGAAGTGATGCCGCGGTTGCCGTGTTTGACCACCACCGCGCCCGCTGCGGCGGCGATGAACATCGCCGTGGTGGAGACGTTGAAAAGATTCAGGTGGTCGCCACCAGTCCCGCACATGTCGAGTGTCGGACCCTGCAAATCGAGCAGGTGAATATGCGGATTCACCGCGCGCTCGAGAAACGTTTCCACAAATCCTGCGATCTCCGCCGGTGTTTCACCCTTGGCGGCCAGTGCCTCTAACAGATGTGCCTTTTTTTCCGCCGAAGCAGACGATTCCAACAAAAACTCCGCAGCGACCTCTATTTCCCGCGTCGACAATTCCTGCCCGCCTTCCAGATGATGAATGAGCGAATCCATATTAACGAGGAAAGTCTAGCATGAGCGCGGTGGCGTGAACATCTAAAACATCAGTCATCGATCCACTTGTCGAGAGCCTGCAGCAGTTCGTCGCTGCGTTTCACATGATAGAGCTCGGGGAGTTCGATGGTGGCGCGCTTGCCGCTGCTGTTTTGAAAATGCAGCCACACCGGGGTTTTACCGGGATAACCGGTGATAATGTGACGGATGTCCTGTAGGTCGTGCTCGCTGTGACGGGTAGTCCACAAGGTGAGTTGCAGAGGACCTTTGTCGTTCTTGGAGGCGACGCGGGGTTTTAGTTCATCAATTTCATAACCGGTGAGACGACGCTGAGCAGTGCGATCGTCCGTTTGGATCGAGGCCTTGCACTTGATAATTTTCCCAGGTTCGAGATAACCTTTTTCGCGCGCGGGAACAAATGATTCACCCCACACCACCAGTTCGGTTGAGCCGGTGAAGTCCTCGATGACCAGCACCCCGAATGGCTTGCCGTTCTTGGTGGTTTTCGCATCAACCGTGCGGATCATTCCGGCAAAGGGAAATCGCGCGCGCGCATTGGAGGTATCGAGATCATCGATGAGGCCGATCTTACAAAACTTGTCGGAATCCAACAACCCGCGGAATTTGTCCAGCGGATGTCCGGTGACATAAAATCCCAGCAGCTCTTTTTCATGAGCGAGGCGCTCATCCTTAGGCCATTCTTCCAGTAATTCTCCGTGTCTGGTCGGAGCGAGCGGCGGCGCGAAGTCGATCGAATCGAACAACGACACCTGCCCCGAGGCTCGATCCTTCTGCAACGACTGCGCAGCCGCAACTACCGCATCGAGCCGCACAAACATCGTCGCACGATTCTCACCTGTCCAGTCAAGCGCGCCCGCCTTAACGAGAGTCTCAAGGATGCGTTTGTTGATCACCCGCGAGTCCAGCCGGTTGGCAAGATCCTCCAGGGTTTTGAAAGCACCGTTTTTGTCACGTTCCTCGATGGCCTGGGCCATGGCGGCCTCGCCACAATTCTTGATGGCGGCCAGGCCATAGCGAATCGCTGCGGATCCGGCGGGTGTTGTTTCGGCAAGGAAGCGCAGGCCCGATTTATTGAGATTCGGTGGTAGAATCTCGATCTTCATGCGATGGCACTCGGCGACGAAAACGGAGATCTTGTCAGTATTGTTGATCTCGTTGGAAAGCAGGGCGGCCATGAATTCAACCGGATGATTGGCTTTGAGATAGGCAGTCCAGTAAGAAATATGCCCGTAACAGGCCGAGTGGGATTTGTTGAATCCATAACCCGCGAATCCCTCGATCTTGTTGAAAATCTGATTGGCCAGAGATTCGCCGATGCCATTGGTTTTCGCACAGCCCTCGACAAAAACACCGCGCTGTTTGGCCATTTCGACCGGATCCTTTTTTCCCATCGCGCGGCGGAGCAGGTCGGCACCAGCGAGGGTGTAGCCGGCAAGGAGTTTTGCAGCGTTTTGCACCTGCTCCTGATAAATCATGATACCGTAAGTCACTCCGGAGACCTGCTCCAGCAGTGGATGCTCGAACATGGCTTTTTTGCGACCCTTCTTCACCTCGATCATCTGATCAATGTAAAGCATCGCTCCCGGTCGGTACAGGGCCAGCAAATCAATGATGTCCTCGATTCGATCCAAACCATACTTACGGCAGACCTCAACCATACCTCCCGACTCCAGCTGAAAAACGCCCATCGTTTCACCGCGGTTAAGAATTTCAAATGTTTTTGGATCATCCAACGGAACATCGGCCACGCGGAATCCGGGAATTTTATTGCGGATATGGCTCTCGGCATCATGTATCACGGTCAAGTTTTTCAGACCGAGGAAGTCCATTTTCAAAAGTCCGACTTCAGAAATGGCGTTCATGTCGAACTGCGTCACCACCTCGCCCTCATTGCCAACTGTGAGCGGCAAGTGTTCATCAAGCGGTCGATCGCCGATCACCACGCCTGCGGCATGCACTCCGGTATTGCGAACCAAGCCTTCGAGCTTGAGCGCGTAATCCCACAATTCCTGAAAGGTTGAAGACGACTCAACCAACTCACGTAGCTCGGTGTTTTTGTCGAAGTCGCGGCGCAGGATGGATTCTTTGTATTTATCCTTGTCCTCTTTTTCCATCGGCTTGGGGTCGATCATCTTCGACAACCGGTCGCCATCACCATAAGAAACCCCCATCACCCGGGCTACATCACGGATGACGCTTTTCGCGCCCAGGGTGCCGTAGGTGATGATCTGGGAAACGCAACGACGTCCGTATTTCTCTCTAACATATTCGATCACCTCACCACGTCGCGACTGGCAGAAATCGATGTCGACATCGGGAGGACTGACACGTTCCGGGTTGAGGAAGCGTTCAAACAGCAATCCGAAGCGCAGCGGGCAGATATCGGTTATGCCAAGGGTGTAGGCGACAAGAGATCCTGCTGCCGAACCGCGGCCAGGGCCCACCGGAATGTCGTGATCCCGCGCCCATTTGATGAAATCGGCCGTGATCAGGAAATAGGAAATGAAGCCCAGCTGACTGATTGTTTCGATCTCATAATCGAGGCGCTCGGTTATCGCTGCATCGGCGGATTTTTCCCCACCATAACGTTGCAGTAGTCCTTGATAGCAGAGATTCCGAAAATATTCGTCGCGGGGCGATCCATCGGGTGTGCCGAATTGCGGATATTTTTCCGAACTGGATTTGTCGAGTTTGAGAGTGACATTGCAGCGCTCGGCGATCTCCAATGTCGCATCGCATGCCTCCAGACAATCCTGGAATATCTCGCGCATTTCCTCGGCAGTTTTGAAATACACCTCCGGGGTGTAATGCATGCGATTCTCATCGATGAGTTGCTTGCCCGTGCCGATGCAGATCAATGCATCGTGAGCCTCGTGATCGCTGCGATGCAGGAAATGCACATCGTTTGCCGCAACGGTTTTCAAGCCAGCCTCGCGCGCCAAGGCGATGAGTTCGGGCAGCACCTGCAATTGCGGTCCGAGTTGGTGGTTGTGTATTTCGACGTAGGTGTTCTCCTTGCCGAAGATGTCTGCTAATTCCGCCAGTGTCTGCGCAGCTTTCTCCCGATCTCCGGCGAGAAGCCATTCGTTCACAGGTCCGGAAATGCATCCAGTGAGACAGATGATGCCCTTGGAGAACATTCGAAGATCGCCAACTTCCACCCGCGGCTTACCGTAGTACATGCCCTCAAGGTGCCCGACGGTGACCAGTTTCGTTAGATTTTGCCAGCCCTCGTTGGTTTCCGCAAGCAAGGTCATGTGACAGTTTCTTTTGCGTCCCGGAATGTCGCGCTTGTCATCCTTAGTCGTCGGACAAAGATAAATTTCGCAACCGAGAATTGGTTTGATATTTTGCTTTTGGCAGGCCTGATAAAACTCGATGGCACCAAACATATTGCCATGATCGGTCATCGCCACCGCCGGCATGCCAAGTTGCGCGGCGCGCTTGGCTACATCGGCGGCACGGGTCATTCCATCAAGAGTGGAATATTCCGTATGCAGGTGGAGGTGAACAAAAGAATCAGGCATTGTGACTGCGCCACCCTAGTCAGGGCCGAGGCGGCCGGGCAAGCCAGTTGATGAAAAAAATCTTTGGTGGCAGAGGGCGGATTTGAACCGCCGACCAAAGGCTTATGAGTCCTCTGCTCTACCCCTGAGCTACTCTGCCATTGACAAGATCGCCTTTTCCACATGGCGGGCGCGGATGGTGGACGAAAGAAAGCACTTTGTCCAATAAAAAATGCGATCAATGTTTCCGCAAAGTGCTGGCCAGTCCGTATTTACGGTCCTTCAGGCCAACCGGACTTGCTCCACTCAGTGCCGGGCGGCGCCACAATAATGGCGCATCGTCAGAAGAACGACGTCTGCTAAAACTACTCCGCTAGGACTGCAAAATCGATCCATTGACCCTGGCCACCTTCATGCGAATGAACGGCAATCGTGTTGGTGCCTTTTTTCAGTGCCTTTTTCATCAAATTGGTGGTTTGGATCAGGTAATAACCTTTCGACCCATCGACCGCGATGATTTTCTCACCATTGATGTAGATTTCGGTGTTGTCGTTGTGGCGAATCACCACTGCGCCATTTTTCAAATCGGCACCGTCGTATTCAAAGGTTTTCCGAAAGTAAATCTCCGGTGTTTTCCATTCAGTTTTCGAGCCGTTACCATTGCCGAATGGCGCGAGTCCACTCTGCCAGGCCTTGTCGTCGAAGCCTTCTTTCAACCATCCTTCGGCCGGATTTTCAGTGGTATACTGATAGCGAGTGCTCAGTTTTCCGTCTTGCTGCGCGCCCACAAGCACCTTCCACTTGGCAGTGAGAACATGCATCGACGGCGGTGGCGCCTGGGCCTCTTTGCGCTCATAAGCTGCCTGGCGTGAAGTGATTTCGTGAAGTTTCCTAACGTCGAACTTTGGCTTGCGGTTGTAATAATAGAGGCCGTTGCGCTCCTGCTCGATGTCCGTCAACTGGGTGTAACAAAAGCCGAACAAATTGGGATTATCGAGCATTGCATCAATGGTTCCCTTGTAGCGAAAATAGAACTCATCGAGATTTTTGGGGCCGTTGCCATAACTCCAGCCGTCGCCCGTCGCCCAGCCGATGCCGCCGATTTCACTAATCATGAAGGGAACCCCACGATCCGCCTGGGAGGAAGATGCATTGTAATATCGAGAGGGAGGAAATGGACCTTCGGGCGGCGCAGCGAAGAAATCCTCCCAGCGCTTGCGCAGGCTTTCCGGCTCGCCAGTGTAATCGTGAGCATCCCTGACTTCTGGGTGCGGCAGCGTGTGCGCCCAGCCGCTGGATTCCAGCGCAGGCCGGGTCGGGTCGATCGCCTTGGTAATGCGCCAAATCATTTGCTGCAACTCCCCTGAGTCCTCAAAGTTTTCGTTGAAAGCGCACCAACCGATGATCGATGGGTGATTGCGATCGCGCATCAGGATCTCGGTCCACTCGTTTACCACGGCGGAAAAACCCTCACGCTGGTTGCCATATCCCGCATTCGGATACTCGCCCCAGACCAAATACCCGAGTTTGTCAGCCCAGTAGAGGAACCGCGGCTCGAAAACCTTCTGGTGCAGACGCGCGCCGTTGTATCCGCAGGCCATCGACATGACGATGTCCTGTTTCAAAGCTTCATCGGAAGGAGCCGTCCACAAGCCATCGGGGTAGAATCCCTGGTCGAGGATCAACCGTTGGAACACCGGCTTGCCATTGATGAGGACCTTTCTTCCATCGATCGCAATTTTACGCAGTCCGAAGTAACTCTGCAGTTGATCGATTTTCTCCTTGCCGCTGACGAGGGTGAATTTCAGATCATAAAGAAACGGCGCACCCGGTTCCCAAAGTTTGACCGACTTGAGATTGATTACCAATCGGTTTTGCCCCGGACCAG
>Ga0315908_10004493_pt1 | contig 10047 bp, 15 predicted proteins | sample LakEriMetagenome_12_FD_203520 | JGI IMG/M metagenome (GOLD analysis project Ga0315908, IMG submission 203520) | Freshwater fungal communities from buoy surface, Lake Erie, Ohio, United States - Buoy 4 MA124 | ecosystem: Environmental > Aquatic > Freshwater > Lake > Lake biofilm | place: USA...
AACCAAATTAAACACCTATGAAAGATTAGGTAGTCTCAAGAAGAGCCTTCGCAGCTGCGAAAGTTCCTTTAACCAATACTGGAGTATCGTTAGCAGATACGAATTGTACCAAACGCTGCTCGATTCTTACAGTCTTTAAGTTGTCAATGAAGTCATCGCCAGACTCTCCGATAGCTACTTGCAATCCGCTTCTCAAACGTACGTTGATTACTGAAAGATCACCACCTACGAAATCGGCAGCGGTTCCAGTCAAAGCGTTAGTTGGGATAATCTGAACTCCCCAAGCATTGATTCCACCGTTAGCGTTGAAAGTAACACCAGCAGGAAGGATATACTGCTTGTCAGCGTCCTTCTCAGAAAGCATCAAGTGATAAGCTCCAGTCTCAACGAATACTCCGTTAGCAGTTCCGTTAGCAGCTTTAACTTGTGCGATGATTCCGTGAATTACATCCCAGTTAGTAGCAGACTCAACACCACCAGCCATAGAAGCTCCGGTGAAAGTAGTAGACTTAGAAAGCAAGCCAGCAAGTTGAGGAGAAGAACCGTTTCCAGTAAACAACTGGTTTTCAATTACAGTCTCAACACGCTTAACGCCATTAGATTGAATGTAAGAAGCCAAGTAAGCGGCATCCTCAAGCATTTCCATAGAAACCTTCATATGAACACCAATCTTCTCAACTTTAGCTCTTTGCTCTTTATATTGAACGTCGATTTGAGTTTTCTCAACACCTTCGCCGATCATTACAGGAGTTCCTTCTTGGTCGTATTCTTCAACCCATACTGCGTATTGAGTTCCGATAGCACCAACGGATACGTTGGAAAGGTAAACAAGCAATCTTTGTCTAACTGGAGAAACAACACCAGTAAACTCAGAAATAGTTACTTGAGAGCTTGAGTTAGCGTTAGCAATGGTAGAAGCCAAAGTGATAGTTCCTACTGCTTTCTCATTAATTTCAAAAACCAAAGGAGCTTTCAAACGGGCGTTAGGCTCATTCTTAAGTCTCTCGATTTCAGCTTGTACAGGCGCATAAGCCTTAATAAAAGCGCTCTTAAAATCTTCGGCGCTTACCTCTTTTTCAACTGCACTCTTTTGCAAAGCAATATCCAATTTGTCAAGTTGCTTTTGCATTTCCGCAGCCTCTTCTTTGCTTACTACATTGTCAAAAGATTTCAACAAAGCTTCAGCTTTTTCAAAAGCCTCATTGGCTTTTACTTCTGCATTGCTAGCCTTTGCCTTTAGAGCTTCGCCAGCCTCTGCGATTACCGCCTTAACGGCATCGATAGTTAAATTTTCCATTTTTCTAGTTCTTTTTTAAGTTCGTTTATAGTTAGCGTTTCAACTTCCACGGCTTCCTTCTCTACCAAAGTAGCTTCGGCTGGCTTTAGCATTTCCAAAAGTGATTTTAGTTGATTTTCTAATTTCTCAAGTGTTTCGTCGGTTGCATCTGAAGTCTTTACAAACTTTTCTAGTCTTGTAAGGTACTCAAACGCATCCGCTTCGCTTTTAAGGTCAATAAAGGTAGTTTCTGGATTAGCTCCTAAGAATTGCACCGCTGAACCTTCGTACATCATTACCTCCTTAATCAAATTGGCTTTGGCTTGATCATCGTACATTTCCTTAATTGTACGGAATCCAAATGAATGCTGGTTTATTAATTCCGATTCAATCATTTTCTGGAAGTCCTGACCAGCTGCGTGACTGCCAATCTTAGCCTCATATCTTAGACCTTTTTGGTCTTCGTGTAGGTTAGTAATCTTTGCAACAACTTTATTTTTATCGTGATCCAAAAGGTATTTAATCAACTGCTTTCCAGCTGGACCGCGCTCCTGGATTGTCTTAGTAAATGCTCCTGGCTCAATTACATCACCGTCTAAATCTTTGTTACCAAAAACGGCAAAATAGCCAGAAACAATCCCTTGCTTCATATCGCTATCGGCAAATCCTTGATTAAGTCCCTTTAATATCATTGTCGCGTTATTTTCTTTTATTTCGCCTAATTCTTTAAGCTTTCTTTTACTCCAAACTAAACCAGCCTTTCCTCCCCAAGCATCGTACATTAATAAACCACATCCATCAGAATAAGACGTGGAGGTTTGCAAATCTACTTCGTGACGGCTCAAATAAGAATACATTCTTTTTAAAACGTCCAACGAAATCGGCTCACCGCTTGCGAGCTGGTTGGCTCTTTGTTTACCTACTGGCGTTCCGCAAGGCCCCCATCCATTTTCCTCAACGTATTTTAAAACGCGTCTTGCGTTATTCTTTACCGCCTCTGGATAATCTGAATAGCTCTTTGCGTTTTCTTCAGCCATTTAGCTTATTTGTTTAAGCAAATATACAAATAAAAAAAATTACCAAACAAAGGCTAGATAATGAAGGCATCAGGGAAGTTTCTTCTTGCGTAACTTTCAGAAATATAAACTACAACGCAAGAGCAATTTACTGTTTGCTCCGCCGTTCCGTTAATATCTCCAGGTTTATCCATAAATACTTGCTCAGTATTTTTATTGGTAAACTGAAAAAAAGCATTTGCAGGGATTGGTTTGTTTTGAGCTTGTATGTGTTGAAACCTTGGCTCTTTTGCTCCACCGTGAATCCAAATTTTCCACAAGTTTACACCTGTTTGGTTTGCCCATTCCTCCGCAGATTTCTTTTTACCTACATTGTAAGCGCGTGTTGATTCTGTTCTTGCTATAGCTCTAGCTCTTTTTATATCAGGGATCAAAGCCAATAAAAGCTCCTCTATCTGAAAAGGATTTAATCCATCTGTAATTGCTTGCGCTAAAATTATTTGGACTTTTGCTCGTGTTGTCTCTGTAACGTCAAAAATTAAAGTTCCCAAATTGGTAAGTACCCATTCCTTAATCCATTCCTTCCAAGTAGCTAAAAAAAAATCATCTGGCACAAATGCCTTTTCTTTATTGTCTTGCCTTATGCGATTAAATTCTTTTTTAGCTGAATCAATAAAAACTGCGGTATAAAAATCAATATATGCCTTTTGCATAGGCAAATAAGAAGGATTAGGAACTGCTTGTAATTTTAAAGCCTCTGTAAATATTCTTACTCCAATGCGTTCATATTTGCGAAGGTCTGCTTGTGCTGACCGCCTTAATTTGGAGTAATTTAACTTTTTCATTTCTTAGGCTTGGAAATCTACAAAGTCCGCAGGTAAGTTGCCCAAAGCCTCTTCGCTAGGTACAAGGCCAGACGGTATCCAATGTATATCCATTGCAGGGTCTTCGCTAGCGTGCCAGTTTAATAAGCTTCTAACCTCATTTCCCGTAAAGTACGGTGATTTACCGTACGTTTCAAGAATCACCTTTACATCTGGCTGAAGTTCTGAATAGCTAGAAATATCGAAATCAATAACGTACTGCATTCCGTAAGACTTTGCAATAAATTCAGTCATCTTTTCCTCAATCATTTGTAATTGAGGCATAAGTACGTCAGTAACTAAAGATTTCTGAGCATATTCTAAATTCGCATAGGTAGCGTTTGAGCTAAATAGTACTGGATTAACTCCCCAAAGTCCGCAAAGCGTTTGCAAGTCCATATTTTGGGAATTAATAATGTCCATTGCTACCGGAGACAAACCAATGGCATCGTATTTCAAAGGAATAGACGAAGCGACAATTTTATTAATGTTTTTATTTCCATTAATACGCTCATCTATTCTCTCATCCATTTTGGCTCTTTGCTCTGGAGACGGCCAAAACTCAGGATTAGTAATATTTGGAGAAATAATACCTTTTGCGCCTCCGTTCTGGAAAGTCTTTTGCTTTGCCTCTGTAGCTTCGTTATTAGCTTGCAAGGTTTTTAATCCTGCTAAAAGCGGAGGCATACCACGAAGCTGCGCGCCGTTCAAATCCCAAGTAAGGTTTGTATTTTTTATGTGCAATACTTGATCAGCTGGAATTTCAATATTTTGGTCACCAATTATCAATTTATAACCGCGTACAGGCTCAAATAAGTTGCCAGCTACTATTTCCACATAGTTTGAAGGCATTACATACATTTCCTGAATTTTGCCTTTATTCAAGCCTTCATTAGGCTGAAATCCGTAAACAAATACTTCGCCGCTTGTATTGTACCAAGTAATCATATTATCCAAAAACTCTGCCCAGGTTTGCATTGGGTTTGGATGCTTAATTAATTGATTTACAGGATCGGTATATACCACGTCAACCAATTCCTTTTTGCGCATTGCGATTGATTGTAAGCGGTTTAATTCTTTTGTGCTATACTTTCCGCTTCTAAATCTTTTGCTTGCTTCGGTTTCCTTGTAAACGTAAGTAGGGCATTGCTTGCCCTTTTCTGCTATTTTACGGATAATTGAATAGACCAAGGCATTTCCTTTGTAACCTTTGTCTATAAACGTTTGCTGGTTTGCGTCGTACCAAACTACCAACGTGGAGGCCGTGAATTGGCCGTATAGGATTTGATTTAGTAGGTTTACATCCGTTTTAGGAGCCGTATAAATTACCTGCGGCTTAATGTAATCCCTTAAAGCCTTTAATAGCATAGCATATTTGTTTTAACAAATATACCTAAATATTTTTTTCAAAATATGATACTCCCCAAAACCAGCTAGATATCAATAACAAACGACCAACCCAGCTCCAAGCTATGGGATTAAAATCAAGAAATATAAAAGAAATAAGTAGGTAGCAAACTAGCATCCAGATTAAAAGAGCGTAAACTTCTTTGTTCATATCGAAAATTCAAATTTTGTCCCAAGCATTAATTCAGTAAATCCCCAAACTAATGCGTCCACGCGGTCAGGCGATTTGCCTTTGTCTGGATCAAATGTAACCATTTGTTTTTCTAAGATTGGGAAACTGCCAACGTGGTATATTTTATTTTGCTCATAAAGGCTATAAATAGGTTCTGCACGGACGTACTTTCCTTTCGTTGCAGTTACAAGCTTTATTCTTGCAGTTGTATTTTGCGACCTTAAAATGCTTTCTACCATATCACCACCTTGGTTTTTCTCTGCTACTATGCAATCGGCATCCCAATTCTTAAACGCTTGGCTTGCTATCTTTGCCCATTCATTAGGTGAATATTTACCAGATAAATCCTCCAAGACGTAACCTTTGCCGTGCGTATCCTTTCCAAGTACAACAATCCCTGTTTCGTCTGAATCTAGATTTGCGGACGCAGCTGGATCGATTGCAATAACTATGCGCTCTAAATTTGGTTTGGATGCTATTTTTATTTTGTCAATTAAAGGCTTTGACCAAAGTAAACCTTCGGCATCGTCTAGCCATTTGCCTAAAAACAAATGCTCGTATCTGTGGAGGTTTTCTTGCTTAACTCTTTGTGCTTGATCGATAAATGATTGCGAAAGGTTGCGCTCGTTGTCTAGGTAGGTTGTATGTATGTAAGTGCAGTTGCTAATTTTCTGTTTTACAAAGCGATTATAAATCCAATGCGACTTGTAGCTTGGATTCATTACAAGAATCACGCGGTTAGGCTTATTTGCGGCTCTAATCGAAAGGTCTATGCGGTCAAATACGTCTTCGTCGTTTAATTCCTCAGATTCGTCTAGAATAAAGGTTGTAACTCCAGCGATTGATTTAAGATTAGCGGTTGCCGTGCCTTGGCTGGTTTTGATCCCACGGAATAAAATCTTTGAGCCTGTTATTTTATTAATTATTTCGCTTTGCGTAATCTCAAAGTCGCCCTCCTTATTCATCAACTCAATTTTGTCAATAAATTCGGGAATAATCGAAATAAACGCACTTGTTAGCGTCCAACGCGTAAACAAAATGACGTGTCCTTCCTCATAAGTTAGATTTAAAAGGAATAAGGAAAGCGTCCAAGACTTACCGGAGCCACGACCTCCAGTTATTAGGTAATACCTGGTTTGCGGTTGCTCATAAAATAAAGGCTTGTATTTATCTAAAAGTTGGATTGAATTCATTATTCTGTTTTAATCCAAGTAATTGGAGGTGCTATTTTTTCTCCTTCACTTGTTACGTCAATCGCTTGCTTGTCAGACCAACCAAAACGATTTTTCATATTCATATACCAGCCAGTATAATTAAAGTCTCTGTTTTCTAGGTTTTTACGTCCAGATTTATTCCACCAAGCCTCAGATAAAAGTTTTCCCATTTTTATGGTTTCCGAAAATTGTTCTTCCTCTTTTATCCAACGGTCCCACAAATCATTTGAAAATGATCCTCTCCATTCATAAATCAAAGCTTTAATTTCAACATCTGAAGCTCCTTCTTTGTACAATTTTAGAATTGCATCGTACCAATTATCTGGTAAATCAAATACTGCTTTAGGTCTTGCCATATCACAAAAGTACTGCGTTTTTCTTAATGACTAAAGTACGGTTTAATTATCAAGCTAAATTACTACCCTACCCCCCCCCTTTTTTTTATTTAAAAAAACCTTGCCCGATTGGACAAGGCTTTAATTAACATAAACCCCAAAAAAACTATGTTAAATTAGTAAATCTGTAATGTCTTTACCATCCAGATAAATATTTAAATAACCAACTACTTTTTCGACTTTAGTGTTGTATTCAAATTCTGTGGTTTTTGGCATTAATCTAACCGACCAAATTGGCTCCTTTATTTTTGCAATGTTAAAAGAATAAATTCCTCTAGGTGTTGAATTAATGTAATAAACTTTGCCCTTTATTTTTAGACTGTCAAACTTTATTTTTTCAATCAATAAATCAAAGTAATCTGTTCGCCTACATTTTAACTCGTAAAATTTTTGCCTTTTAATGCTAAAAGCATCGATTGAATCAAATTGATCAGTACTCTGCAAATCTGGTATTATTTTTTTCAAAAGCTCAAATAAATCGCTTTCTTTTAAATTGGTTAAATATTCAGTCTTGTCAAATGTCACAATTAACGCAATGTGATTACTTCGCCGGTTGGCTTACCTTGGAAATCGCAAAGCCATCCATTCCATTCAAATCTTACTTCCTTTTCTCTGCCTTGGTATGCGCTTGCCAAAGTTCTTATTTGCCTCTGTACAATTTCTATGCTTTCAAATGCGCCTCTGCCTTTCATTGACCAATCTGACCATTGTCCGTCCCTTAGTCGGTATCTAATTTCAAGTGAATAATCCGTTTTAGTTTTAGGTAACTTTTTAGCCATTCTTTTGCCTAATTATAACCTCCAATCCTATAGCATCACAAATTTTCCGCAAGTTGTGTAGTGAAATAGACTCCCAGCCATTTTCTACTTGGTTTATTGGCGCGTGACTCATATCTAATTTTTCACACAATTCTAGTTGCGTAAATCCTTTGGCTTTCCTTGCCTTTCGTATTAATAATCCTTCCTCTAAACTCATTTGCTTGTCATTTACGCAAATATAAACTTTAAATAATTATCAAAGCAAAAACATAGATTTAGGTTAAAAAGGAAGTAAGGAATAAATTCCCATTTGTATAAATTCTTCTCCTTTCTTTACTAAGCATTTCCGTACATTCAACTCAAAAACGTTTTTGTCGTTAAAGCCGTATTTTTTCTGCGCCAAATCCAAAAGGAGTTTTACTGGATTATCTAAGTCGCTGGCGGAATTGCTAAAGCCAAAGAAAAACTCAACTCTTAACATTTGTGCAGGATCAATCTTTTTTGTTGGCATCTGTAAAAGCATATCCTTTTCGTATTGCTTGTAAGCTTGCGTCTTAAAACGCTTACCTTGCCAGGCTTCGTTTACGCTTAAAGGCTTTTGCTTTATTTTAAATTCAATCATTACAGATGCTATAGATAAAATCTAAAACGATTGTAAACATAAAGACAGAACACATAAACAAAATGCCAAAAGGCATTTGAAAATAGATAAAAAGGAATATTGCTAGGCAAGTGCTTACAATGCTAAACAAATCCCTTTTTTTCGGTCTAAAATGGGAGAATATCCTTTTCATATTTTTCGATTATTTCTTTTTTAGCTACAACTGGTTTCCATTCGTTTTTCTCTTTTGGCTTATCACTTAAATAAGTGCTAACCTCAAAATAATGCGTTGCCTTTCCCTCTGTCTTTTCCTTCTTTTCCTTCATATCTAGATTTACCCACTCAGAATCGTTTTGATCTAGATAAGCAATTAGCTTGTTTAAATCTTTTCTGCTAAATGCAACCTTTGGTAAAATTCCAAATTGCGTTTGTAAAATACGGCCAGAGCCAACCCAAATTTTGTCCATTGTTTTAATTGTTTAATTTATTTAAAATTTCTTTTTGCTATTTGTAAAGCTTCCGCCTCTGTATATGCAAAGCCAGTATCAAAAGTATAGCCATTGCAATACCAATAAATAAATTCTTGCGTATGGCTCATAAATACTCCTATAGAGCCTAACGGAATATCGCGCATATAGTACAACCGTTTAGCTTGATCACCTAAAAAGATAGTCATATTATTTCGTCAAGTTTTGCGTTTTCATTAATTGACTTTAAAATAAAAAGCTTCCAGATTTTATTTCGTGATCTAGAGCCAACCGTTGCCTCATTTACATAAGTATTAATTAACCTCATATTTTTGCGTTCTTGGTTTTCTATTTCCTCAACGTCAAACTCCCACGGCTTTAATATTCCTCTTTCTTGAAATTTGTTAAACCAGTTTATTCCCCATTCGCTAAGATCAGCGCAAGTGCCTGTTTCTTTGGCCAATTTATAATTTTCTTTAAATATATTCTTTCCAACCTCAATCCAATGCTTTATTTCTTCGTCCGTTGCTTCCTTTTCTTGGTTGTTTTTTGCCTGTACTTCTTGGACAATTTGGCTTTGGTGATGCTGGTAATATTGCATAATCCAAGTATTTACCGTCTTTTCGTTAACGTGGTAAAAATCGCCGTATTGACCTCGCATTCCAGCCTGTAGTATGTAGTCAACCCTTTCGTCAGTCATCCAGCCATATTTTTTAAATAAATCATATAGGCAGTTAATTAATTCCAAAGCTTCCTCCTCTTTGTATTCTTTAAACTGCTTCAAACCACAAACAAATTCCATTTTTTTTAAATGCTTTACAATAATTTCTTTCATTGCTCGTTTTGTTTTAGTTGCTCTTTTTCTTTTTGCATATCCTGGTATATTTTTTCAAATATGTTTTCGCTTTTTTTCTCTGGAGGTTTAAAAGTACTTTTTAAATTATTTGACAAATAAAGATTAAATGAATTTTCAGCCTTTGAAATTGTCATTGGTTCGCCTTCTTTAATTAATGCCCATTTTTTAAATTGACTTTTAATTGTTTCAGTATCCGTTGAATGTACTATGCTCATTCTTTCAAAGTAAGGACGTTTTAAAGGTTTTTCTTTATTAAAATCAATAAAAATATCATCCAAAGAAAAAAGAGCGCCAGCGCTTTCTTTTTTATTTACATTATCATTAACATTATCATTTACATTAACATTAACATTATCATTTACATTAACAGCTAAGTTTGCTAGCGTTTGCTTGGTTTTGCTAGAATCATTTGTAGCAAATGTAGCATTGCTAGCTTTTGCTAGACCTCCTTTTCTCCCAGCTTCAGCTCTTAATTGTTTTTTTTCGTCCCAGATAACTAAGTCTCTTTTTAGCTGTGTCTTAATTGGTAAAAACGCAACCTTTAAAAGCTTATCGTTTACCTCTGGATTTTCGTCATTAACGTAGGCAAAAATTATTTTAATTAGTTTGCCAGCGTCTTCGTCTGTAAGTTCGTCAAATACCTCTCTTTGGTCGGTATATAAAACAAATGATTTTTTGCCTTTCATAAAATAAAAAACCCAACAGGTGAGAGTCTGTTGGGCGGTTGTGAAAACCTATGGAATTATTCCTGCCTCTCACCTCAGAAATAATTCATTTACAATACAAAGATAATTAAAAATAATTATCCAACTAAATAGCGTTTACGTAAGTGCGAATAAACTGTCATATAAGACAAATTTAATTCCAGAGCGATTGCCTTTGTACTCCAACGATCCTTCCAAAGATCAATCATTTTTTCAATTTGCTCTTCAGTAACTTTCTTACCCATTGGCTAAATAATATTTAGCAATTCTTTTGTCGTTAATAGTTACCATATCTGTAACAATCGGCAATCCTTCGTC
>Ga0315908_10004495_pt1 | contig 10042 bp, 3 predicted proteins | sample LakEriMetagenome_12_FD_203520 | JGI IMG/M metagenome (GOLD analysis project Ga0315908, IMG submission 203520) | Freshwater fungal communities from buoy surface, Lake Erie, Ohio, United States - Buoy 4 MA124 | ecosystem: Environmental > Aquatic > Freshwater > Lake > Lake biofilm | place: USA...
ACATAAAAAGTGGGTGAAAATCATACCTCGTGACGCTTACACGTATTTGGAATATCATTTCTTTGATGAAAAAGGAAAAGAGATTTCAGAAAAATAAAAGAAACCGTCTCGTTACTATAACGAGACGGTTTTTTTGTGTCTTTTTTTGAAGCTATTCCGGCTATCCGTTGCAATCTTTTTCGTCAGTTCGAGTGTCTGTCGCGACGGATGTATTGAGAAGACGAAAAAGGATTTCCACTACTATCCGGGCTAGGGCTAATCTTTAATTATCTCTATCTTCCTCCTAATATCATTCCCATATTCATCTTCAACGGTAATGTAATGAATTCCTGTCTCAGCCTCAATTTGCATTTCGTGAAAGGTTTGAGTCGTGCCTTTGTATGCATTGTCAACATACCAATACAACTTCGCTTCTTTGTTAGAATGTGCCACTTTTAAAATCACCGGCTGAATCTTGCTGTTGAAATCCTTAACCAAATAAATTTTACTGTTCGTTTTCGGGTAAATAAAATCCATGGATGCCTGTTGGTTTTGCTGGCAATCGTCTCTGAAAGGCGGCAATGGTTTGTAATCTATATGCAGACTTTTATAATACCATTCCATCACCGGCGGCAGCACAAACCACTTTTTGGAAACGATATTATCTACATCTTCACAACTACTGTTTACCCGAAACTGTTCCGTAGCATCTAAATGCACCAATTTATGATAAGCACAAACCGAAGTCTTCATTCCTTTTCTGTTAATTAATTGTCTGATTTTCGGGCAATCATCCTGCGCTAAATGTCCGCTTAATGCACAAACATCAGCATATTGCAAATCGTTTAACGGCGTTTGAAACCATTTTTTTCGCGGAAGTAAATTGAAAACATCAAACAAAATCGGCGCTGCACTTCCAACACCGGTTAACTCCGGTCTTCCTTCGCCATTGGCATTTCCAACCCAAACTCCAACTACATAACGCGAGTTGGTTCCGATGGCCCATGCATCGCGGTTTCCAAAACTGGTTCCTGTTTTCCATGCTAATTCTAATGACGAGTCGTAAAACTTCCAGGCTTCATCGCCTTCGGGACGATTGACTTCTTTCATGGCGTTATAAGTTAGATAAATAGAACCCGCACCTATGATTGTTTTCTGATAACTTTCTTCACCATAATCCTGCTCAAATCCGTTGACATAATTGAGTTCGGCAAATTCTTTAGTTCTGTATTTTCCATCGGAAGCATTGAAGTAATTTATGGTTGAAGACAAATTTGCATAGGTTCGGCACAAATCCCAAAGATTGCTTTCGGCTCCGCCAAGAATAAGCGACAAACCATAATGATCCGGATGTTTATTGATATTTCTAAGTTTGAATTTCTGCATTAGTTCATAAAAATTATTTACACCATGTTCCTGCAACATCAACACCGCTGGAATATTCAGTGAACGCGACAAAGCTCGCTGTGCCGGAACTGCACCATCAAAAGTCCGATTGAAATTTTCTGGTGTATAACCCGAAATCTGCGTTGGAATATCGGCAACCAAAGTGTTTGGCAAAAGCTCACCTTCATCAAGCATTGATGCAAATAAAAGCGGTTTTAAAATACTTCCTGTACTTCGTGGCGCACCAATGATGTCAACATCTTTGTCGTGGTCTTTATCCGTTGGCGAATTCCCAACATAACTGATTATATTTCGATTTTGAATATCGATGACAATCACAGCCAAATTATGAACTTCGTTTTGTTTGTACTGATTGTAATACTGAGTTGCAATTTGGTTCACCCGATTCTGTAGCGAAATATCAATTGTGGTTTTAATGCGTTTGCCTTCATCTGTTTTGGCTACGCGCTGCAATAAATGAGGCGCAATTTGTGGAACTAAATACGGTTTTTGTGGCAACGGTTCCGTAATCGACAATTGATACGTAAGTTTGTCAATGATTTTTTCATTGTATAATTTCAACAACAATCCGTTGCGTTTTTTTAGCAATTTGATTTGATTCTTTCCCGGATAAATCAAGCTTGGTGCATTGGGCAACACCGCTAAAGTGGCACTTTCTGCCCATGACAACTGATGCGATTGCACTCCGAAATAACGCCACGAAGCCATTTCCAAACCAACAACATTTCCGCCATAAGGTGCATGAGCTGCGTACAATTCGAGGATTTTTTCTTTGGAACAACGCAATTCTAAACGTGTTGCCAAAATCATTTCGATTCCTTTTTCGAAATACGTTCGCTTTTTGTTTTTGCGCGACAAACGAATAACCTGTTGTGTTAAGGTACTTCCGCCACGAACCACTTTTCCGGCGCTTCTGTTTTGTTGAAATGCCTTGAACATCGCTACGGGATTAAAACCGGGATGCTGATAAAAATGTTCGTCTTCAAAATAGACGATGCATTTTTTAAACTTATCGGGAACGCTGTCTTTTGCCGGAAAACGCCATTGTCCATCGCGGGCGATTTTGGCAGCAAGTAATTCGCCATCGCTACTTTCGATAACCGTAGAATAAGGTTCTTCAAAAAGAGTTCTCGGCAACGAAAAGTAATACACAACCAAAAGAATAAAGACAAGAGCCGATTTCTTTGGATTGCGTTTGATATAGTTTAGGAAGCGTTGCCAGAACGCTAAAAGTTTTTCTTTCATTTTGTTTGCTAACAAATAAAATTAACCGCAAAGTTCGCAAGGTGTTACGCAAAGTTCGCAAAGAAAAAACACATCTCTTTGCGAACTTGGCGCTTGCTTAGCGCCTTTGCGGTTAACCATTTATTTTACCACTTCAACCCATTGCCCTTTGGTACGTGCCAGAAAATCGTTGTCATACATGGCTTCGCATTGCAATCCGGGTAGATAATATTTACCCAAATAAGAGGCGTTCAACAGGATTTTGAATTTGCGTGTTTCATTGGCTTTCAGACCAAAGTAGTAATTGGCTCTGTCATCACGAATATCGATGTAATCAGCAACATTGCTGGTTGCATCACCAAAATCAGTGTAACGTGTATTAACAATTTCAAAACCGGAGGGCAGAATTTGTGACAAGGCGACATTATCAATCCATTCATTTTTGCGATTGGTCAAAGTAACTTCGGCATAGAATTCGGTTCCCTGAGCAATTTTGGTAACAGTGATTGGGTTTCCTTTTCTGTTTTTGAAAACTACACTTGCAGATAAATTATTCTGCATTACTTTTTCACTTCCGACAGGCAAAATTCCGCTATTCAAGACACGAACAAAGAGCGTGTTGTTTTTGTTGTTCTTAATTGTAATAGCATTTCCACCTTTTTTCACAACCAAATTTCTTTGAGCTACTGTTTTATTCGTATTGATGATTACTGCTTTTCCTCCATTTGAATATTGAACCGAAACGCCTTTACTTCCATTAGATTTTGCAAATTTTGACATCGCATACAATCCATAAGCGGTTGTTTGTGTACTCATCCATTTGTCACTTGACATATTCTTAGCCAATTTGGTAGCCATTGCAAAGGCTTTTTGTTTTTGTCCTAACAAAATCAAAGTTTCCAATGCCATTGCTCTGTTTCTGTCGGCTGAGCCATAATAATAGTAGTAATAATTATCATTGAAATTTTGCTCATCAATAAACGACTTGCTCAATAATGCCAATCCGGCTGCATTTTGTTTTACCAAGGCATAAGTAGCCGCTAATCGCAGTTTACTTTCGTTAGAAATTCCGACTGTTTCCCGTAATCTGTTCATGGAAGCCAAATCTGCTGAACCTGCCAATGCAAGAGTATACAATCGGTAAGCCTGCGCCATATCATTGTAATATTGTTTTTCAAAACGCCATTGTTTTGCTATCTTTCCTTGGTAAGAAATCCATTTAGATTTGAAGCTGATTGGTAAAACATAGCCTTTTTTCTCGGCTTCAATCAGGAAATGTCCTGCGTAAGAAGTTCCCCAATCGTCAGCTTCGGTCATTCCCTGCCAGTAGGAGAAACCACCATTTGGCAATTGAAAATTCCCTAGTTTCTGGATTCCGACAGTAACATTTTGTTGAATATTTTGTTTGCGAACGGCATCCAAATCCATCACATCTGTAAGATACAATTGAGGGAAAACGGACGATGTCGTTTGTTCGACACAACCGTGAGGATACTGAATTAGATAGTTCAATCGGCGACCAAAATCTACCGTTGGTACAGATGACACTTCTATTCCAGCTTTGTTGCTTCCGGTTACACCAAAGGTTTTCCAGCTAATCGTTTTGGAACTATTTGGTTCAATCATAATATCAGAATACGCATTGGTTACCGGATTCGGATTGGTCACATCAATCTCTACAGTATAGGTTGATTTTTCCTTTCCTGAAGTCGCAATAATATCTATTTTACCAATGCCGGTAATACTTCCCACTTCCAGATTGAAGTAGGCCATTTTCTCATCAGGTTCGGTGAAAGTTACTTTTTGAGTTGTTCTTCCAACTACTTTAACTGCACTATTTGTCTTGATTTGAAGTGTTACGTTTTTGATTTGTTTTTCAGTCGCAAACAAGGTTACCGGTATAGTCACTTTTTCAGAAGGTGAAATTTTTCTTGGCAATGAAGCCAAAACCATCAACGGACTTCTGACCTGCGTTGCTTTTTCAGCCATTCCATAAGCATTAGTTTTTGCATCAGCGGCAACAACCATTGTACGAACAGAGCCTATGTATTTTGGCAAGGTGATTTTGGTGATTTTACTTCCGCCTTTATCCAATTCGAATGGGCCATAGTAAAGTACAACCGGTTTGAAACGATTGGCTTTTTTTGCTTTTCCACCACCGGAATCAGCATCACCACCAATACTGAAAACCTGATTCACTTTTCCACCATAGGCACCAATCACCTGATCGTAAATATCCCAAGTACGCACACCCAAAGCTTCACGAGTATAGAAACTATCCCAGGCATTTGGTGTTTTGAAACGTGTCAAATCCAATAACCCTTCATCAACAACCGCGATGGTATAGGTCATTTTTTTGCCGTGTTTTTCAGAAACTTTTACGTTTACCGTTTGCTCCGGACGAAGCACATCAGGCATTGTAAGTTGTGGTTCCAGAACCGTGTTCTTATCTACTACTTCAATTGGAACGATGCCATACATTCTGATTGGCGAATCGTTTTTGGTTGAAGCATGTGGTTGCAAAAGTGAAATGTTGATATAGACATTCGGAGCCATATCACCTGTAATTGGCAGCTCAACCGTAGTTTCTCCTTTTTTGGTTTTGGCCCAAAGTGTTTTTACCACTTTTGTTCCGTTTTCGATAGAAATCATAGCTCTTCCTCCTTCGCTTGAAGGAAAGAATATTTTGGCTTTATCTCCAACCGAATAGTTTGTTTTATCGGTGGAAAAGCGCAACATCGTAGCCGATTCCCCATCGCCAGTTCTTGATTTTGCTGACCACCAAGGCTCGTCTATATATACTTTTGTCCCTGTGGCATGACCATCGGTAGGATCCGAAACACGAATTAAATAATTCCCCCATTCTTCATTTCTCACCGAGAAAGAAATATTGGCTTTTCCTGAATAATCAGTATTCACTACAAAGTTTTTATAGGCAATTGTTGAGTTTGATGTATTATAATTCGACAAATCATCATTCGAAGCATCCCACCACCAACGTGATTGCAATTTATAAACACGGACTTCTACATTTTTAACAGATTTTGGTTTCCCGTTTTCGCCAACAGTTACAATGTCAAAACGGTTGTTTTTACCTGTTTCAATCATACCGTATTTGTTTGGCTCAGGCGATTTTACTCCTACATACGTTTTATAAGGAGAATAGGTAGTTGAAGCTACATCTGTACTAACATCGCCGCCATTTTCATAAACTTTTGTTATAAACGCTGCACGCAACATTCCTGGTGCTTGCCCTTGGATGTTTGGTTTTATCGGAATAGAAGCGCGTCCGTTTCCATCAACTTTTCCGGAGAAAATAGTAACTTCTTCTGTAGAAAAACTTCTGGTCGGATCATCAAAAGTATATTTGTCATAGCCTTTGAAAGTGGTTGACTGCTGGAAGAATTTGGCCTGAACTTCGGTTTTTAAATCTTTCCCAACAGCGCCATGAAGCCATAAAACCTGAATATTATTCACATTTTCTTTGCTTGCCGAAAGAATAGGTTCGTTAAAACTATTTTTGATTTTCAAACGATTTGGTTTGATGGTTTCAACCTTTATGCTTTTATAAAAACGAGCTCCACCAATACTTACAACCGCTTCCCAGTTTCCTGTTGGCGCGCTGTCCTGAGTTGGCACTACAAATTTGTAATGATTAAGTTCATTCAGTTTTTGAACCGATTGATAAACTGTTTTCCCGCGCGGATCGTTCAGTTTCAATTTTACAGGATGTGAAGCCGGTAATATATTAGCATTATCATTCAGGATAAAAGACAAATACATCGTATCGCCAGGACGCCAAACGCCGCGTTCGCCATACAGATAGCCTTTTAATCCTTTTTGCAAAGTTTCACCTGAAACGTCAAAATTACTAACCGACAACGAAAGCTCATCATCTAATTTCACGTAAGTGCTTTGATCACCTTTGGTTACTATCGCGAAATACGCAAATTTTTCTAATTGAAACGAAACCATTCCGTCGCCATCTGTTGATGATGTGGCGATTTTTTGCTGTTGGTAATTATATAAATCAACACAAGCACCGGAAACAGCATCAGTAGAAACGATATTGCTAACCGCAATAACAACCGATTTGTCTGTTCCTCTTTTGGCAATAACCCCTAAATCAGTGGCAAGAACATTAGTCCCGATTTTAGTATTGTAATAATAATAGTCGGTGCATGGATCTTCACTTTCTCTCCAATCGTAATCTCTTTCATAATAATAGTCATCATAGTCACTACCGCTGTAGTTAACATCGTCTTCATTTTCTTCTTCTTCATCTTCACTCTCGTTGTTGTCATCCGAAGTTGCTGTTGATGTCTCGCATTTATACAAGGAATATTTCTTTTTATAAGAGAACTCAACGCGGTAAATTGCGCCTGGTTCGGGCTTTATAATTTTTGAAATGTCTAATGCATACGTATTCCATTTGGTGTAATCCAATATATTATTCTGTTTTAATTGAATAGTCGATTTGGCTACAGCTTGACTTACTTGTCTTAAATTTCTAGTGCCGTTTATTTCATTATCCTGCAAAAACTGCATGATGTTATTTTTGTAAATTTTATATATTTTTACATCAACCGCATTCAGATTCGCAGCTTCAAAATTGATTTTTAAATTGTTGGAACTTGGCAAAATGGTTCCACTTTTTAATAATTTTATTCCGGGTTTTATCTGATCAAACATCAATTTTTCAGAATAGTTATTTTTCATTTTATAGCCATCGATGCTTTCAATTCCCTGAAAAACCTCAACCAATTTACTTCCTGTAAATGATTGCTCAATTGCTGCTGCTACTTGGGTAATTTCGGGTTCATCTGTTACTGCCATCGCAGAATCTACAGCAACTGCTGCAGTATCAACAATAGCTTCAACGGCTACCGATTGATTCGAAGCTCCATTATCAACTTTTGACTTAACCGGATCTTTGTCGTAAAACACTTTTAAAACATTTCCCATTGTGGAAAACTTCAGGTTACTCGTATTTTCAATAGACACTAATCCTTTGAAATCCTGGTCTTTTTTTAATGGATCCGAAAAGTTAATCAGCACCGATTGGTTATTGGTATCTCCAACCTGAATTGTCAAAACTTTAAATTGGTTTTTTCCTGGTATCGGGAATTCAGCTCTGCCTTTTTGGTCAATATCTACATCGTCACCATCCCAGGCAATATTTACTTTGCTATCAGTTTCAAAACGCTGAATGCTGTCAATCATGAATTTGAATTCAGTTCTTGTACTTGTAGCTTTATCAAATTTTATCTTTAAATCCTTGTCGTTTTGTGTAGCTTCTATAATTTTTTGGGCCTCTTCAAAACTAAGATTATCAGCTGTTTTTAGGGTTCCGTTTAAGTAATACCAATCTTTACTATAGGATTGCAAATCCTGAGTGTTCACAATAAAATCCTGCTTGATTGTTTTTACTGAAAAATTGAAATCCTTTAATTCTTTTGGAACTTTATTGGTGATTTCAGAAAGATGCAAGGTGATTTGGTACAAGGTGTTTTGATCCAATTTTTCTTTTGGAATAAAAGCAATGGTGTTGCTGGAAAGCGCTACAACTTTTCCGCTTACGCTTGGCGAAATTTCAAATAAATCTTCATCTAATTCCTGATTGGGTTTCCAATCACTTTTGTTGAAGGCCAACTGCACCCTAAAATCGGAATTGACCGAGACGAAACCTGATGAAAATCCTGTAATGTAGTCTTTGTAAAGAGCGTAATCTGAGTCAAAATCGGAAGCCGATTTTTTAGTACAGGATTGCAATAAAAAAATTGCAACGAACAAGCCGAAAATCTTGTTGGTTTTCATGGTTGTAATAGAATTATTTGTTAGAACTTATTCCTTGAGTGATTTTCCTCAATTAGCAATATAACGTTAAAAGTATCAAAATATTATCTGAAAGAAAAAATATTATTTTGGAATATTTTTCCTGTAAAATTATTTCCTTTTAGAAGCAAAAAAACGAAGCATTAAATCCGAGCATTCCTTAGCTAAAACGCCTTGAATTACCTGAGTTTTTGGATGAATTGTCGTGCCTAAATTCTGGTAACCGCGTTGCTCATCCGAAGCACCAAAAACTATTTTTGAAATCTGACTCCAGTACAAAGCACCGGCGCACATTTGACAAGGTTCTAAAGTTACATAAAGTGTGCAGCCTTTTAAGTATTTTCCGCCTATAAAATTTGCTGCTGATGTAATGGCTTGCATTTCGGCATGAGCCGTAACATCATTGAGCATTTCAGTAAGATTGTGAGTTCGAGCAATGATTTTATTATCGACTACAATTACGGCACCAATCGGAATTTCCCCTTTTTCAAAAGCGAGTTCAGCTTCCTGCAAAGCTTTCTTCATAAAGTATTCGTCGGTGAAAGGATTTTCCATAAAACAAAAATACAATTTCAATTCGTACATTTGTCGCATGTCAAAAAAATTGCTCGAACATATTGTCAATCCAACTGATTTGAGAAAATTAGATGTTGCCCAATTGCCGCAACTGGCTAAAGAGTTACGTGATTTTATCATTGACATCGTTTCGGTAAAAGAAGGCCATCTTGGTGCATCTCTTGGCGTGGTTGAGTTGACTATTGCTTTGCATTATGTTTTTGATACACCGAATGATTTGTTGGTTTGGGATGTAGGTCATCAAGCTTATGGTCACAAAATCTTAACCGGAAGAAGAAAAAAGTTTAATACGAATCGACAGCTTGGCGGAATTTCTGGATTTCCAAAACGTAGTGAAAGTGTTTATGATACTTTTGGCGTTGGACATTCTTCTACTTCTATTTCTGCCGCTTTAGGAATGGCGATTGCGTCGCAACTTAAAGGTGAAAACAAACATCATATTGCGGTAATTGGCGATGCTTCTATTGCGAGCGGAATGGCGTTTGAAGGTTTAAATCATGCCGGCGTTACCGATGCGAATTTGTTAATCATTCTGAATGATAACGCAATTGGAATTGACCCAAGTGTTGGTGCGTTAAAAAACTATCTGACAGCAGTCAAAGAAGGAAAAAATCCAAAACAAAACAATATAATTAAGTCGTTAAATATTGATTATTCAGGGCCAATTGACGGTCATGATATTCAAGGTTTAATTGTGGAATTAGAGCGTTTAAAAAAAGTAAAAGGCCCTAAGTTTCTTCATATCGTTACCACTAAAGGCAAAGGCTTACAACAAGCCGAAGACGATCAGGTAAAATACCACGCACCGGGAAAATTTGATGCTTCAACTGGTGAAATTCATAAAAAATCAGATGAAAATTTACCTCCGAAATTTCAGGATGTTTTTGGTTTAACCTTAGTTGAATTGGCAAAGAATAATCCCAATATTATTGGCATCACTCCGGCAATGCCAAGTGGAAGTTCGATGAAATTTATGATGGAGGCCTTCCCAAAAAGAGCTATAGATGTAGGTATTGCTGAA
>Ga0315908_10004496_pt1 | contig 10042 bp, 10 predicted proteins | sample LakEriMetagenome_12_FD_203520 | JGI IMG/M metagenome (GOLD analysis project Ga0315908, IMG submission 203520) | Freshwater fungal communities from buoy surface, Lake Erie, Ohio, United States - Buoy 4 MA124 | ecosystem: Environmental > Aquatic > Freshwater > Lake > Lake biofilm | place: USA...
GCACCTTCCTCAGGTGAGGGACAGGGTTGGCAGGACCCGGTCCCTGGACCAAGTCGGCCAGGACTTGGTCCCTGGGGGGCAGGGACCTGGGCCCCACAGGGCCTCCTCGCAGGGGAGGGTGCGCGCACTGGAAGTCCTCGCCCAGGAGGCGATGGCATGAGGGGGGCTCACCATGAAGCATGACTGGCTGCACGCGACCCGCACTCCAGCTTCCTGACAGCTTGCTCTCCTACCTGCCTGTTCTGCAGCTGGCTGCACATGGCCGTGACCATCGGCTCCATCGCCGCCGCGCTGCTGGGCTTTGCCGGCAACTCCGCCACGGAGGCGGGCCTGAGGTGCGCACCTCCCCCGACTGCCGCTGGTCGCTGCGCTTTCCTACTGCCGCTGACCTAATTTGCACCTGCAAGCCGCGGCAGCAGCCCACCCCCTTCCAACACCCCGCACCCCACCACCTGGTACCCTCTGTAACCCGCTTCACCACATAGGCTCCACCATTGCTCCCCTGCAGCGCCCACACAGGCCTCGCCCATGCCCCCACCCGCCCATCCACCCTCCTCTCTGCTCCCCTGCAGCGCCCACCTGGTGGAGATCATCGCCTGCATCCTGCTGCCCCTGGCCATGGCCATGTGCGGCTACGCCATCTTCATCTTTGTGTGGCGCAGCGAGGAGATTGCAAAGAAGCGGCCGGGCCACTTTGATGACAGGTGGGGCTGGAGCGCGCGCGTGGCGGCCCGGGGGGCGGGGGGGACTCGCATCACTGTGTTTCTGCGCCTTAGCGACTTAGCGGGCCCAATCACACCAAGCCGTGTCCGCACACCTGGTGCTGCAGGTTGGGACCGCTGGGCCTGTGCACGGCCGTGGTGCTGGCCCTGTCAGCCATCCTCATCGTGTCCATGGTTGACTTCTTTGACTCTGCTGACGAGCCCTCGCCCGAACCCGTGCCACCGGTGCTGGCACGGGTGATGCATGCGCTGGGGGCAGCCAATGCCCTGGGGGGTGGCCGCTCCGGCGGCAACCTCTGATTGCGTCAGCAGGCTCGCGCGGTGCCTGCGCTGGGGGCTGCCACCGCCCTGCGCGGCGCAAGCACCGGCGCTGCGCCGCCGTAGGGAGCAGTGACCAGCGCTGGCGGCCACGTGGTTGCATCTAGGGTCAGGCAGCAGCTGCGGGGCAGCTGGGCTGCAGCCCATCCCTTCCTGCTGGTCATCTGGCAGCTTTTATGTATGTGGTGTCAGGTTTGACGACGGATGTATGCGGGGGTACACCTTCCCTCGGCCTTCCCCGACCGACGCAGTACAGCACAGGAGAACCCCCTGCATTGCACGGCCTCCGGCATCCTGAGTCATTTATGTTTGAAACACCCGGGCGATGTGTGAATGCTCCGAGGCCCCAATTGCGTAGGCACCCACAGTAGGCAGCTGCTACAGAGGCGCATTGGCGCACAGCTTGGGGGAAGGGGCACATGCCTGGCGTGTGGCTTTTGGTGGCGGCACGGCTGAACAATGGCAACGATGAACCCAACACTGTGCATGGGCCGAAGGTGGTGGCACTGTGTAAATGAACGGCGGCTCCATGTGACAGGGGCTCCGCAGGTTGTCGGTTGTCGACAAAAGCGACAGGGGGCGCATGGCAATAAAAAATAATTGACAGTGCCTGGCACAAGTAGCAGGGTCATTGACTGTGGCTCCGGCTGCGCAGGCGCGCACTGTCTCACCCTGCCTGAGGGCAGTGGGCATGCGTGCTTGAGACGTAGACACAAGTACCATTACATGGCACCAGCATGCTGCCTATGCAGGCGGTGGGCGAGGATGGGTGGGTCGCATGATACACACAGTGGTGCCACCGGCGGGCGGTCAGGTGCTGCCGCGCTGCTTCAGCCCGCTGGCAGCCAGGGTGGTAGAGTGGAAGATCTTGTCGGCGCTGGCGGCCTCAAAGCCGTCACGCCGGTGGCGCTCGGTGAGCTGTGTCGGTGGCAGCTGTTCGTGCTGCGGCAGGGGCTTGCGCTCCACAAACTCCAGGTAGGCGGCAGCTACTGGGTGCACCTGCGGCGGACCAGGCACAGAGCAGGCAGGGCGGGTGGGACGGACATGTATGCACAGAGCAGGCAGGGCTGGGGCAGGCAGGGGTTGTGCCTGCCAACACTGAGCTGGAGCAGGGGCAGGGCGGCCATGTGAGCAAGTGCTGCTGGCAGGGGGGGGGGGGAGGCCAGGTCTCTGACATTGGTGCACTCGGGTTGGGCCAGGCGGGCGCACCTGGCCGTCTGCAAAGCGGAAGTCGTTCACATCTGCCACGGTGGAGCATTGCAGCAGCCCGCTGTCAGGGGACACCTGCAGGCGGCAGTGACGCCCAGTCAAGACGGCAGCCGCAGCCTCTGCGGCTGCGCTCCTCTGCAACAGCGTGCCGGCCGGCAGCCGCTGCGCTGCCTTCCTGCCGCTGGCGTGTGGCGCCCGCCCTGCTGCCGCCCCTCGCCCCACATCATCTCTCTGCGCCTGGCAGCCAGTGGCTGGCTCAGAGCTCGGGTGACAGCCAGGAGGTGGGGAAGGGGGGGGGGGGGCAGTTGTCACCTTCATGATGCCGCCCTCATCATTGAGCGTGAACCCCGCCCGCACCAGCGTGTCCGCAAACGCATACAGGTCGCCCTGCACCCAAGCACAACCACGCATGGGGTTGGCCCGCCCTAGCATTGACACCGCAGTCCCCAGCACCAGGCAACACTTGATTGCAGCCCGCGCTGCTGCATGCGTCCTGCTCGCCCCACAGCTGCTGCAATGCCCTCACCGAGTGGCTCGTCAGCCGGTGCACGGACAGTGCTGTGTGGTTGAGCCCGTACCCATTCACCAGCACCCTGCAGCAAGGGAGCGTATCCGTGCCAATCACGTCATTGGTGTGTACACACACTGGTGGGTGCACACAAACCAGCACCAACACCCCCAGTTCACCAGGAGCGTGCGTCCCGGCTGCAACCTATTGCCCAGAGGCTGAGGGAGGGACAGGGGTGGCGGCAGCAACTGGCGGGGCGGACTGTGTGTGGGCTGGGCACAGCGCTGCTGGTGCTGGGCAGCCCGCTCCCCAGGCGTGCCGGCACGCGCACCATGCTGCATACTCGCTCTCCTCCAGCAGCGCCTGGTAGTCCTCATACGCCGGCCGGGCCCAGGGCAGCACACCTGCAAGGCTCGGCCCGACCTGGTCAGCGCCTGCCTCAGGTGATGTGCCCTACCCCCCCGCCAACCCCCTGCCCAGCGGCTGAGCAACGCCCCCACCCTTCATGCCCCTGCCCACCCGTGACGGCCGACGTCCAGGCGGCAATGGGACTGAAGTCGTCGCTGATGGGGCTGGTGTAGGAGGCAACGATGCGCTGCGCCTGAGCGGACAGCTTCTCCACCTGCGGCCGGACGGGGTGGGCAGCTGGCTGGCCTGAGGCGCCCGCCCAGCACAGAACTAAACCTGCTGCGCTCGCGCTTCACTAGGTGCACAGCACCGCCCCCCTGGGCCTTGCCCTGCAAGGCGCTTGCGTGCAGAGGTGGTGACCACCCTGGCAGCCTGCTGGCCTGGGGACCGCTGGGCCTGCGGCGCTGACCTGGAGCTCGCTGACAAAGATCCTGGGCAGGCCCTCATAGTCTCCACCAGGCGGCGCGTACCAGGTGGCCAAGAGCTGCTTGCGCGGGAATGCGTAGTACTCCTGCGACCGGCAGGGGGGAGGGGGGTAGTGAGCAGCGCTGGCGATGGGTGGTGTCGTGCCTCGATGCGTGCTGCTGGCGTGCAACCATCATGCGCCGAGGCTGCCCATGGCTTGCATTGGCGCCCTGCAGGCTGCGGGCTGGCAGCGTGCAGTGCCACCGCCGCCGCCTCGGAGGCCCGCGTGCCTGCTTGGTGAACCCAAACTGCTCCAGTGCGCCGCCCAGGGACTCGATGCCCAGGCCCTTGGTGCCAAAGGTTCTGAAGGCCAGGTGGTCATGCGGGATGCTGGGCTCCCCCTTGTCTCGGATCACGCGCTGAACCACCGCATCGGCCGTGGGGGACTGGCCTGCACGGCGTTGGCGCGGCTGGCGCACCGCTGGAGCCCGGGGGGGGGGGAGGGGGAGGGGGCAGCTGCGGTGCTGGGCTGCTTGCATGCCGCGGCGGCACCCTCCATACCCCTGGGCACAGCTGCCTGCCTACAAAGCATGCCCAGTGTGCCCAGCCCCGCAGCTCACCCAGGTAACGCTGCAGGATGGTGTCCACTGCCGCGCCAACAATGGGTGAGGGCGCCTGCAGCACGCAGGGGTAGGTGGCGTCCGACTTCCTGCCCCTGGCCCGCGGAGCTGACCGTGCGCGTGCGCGCGGGCATGCGCCCATCTTGGATGCGCATCCCCGCCCACCTGCGCGCCCCGCCCGCCGCTGTCCTGCCAGGCCAGGGCTGTCAGAACCCTGCGCGAGCATCCACGCAGCGCTACGCGCACGCCGGCCAGGCGCCTGGACACGCGAGCGGAGGAGGCCTGCATGGGTCCTGCTTGCGTCGAACCGCGAGTCATGTGACCTGCCGTGGCTGATGCTGCTAGCCAGCTCGGGTTCGGCCCGGGCTGCGGGGCAGCTGCAGCGACCCGCGGTCAAACCGGCCGACCCCGCCCGCGCGGGCAGTGCACGCTGCACAGGCGGCAGTGTTTGCTGGCTGCCATGGCCACGCGATGTCACTTGTTGATGGTGGTGAACCGGTCGGGCGGGTTGATCTACTCCCGCATGCTGGAGGCGGGCAGGGGCCGCATAGATCTCAACGACATGCTGCGCCTGGCCAGCATATGGCACTCCATGCACGCCATAGCCTCCCAGCTCTCCCCTGCGCCCCACTGCGGTGGGATCGACGTCCTGGCGGCCGAGGGCTTCGACCTGCACTGCCTGCAAACCGCCACGGGCATCAAGTTCCTGCTGGTGGTGGAGGTGCAGGCGCCCGCCGTGCCTGATCTGTTGGGCCGGGTGTACGAGTCCTACGCCGACTACGTGCTCAAGAACCCCTTCTACGAGCTGGACCAGGTCATCAAATGCGATCTCTTCGACGAGGCCGTGGCTGAGCAGCTCGGGGGGCCCCGCTGACACAGCGGTGCAGTGGCGGGGGATGCATGACGTGCGATGCGAGCCGGCCCAGCGCTGAGACAGGCGTGCCGGCAGGGGACGCCGGCGCCACTGCAACACGTGGTGCGCTGTGTAAGGCTTCGCCTTGCTGACCCCTGGCAGCATGCCCTGCCTGACCCCCCACGTGCCTCAGGGGTGCAGCAAGGCGGGCCACGCAGGCGGTGCTGGGTCGAGACTTGCATTGGCGGGGAAGGAGGGAGGAGGCACAAGGGAGGGGCAGCAACACCAATGCCAATGCCAATGCCAATGCCAACCCCAGGTATAGCGGATCGTTGGGTCCTTTCCTTCATGGGGACGGGCAAAGGACAGCGCGGCAGGGGGGAGGGGCAGGGCCACTGAGGGGGGATGGGACGTGCTCAGCACACACCCACGCGCCAACACTTGGCGCGCCAACACTCGGCGCGTGTGCAGCAACTGATGGTGCCATCCATGGGGCACTACGCTGCTGGCCACTCAGCGGCTCGGGGCGCTCCTGGTGGCCAGGTACAGGGCCAACCCAATGATGCTGACGCCGCCAGCCTGCAGCCAGCAGTGGTGGGGGCAGGTCACACGTGTCAGGCCGACTTGGGCACGCCCACGCGAGTCTGCACATCAACTTGCTGGGGTGGTCGGCAGCTGGCGGGCCTGTGTGCGCATCTCACCAGCACGCCGCCTCTGATGACCAGCTGCTCTGCGCCGACCAGCCCCGCCACCAGCGCAGCCTCCACCCCCACCGCCAGCAGCAGCGCCAGCTTGGACAGGAGGTACAGGCTGACGCCGCCCAGCAGCAATGCCGCAGCCTGCTGCGGCGGCTCGAGCTGGTGCCACCGCTGCACGAGCGCCTGGGCCCAGGCTGCCAGCGCTGCGTTGCGCACACACGAGGGTGGGCTGCTCAGGGTCCAGGAGGGGAGGGGGAGCTGTCCTCCCCGGCTGCGACGCCCAGAACACAGTCATGGCCAGGGACAGGGCCCTGGACGCGTGCGCATGGGGCAAGGCGGGCCTGCTGCTGCTGCTGGCTCTCTCTCTCTCTCTCTCCTGCTCAGTGGCAGCGGCGGGGGCGGCGGCGGCGGCACACCGCGGCCAGGCACGCTTGCCTGTGCCGTCCGGGTCGCCTTCGGATCCGGGCGGGAGCGCCGCTAGGTGTGATGATCCACGTTGCGGCCGTGCATGCGGCCGGTGCTGCGAGCCCGGCACCCGGGGCCGCACTCTGCCCCGCAGTCGTGCGCCAGCTGCAGGACACAGCCGGCGGGGCGGCGCTGGTGCCTCGAGTACTGCTACCTGGATGGCTGCCAGGAGGGGCATGCGCGCAGGAGGGCCAATTCGAGCGGGATCCAATTCGAGCGATCTGGTCAATCAGCTGCAGCTGCTGTCAACAATGCGCTGAATTGATCAACGACACCAAGCTGGGATATGTGACACCCCTCTCTCAGCTGGGTGCGGCATCAAAAGTCAATCGCACAGTCAATCATCATGCGCTCCCCGCTCGGCGGAGTGGTGGAGGACGAGCACCTGGGGCCTGGCATAAGCGTGCGCATGGTGGCAGGCGATCCGCGCTGCACAGGGTGGGTGGGCACGACGCGCCGTTGTGCCGCCAAGCCGACGTTGCATGCGCCGCGCCACAAAAAGCAGCCCTCGGAACAGTGCAGGGCGGGCGCCTCTGCCCTGGCGGCAGAAAACCAGCAGCTGAAGCAGGAGGTGGAGGCGCTGAAGCAGCTGCTGGGCGATGTGGGCAGCTGCGGGCCCGGCGGCGCTGGCAGCGTGCGCCGGCACCTGGCCCAGCTGGCGCAGCTGCAGCGCCAGGTCGGCCGTTTGCAGGTGACACCGATCCTGCTGAGCGGTCAGGAACGCGCGCGGCACCAAGGACCAGCAACCCCAACCCCCGGCTGCTGCGCCTGGTGCTGCCCCTGGCGCTGACCGAGCTGTCAACACCCCCGCCGTGGGTGCCGACCCCGCGCCCCTGACCACCCGCTGCAGGCGGAGCTGCTGTCCCGAAACACCATTGTCCAGGAGGCGGACACCATCCTGCATGAGGCAGCGGTCAAGCTGTCGGACGCAGCCTCATCATCCAGCGCCGCTGGCGGGGATGTGGGCGCATGGAGTCAACGCATGCTGCAACGGCTGGGCAGGTGGGTGCCTGAGCCGGGCGGCTGGGCCTCCGCCTCGCAGCCATCCGCTCTGCCGCGCGCTGGCTTGCGGCCCTGCCCCGCCACGCGCCTGCCTGGCCTGCATGTGAACCACGGGCGATGCTCTGCCGGGACGTGCAGGGCGCGCGCCCAGGCGGCGGCCACGCTACGGTGTGGCAGCGCAGATGCAGACGCCGGCGGCGGCAGCTGGCAGAGCGAGGACGGCGCAGCTGGCGATCAGCTGCGGCACACCCAGCTGCCCTGGTACCCCGTGGGTGGCAACCGGCTGTTGCCACCCCATGCAGCGCTGACCACGGTACAGCTGTGCGATGGGCAGGGCGTGCTGATGGCAGATGCAGCGCGGGTGGCTGATCTGGAGCAGCAGCTGGTGGCGTTGGGGCCGCACCTGGCTGCACTTGCGGTGGCGCTCAAGGCGCAGGTGCTGCCAGCCATGCCCTGGCTGGACGCGCAGCTGCCCTGTGAGTGCGCTGAGCTGGCAGAGTCCGTGGGCGCAGCTGCCAGCCAGCTTCTGGAGCTGGGCTGCCTGGTGGGTCAGCAGTGCATGCTGCGCCCCGGTGCTCAGGCCGCGGCCGCTGCCTCAGTCAGCCGCCAGGCGGCAGCGGCGGCGACCGCAGGGCAGTGGGGGCACCAGGAGGCCAGCGCCCCAGCGCAGGCGCCTGGCCAGCTGCCCACAGTTGCCCAGGAGGCCCTCAGTCAGCTGAGCAGCTGCATCGAGGCCGCAGTGGCGGAGGCGCGCGAGGCAGGCTGTTCCAAGCGGCCGCAGCCAGGAGGGGCCAGCAGCATCGGCAGGACCAGCGGCGGCGGTGGCGGCGGTGGAACTGCCCCAGCTCAGCAGCATGTGGCGGCGGTGCTGCATCAGCTGGCAGCCTCGCAGCGCCTGTTACGCCAGTTGGGGCTGCACTGCCGCATGGCAGCTGCCAAGCAGGCGCTGCTGCATGAGCAGCTCCAGTTTGCTGCCACTGCCACGGCTGCACAGGCGCGGCTGGCTGGCGGCCTGGTGAACGAGGTGGCTGGGGCCATCCAGTCCTGCACAGGTGGGGGGGGTGACCTGGGGTGCAGGTCCACAGCGCTCGGTACCAGTAGTAATGCCCAGTTGCTGGGCGTGGCAAGGGCGTGGTTCAGCATGTTGGCCTGGCTCATGTCAACGCGCGCTGCTGCAGACACCGAGGCAGCGGATGAGCTGCGGCAGCGCGAGCTACGGGCAGCTGTGGCGCATCTGCTCAAGGGCATGCAGCTGATGGAGCGGCACCCCGGGCAGCCCGCCCTCCTGGCGCTTCTGGATGTGTTGGACAAGCACCGCGATGTGCTGGCTGCGCTGCCAGAGGTGTGCGCACGCCCCACCAGCCAGCGGTGCTGGTGCCAGGGCGGCTGCTGCTTCGCAGCTCTCGTCTGCAGTGCGCGCCTGTGCGGCCCACCCGCTGCCTGTCGACGCCTGCAGGCCCTGGAGCGAGCGTCGGCGCCAGCGGTCCAGGCAGCCGCCCTGACGGCAGTGCAAGCGGCGTTCAAGCGCTACTCAGACCGGCTGCACGAGGGACAGCAGCGCACGCACCAGGTCGCACGCCGCCTCAAGGAGAGCGTGCTGGGCATGCAGGAGCAGCTGCAATCGGGGCACGGGGGTGGCGCCGCCGTCGCACGGGGCGCGGCGGCACCGCCCAGCAGCTGGGCTCTGCACACCAACACTGGAACGTGTCCGCTCCTTGCGAGGGAATGATCCATGTAACGTTTACTGTAAACGCAGCTGCGATCGGCCAGGCCAGGGTTGATTTGATGAAACTGATCTGGCGATGGACGCACCGTCGCCCGAGCTCTCCGCGTGCGGATCAGCGGCGTCTTCGGAGCTGCTGAGCGAGTCCTCTGCACCCACGCCGGAGCCGGAGCCTGAGGCTGGCGCACAGCCGGCCGGGATCGCAGCGCGCATGGAGGGCAGCCTGGCGATCCGGGAGGGCGAGCCTGGCCCCCGCGCGCCCGCAGCACCCACGGGCACCGGGAACGGCGCCACCCAGCGCGCCGAATCGTCCTTGTTTTCATTTGCTGACAGCGGGCTCGCTCCACACAGCGACAGCGATGACCTGCCAACCATCGCTGTGGGCGCAGCCAGCACGTCCGGCCAGCTGCCGCGGCTCCCGGGGCCAGCAGCAGCAGGCGCAACAGCTGCTGGCGCAGCACACGCAGCAGGGGGCGGCATGATAGCGGGTGACAGCGTGCACAGCGTGAAGCCTCTGTCGCATGTGCTGGCCAACGCCAGCAGCGTGCTCACCTTCGGGGAGCTGGACGGGCCTGACGAGGCAGCCACGGGGCAGCCAAGCAGCGCCGGCAACAACGGCCCGGCTTTCAGCGGGTTCCCATCCATAGCAGGCGACCCCGACCAGCCTGCAACAGCATCCGATGTCCCTGAATCCAGCAGCACCAGCATCAGCACCGCGCCCGAGCAGGAGCAGCAGCCTCCTGGCGGTGCAGCAGTGGGCACCGCGTTTCATCGCGTGCAGTCGGGCAGCACAGCGGGCTGCCAGGGTGCATTTGCCAGCCCAGAGCCGGACCACGCCGATGGCAGACTCGACGCCGCGCCTGAAGCATCAGCCGGCTGGCAGCCGGACCGGCAGCAGTCGGACCTGGACCTTGCCCGGCTCAGGTGCGTGGTGGCTGGGGCCGCTTCGCTGCATCAACTTCGCTCCAATCCAGCACCCAACCACTCCCGCCGCATGCCTGCCCGCCCCGCAGCAGCACCTCCCCCACGGATGGGGAGGACGCCAGCTGGAGTGTATGGCGGTCGCGACAGCGTCACTTCTTTGTGGTGACCAGCGCCGGCAAGCCTGTGT
>Ga0315908_10004501_pt1 | contig 10037 bp, 2 predicted proteins | sample LakEriMetagenome_12_FD_203520 | JGI IMG/M metagenome (GOLD analysis project Ga0315908, IMG submission 203520) | Freshwater fungal communities from buoy surface, Lake Erie, Ohio, United States - Buoy 4 MA124 | ecosystem: Environmental > Aquatic > Freshwater > Lake > Lake biofilm | place: USA...
TACTCAAACTTCAACTACTTTCACTCGAATCATCAGATTCACTAGAAGTAATTTTTCAATTTTATTTATTATTTTCTATAATTGTGTCCAATTATTTAATTTAATTTTATTTATTATATTACATAGCCTTTTTTTCAACATTTTATTTATTTTAAATTTATTATTCGGGTAATATTTCTAAAGTTTTTTTTTTGTTTTAAATTTAATATTTTGATTAAACTTCTAAAGGTTTTTTAATTTATTAATTTCTTATCTATTAATTTTAGGAGGGACTATTTTAATTTTCACTAGCAGTTTCAAATTATTAATAAAATTATTTTCTTATTTAATAAAACTGTACATTAAATTAACAAAATTCACATTAATTTTCTAATTTTATTTTTTTTTAAATTTTATCTTAATTTAAATTCTATAGTCAATTAATTAATAATCTTATATTTAAATTAAATATTTTACTCAATTTTTTCATTTTCTTAAATTATATTTTTTATATTGTCGTCTAGAAAAATCTTATAACCATTTATTTTTAATTCAATTTACTATATATCTTACAATTAATATTTTTATTCATTTAGTTTTATCAATTTGTTATAAAGATAATATCTTAAATCATAAAATGATTTTGTATTATTGTCTACATGAATCATATAATTTTCATCAATATTTCTATAAAATAATAAAAGATAATTACTTATTAAAAGACTTAATTTAAACTATTATTTTCATACAATATCAATATAATTTTATAAATACAATATATATAAAAAAATAATTAATAAATGCAATAAATATATTAACAAATATTAAATAATATAATAAATATTAAATTAAAAATATAGATATAAATATTTAGACAAATAAAAAATAATAAATATAAATAAATAAAAAATATCATTGTGTTTATTCATATAAATGCTACGGTATTCCCCACTTAATCCTTCTTCTCAATTACTTCATAGATTATCTTGGTTTCCTGTTGGTCCTTTCCCTAGCATACTTAATAGCTTAAGGATCATTCATATATCTGTTCTTTAACTCTTCCTAATTCTAAGGAAGCTCTTCTCCATTCTCCTTTAACTTTCTCAAAAACTCATGTAAATTCTTAAAATACAGAAATGAGTCCAACAATCTATTTATATCTAAAAATTAACAATAAATAAAATTGATAAATAAATAAAAAAATAAATCATAATTATAATATTAAAATACCTTGAACTTCACATTAAGCAACAACTGAAATTTCCTTTTTAGCATCTTAATTGATCTTAATTTCTGAACTAGCCAATTCCTCATCAAACATAGCATTAAGAATTCTCTGTTATTATAACAAATGTGATTTAGTTTCATTGTCCACTCCAGAAATCATTGCTCTCAATCCCTAACTCATTTTTATCAAAGTGTCATTAATTCTTTATTTGTAATCAATCATTGTATATGAAGGTTTGTTTGCCAATTGATTTATTTCTGAAGTGAATTCTTGTTCTTGCTTTTTTAAATTTCTTTTCTGAAGTTTGTCGGTGAATGAATTGAAATAATAATGGTTTTTATAGGGAATCGTTTTAAATACTAAATTAAAAAATTTTTACATTAATTTTATAATTTAATATATTTTTATAGATTATTTAAATGGATTTTTTATAAATATCAATTTTAATAAGGATTATCAAGATCTATCAACATTTTTGAATTCATATTATTCAGTAATTTATTGAAATCTTTTATCGATGAATTATTCAATATTAATTTACTCAAAACTTGAATAAATAATTTGATTTTGTGAGTTATTTTAATCTATATTTTATTATAAAAAAGCTTAATCAATTTGATTTAAGTATTAATTATTTTGAATTTTAGAATTTCTAAGAGAATTCAATCTTATCTTCTTAATCATTTTGAGTTATAAATCAATCAAATTTTATTCATCTATTTGATAGATATTTTATAGCTATTTTTGGTGATTATCTTTTTTAAGTTATTATTTAATTTTATATTTTTAATAAACTACATAACTCAAAGAAAGAAAGGAGGAGGTTGAAATAAATAGATGTATTAAACTTTTATTCATAAATATAATATAATATTAGAAGTTATTACAAGTATATGTACATAGTATATGACTAGTTTATAAAAAAATACCAATTAATCAAAAACTTGAAAGAATTTCAAAAAGAGTTTAGAATATTCACTGTTTAAGATATTAAATCAAAACAAAATTATTGTTTGTTCATTATAACAAGCTATAATTAACAATTATATTGTGAATTAACTACTGAAATGAATAGTTATAGGCAAAATATAAATAGTAATTCTTTCCATATTACTATTTTTTAATGGAGTTTTAGACTTGAATTTTAAGCAAATACTAACTAGATTTATTATTTCTACTTTCTTACTAATTCCTTTGAGTTCTTTTGGATTGGTATTATTGTTATATTTATATTTATTATTATCATATATATAAATTATTATCATATTTTTATTTGATATTATTAAATATATTATAAGTTTCATATTGAATTTATTATTAACTTTTTATAATATTATAAGAATGGTAGCTCTTTAAACATCATCCTATTAATGAGCTTTTGCTTTTATAATTTGCAAAAAATCTGACTTAATTATTTATTAAGTCAGATCAAATTAATCAACAATTTAATTATTTTGATTTAGATAAATATGTTTTGTCATTAGATTAAAAAATATTCTTCATAAATAATAAATATTTATTATACGAGTATTATTTAAAAAATAATTTTTTATAAATATTAGAAATTAATAGAAATAAAAATAATATTCTTAATAAATCTTAAGAATATTAATTTAAAAAATAAAAATTAAATAAACAAAGTAAACTTTTAAAATTAAGGATTCAATTAAATAACTAAAATTAATTAAATGAAAATTATTAAGTATAAATAAAGAATTATAATAAAGAATTTAGTAATAAATAAGCTGAATCGTAAAAAATTATTCAATGTATTGGAATGCTTTTATTGGCTGTTGTAACTAAAACTTATAGATATAATTATCTTGATATTTTAAAGAATGATATTGATAATAAAATCGAAGATATAGAAAATGATTATAAAGTAATAAAACCAATTTTTTATTAAATTTTAAACATTAATTCTAAAAAATAAAAGTTGAATATTTTTAAGATTAATTAGAAAATTAATAGATAAAATCAATAACTATAAAATATTCCAATAGGAGCATAAATATTTAATTAAATAACAATTGATTAATAATTAAATTAAAAAGTTGATTCATTATAAAGTCTATACAATATTTTTGAAAATGCCATTTAAGATTTTTAAATTTAATAATAAAACCTTTAAGAAAATAGTAAATTAAAAAGTAATGTATTTTAAATAAAAAATTTAAAAAAAAATTTTTCGATTCCAAATATGAGACAAAGTTTAACTAAAATAGAATTAATAAATCAAAAAAAGGAATATGAAAAATAACTAATATTTAATTAAGAATAAATAACATAAATAAATTAAATAAATTCAGAAAGACAACAAAATAAATAAAATTAATTAATAATCAATCCAAAAAATAGCTAACAACATTTATTCTATAATTCGCATAAAATCCTTCATATATTTCCAGAACTTCAACAAAAACTACTCATAATAAAAATTTTAGGAAAACATAACGAATAATTTTCAATAAAAAGTATAAACCTGAATCCAAAAAAAATAACAAATAACAACCACACTTCTATTTAGTTAGAACTTGAATCTAATCCATATATCTTCATCATGGGAGGAAACGCTGATAAATCTTTAATGATGATGAATTTATAAGAAGAAGTATTAATAGAATTAATGGATATGCCAGGATTATTTGAGAGGAAATGCTTTGGAATATGTGGAGATTAAGAGAGTTGGAGTTTTTTTATTGCTGGAGGGGATTGTGATGGGGTTATAAGTAAAGAGGTATTTAGGTATTGGGTCAAGAGTAATTAATGGGAAAAATTCAATGATCTTAATTATTAAGTTAGGAAGAATACACTTGTTCTTTTTAATAAGCGATATTTAATCAGTATCGGAGGATAGAGTAAAGATGGGGAGCTTAGTCAGAATATAGAAATGTATTTATATTATTATTTATATTTATATTAAACTTATATATATAAAATAAAATTGATAAATTTTAAATAGGTTAAGTTTAAAAGAAAAGAATGCAAAATGGTTTATAGTAAAATATTTTTGTTAATTTACGAATTTGCCATTTTGTTTATCGTCTTTGTCTTTTTAGATCAATTCTGTTTAGATTTGTATTTGTGGAGGAACTCTTATCAATGGAGATTATTCTTAAAATATTTATACATTGAATTTATTTTAATTTAATGAAATAAGTTATTAAAATTAACCTTTGAATTTCTTTATAGATAACTTTATTATAAATTTGGATTATAAATAGTAGTTTAAATTACCATTAAGATAATTTATATATAATACACAATATTGTTTAGCTAATAATTTTATAATTTTTATCTAATCTGATAATAAATTAGCTAACTAAAAAAACATTATTCTTTTCGAAACTAATGAACTTAAAATTATTAATTCTTTCAAATTTATGAATTATTTAATCTGAATTTATATTTTTATCAATTTAAATACGTTTTATAAAAATTTTAAAACAATAATTATTTTAATTTAAATAATATAATTATTAAATAAAAAATTTTAATAATTATTATAATAAAAAAATAAATAATTATCAATATTTATAAATATAATAATCAATCATAATCAATTTCATCTTTTTATTGTATTTTTTTATTTCCAATGTCATCCTTAAAAATAATTAATTAAAATTTACTAATTTAAAGAAATAAAAATATCTATATGAATATAATAAATTTATTAAAACATACTAATTTATTCAAAGTATAATTCAAAAATTGTATTTTTTTATTCAAACTTTATTTTTTCTTTTTTAAATAATCGATTTTTACTAATCCATCAATACAAATAATTTTCAAATTATCATATTTTTTCTAAAAATTAAGAAAATATAAAAACTTAAAGTTTTTAAAGTTTAATATCCATGAATCAAAAATATAATTAAATTATTAAATATAAATATTTGGAATAAAAATAGATATCAATAAGTCAAATCAAATATAAATATATATTTAAGTAAAAAAACATAAAAATGGAATAAACAACTTCTTAGAACTAAAACATTGAATAAAAAAACTTGATTAAAGTCTCTTAATAGAAAGACTTATAGTTTTTCATTTAATTAAGTTAATAATATCTCATCAAATATAAAGAAATCGAAATATTTGGTATTGGGGATTGTTCATCTAAAGCGACAATATTGGCATAAAAGCTAACAGAGAATAATTAAAATAAAATAACTAAACTAAATTCATAATTAATTTAAAATTAGTAATTAATATTTTTTATTATATTATTAGGAATATGAAAAAAATAATGGTTAACATACGAATTTAAAAAAACAACAATTTATAAGATTGAAATTTGGAATTTTTAACATAAATTTATTTAAAATTAATATATTATTTGTGTTTTATTAATAATATTCTTATTTTATTAAATAACATTATCAATATAATATATTAAAATTCAAAAACAAAAATAAAATGTTATTAAGTGTGTAAATAAGATATAAATACAGATATATTTTAATATTTAATAGTAAAATAATATAAAAATATCAATAAATAAATATAATAATTGATTCACAACTCCATAAAAATATCATCATCTGCAATTTCTGGCCTCCAATTCATCTTCAAATAATTAATTCCAACCAATTAAACCTAAGTAATAAAATCAGTTCTTGGAGGAACTTCATCAGGAATTCCAATTTCTCCATATGCCCATTTATAAGGACACAAAAACTAGACCCTTTCTCCTAAAGACAAATGTTCAGCAACATACTCAATGCATTAAATGCTTCTATGTTTTCCCAATTATATTCCCATCTCGTTATTTGAGTATTCAAAATAGGATTGATCACTAGATTAATAAACTATCCCATTTTCAAAAGTCATGTTGAACCTAACATAGACATCGTCAAACATTACTGGATAATTTATATTGTCGCCTGGGGAAAGTTAGATATAGTCATATATTTCATCAAATAATGTATGTTTATCCATACATTATATCACAGTTATTAAAGGAATTACAAATAATATTATACATATTTTCATTTTTAGAATTTTTATATTTATTTCGTTTTTGGTTTATTTTTATAAAATTATATAATTTATATATGTTAAGAATAAAAATTAGAAATCAAATTATTTTCCCATTAATTATTAAGATATAAAATTTTTTTAATACTAATAAAGCTAATTTTAAATTAAATTTACCATCTAAAAACAACTTTAAAAATCATAAAGAAAATTTATGTATTAATCTAGATATCTTCCATTAAGAATTACTTTTAGATAATTTTGACTAATTAGAAAATAAATTAATAAAATTTAATTAAGATTTATAGAAATATTTAAATAAATAGTATTTTAATTAATCTTTGAATTATAATTTTTTACAAAAATTACTCATAAATATTTTAAGATTATTATTTATTTTATAATAAAAATAAAAATATTATAATATATTAGAAGAAATAAATATATAAAAATTAAGTCTTTAAAAATTAATTTTAAGTGATTAATAGATAATTTTAATTAAATTAGGATATATTATTTCATATTAAATAAAGTTAGATAAAAATATATTTGAATTTTATCCGATGATCATATCTTATTTAGATAGTAAAATTCATTCTTTAGATTAAATAAAAATTATATTTTCAGTTTTATCAATATATTATTATTGTAATCATCAAATATTAATATAAAAAAATTTTGAATAATAGTAAGAATAAGTAATTAAAAAGATAGATTAGATATTAAGTGAATCATATAGAAATCAAAAATTAAAATAATCAGATTTTCATACATTTTTAGAATGTTATTTAATCTATGAAAAATAATTATAAAATAGTGAATTTTTTAAGTTTTTGTTAGATCAAATTATTAATAATTAATATTTATTGTATAAAGATGACCTTTCAAATATTATTCATAAATTGAGTGGTTATAATAATCCAATTTGTAAAGATATTTTAATTAATTTAAAATAATCAGTTATGAAGAGAATAAAAAGCTTTAATATAATTTAATTTAATAATGCTGTATATATATATAATAAATATAATTTATTTGAATAATAATTTATTTTGGATTTAGAAAAATTCGTTTAAAAAAATTTAGATTAATTTAATGATATAGATTTAATTATGATAATGAATTAATTTAATTTTAATAATAAAATTAGCAAATAGTTTGTTTAATTCATAGAACCCAGGATAGTTTAAATGTTCTCTAAATTATTTGAAGATTATTATTATTTAAATTAAATGCATTTAGAAATATTATTTTTTAATTTGACCAAATTTATAAAAATTTAAAAATTTTAAGATGATACATATGAATTATTATTCAATTTTTTATTTTAAAATATTAATAGATTTGATTAAAATATTTTACATTTTATTATGATTCTTGTAAATAATTTTAAAAAAGTTAAATTTTCTATATAAATAATAGATGAAGTAAAAATAATATTAATTAAAATTAATAAATTTGAAAATATTAAATTATTTGGATCATTTTATTATTCATTTTAATTTTAAGACATTTATAATAAATAGAATTATTTATAATATAAAGAGTTAGATTAATTATTCTATGAATAATTTTTGATAATAGATAGAGATATATTAAATTACGGGTTTGAAGAAGTAGAAATTTTTTTGATAAATTTATAAAAATCTTTAAACATTCAATTTTATTAATTAAAAGCTAACTATTAAAACAAAATTTAGGAAAAAATTATGAAAATTATATAGTCAATAGTAAATAAAATAAGTTAAATTTAATAATTTAAAAATTTAATAGATTATGATTAAATAACAGAAATTTTATCCTCAGTGGAAAAAATCGAAAATTAATAAATAAGCACTTTAAATGAAATAAATTTAATTGAATTTTGATATTATTAATCTATATAATAAGCAAAATTATTTTCAATTTAATATATTTATATAGCAAAAAAATATTTATAAAATTTTAGATTTCATATATAATATATAATATAGATATTATAGATATAATAAATAAAATAAAATGAAAGCTTAAGATAATATTGATTTTATTAGTAAATCAACTACTGAAAGCTCTAGAAACGATTCTTAATGTTTTAAGCATTAAAATGAAAAAATAATATAAAGTAAATATAATTTATTTTACTTAAGGTTAAAACATTTGCAATTATAAAAGTCTAATAAACATAACAAGTCAAATTTCTAATAAATATGAAGAATTTTATAACTTTGTTATTACTTTTTAGCTACCTTTATCATATGAAAATATATAAAATTATGAAGCTTTAAAAAGTTAAATACACTTAAAATCCTTTAATATAACAATAAATAAGGATTATGTTGTTTAAGACATCATTGAAAAGTCTATAATTATAGTAAATAACATGCTAAGAAATAGACAATATGGTTTTTTATTATAAGATGACTCAGATTTTTATGAATTTGGATTTAGTAAAAAAAATGGCACAATTAAAACTGACTATCCAAGTAAAATAAATGTTTTAATTATTATTTATATTTTAATAATTAATACTGTTTAATTTTAGCTTTAGATCATACATCATCCTAAATAAACCAAAACATATCAAACAATAGATTTACGATAATGCCAAAATATAAAGTGAACTTTATTATTGATTACAAACTATTATTCAATAATCATAAATAAATTTTACCTTAACTTTCAAATTGTGATATAATTAAAAGAGTTTAAAAAAATAAAATTGTCTAGTAAAAATAAATTTTTAAAAATAACTAGCAAAAAAAATCATTAAATATTTTTAAAGGAATTTTCAGTAAATGTTTTTGAAAAATGATCCATATTATTTAAATTCAATCTTACTTCATAATATTTAATTATATTTTAATTATTATATTTATATCAAATAAATGAATTTTTTTAATATTAATAATATGATATTCAATAATATTAATCTATTAATAATAATATTTAGTAAATTGAAAATAGAAATAAATTTTAATTTACATAAAAATTTATAAATACATAAATTAGATTGTTATAATATTTGAATCTCAAGGATTTCATCCAAATAATTTTAAAAATTAAACTAAAAATAAATTTTCAGATAAAAATAATTTGAAAAAATTTTTGAAAAAAATTTTTGTAAAAATTTCCTAAAAAATTTTTGTAAAAATTTCCTAAAAAATATATTGAAAATATATTGAAATAAGAATTGAATTAAGATAAAAAATAAAATTACATTATATAAACTTACTAGGGTTGTGGAGGAACATAAAAAACCATTCCAATACAAAAATACAGCTGGTTTTCCTATTGATTTCCTCTTATAATCCTATTATAATAGGAATATTAGGAATTCATGATTAATAATAGGTTGGATCAGCTGTATAATTTATTTTGACCACATATGAACTTACTAGGGTTGTAAAGGAACATAAAAAACTATTCAAATAAAAAATACAGCTGGTTTTCATATCGATTTTATCTTATAATTATTATAATCCTATTATAATAGGAACATATGGAATATATGATTAATAATAGGTTAGATAAGTTGAATAATTTATTTTGATTATATATAAATTTACTAGAACTATAATGATACTTAAAAATTTAAGAAATTTTTAAGTAATTTATAAAATTACTTTAAATTTTAAGTAATTTTTTAAGTCATTAGAAGATGACTTAAAATATAAGTAATAAATATAGTAATTTTTTATATAATTTTCCAAAATTACTAAAATTTTTAGTAATTTTTATTAATTTTCAAAATTACTTAAAATTTTATAATTTTAAGTAATATTTTAAGATAATTCTTTATAAAAATTTATTTTAAAAAAATTATACTGAAAATTTATTATTTTTTTTTTTTGAAAAAATTGGGGTTGGG
>Ga0315908_10004504_pt1 | contig 10034 bp, 7 predicted proteins | sample LakEriMetagenome_12_FD_203520 | JGI IMG/M metagenome (GOLD analysis project Ga0315908, IMG submission 203520) | Freshwater fungal communities from buoy surface, Lake Erie, Ohio, United States - Buoy 4 MA124 | ecosystem: Environmental > Aquatic > Freshwater > Lake > Lake biofilm | place: USA...
TAATTTTTAAAATTACTACTTTTTAATTATTTTTTCTAAAAAGTAGTAATTTTTAGTATTGCTACTTTTTTAGTTATTTTTATCAAAAAAAATAATAATTTTCTAAATTACATCTTTTTGTCATTTTTTTATTAAAATTATATATAATTTTTATATTATAAATATTTTTTAGAAAATAAATACTATAATATTTTCAATTTAAAATTAATCTGTATTTAAATTTAATTATTTTAATATTTACTTTTAATTTTCACTCAGTTTCAAATTATTTTTGATTTTATAAATTATCCTTTAATTAACTTTTTTTTAAATTTTTATATTTAATCCCATGAACACTTAAATCAAAAATATTTTTAAATTTTAAAAAATTTTAATTTTTTTTAATTTTTTATTATTAAAGTATTGCTTTTTCTTTTTTTTAATAAAACTAATTAATTAATTTTTCTCTGCTTAATTATTACAACTATTTTATTTAACTTTATTAAAGCTATTAATTATATAAATATGATTTCTATTATTTTTATTTTAATGAAGTTTAAGATATCAAAATATTTTTTAATTTTTAATTTTTATTTAGTAATAAATTAAATTTTTCTTAGTCAAAACTTTATTGATTATTTTTATTTGTTATTTTAGTGTTTATAGTATCATTTTTTATAATTAAAGATTAATTTAAATTTTTTTTTTTTATAAGTTTATTTTATTTGTCATTTAAAAATTAAAAAAAACCTTGTTTTATTTAAATTTTATGAATTTCAAAATTTAATATTTTATATTGTTTATCATTTATTTTTTTAAGTGATTTTATTTTCTATAAATGATTTCTAATAATATTTTCTCATCCAAACAAAATATTTTCTTAAGTCTGAATAAAGTGTTTTGATTTTTCTTCAACAGATTAATCAATAATTTTTTAAAGTTTTCTATTTTAGTCTTTATAATAATTTTAACTTTTTAAAAATTTAATTTTTTGATACAGTTCATCATTATTTGTGAGTTGATAAATATTCAAATCATTATCATCATCATCTTTAAAGTAAATTTATCTATTTTTAATCTTAACTAATGAATTATTCATATGATAATATATATAATAAAGTAAATTAAAAATAATTTTTAATATAATTAATAATTAAATAATAATTTATTATTTTCACTTTTTTTATTGTGGATATACTATTTCTAAATGATATTTTATAAAGCAATCATGGTGACAATATATGTTTTTTCCGTGAATTATTGAGCACTGTTAACATATAAATTTTACTTACCTTTTATTATTTTTACAAACAAAACATTATTATTTTTTTTGAGACTTTGTTATAAAGTGATATTAATTATCTTCATTTTTTAACTGATTCATTTTTTTCTATATTGTGATACAAAAATTATTAATTCTTAATAAAGATTTAATTAATTCTTCTCTGAAAGATAATCTATTTTAAATCTTTGGTAAATTAAATAAATTATTTGACTCGTACTATTTTTAATACAAAATAAATGCGTTATTAATACTAATTTCTAAAATAAAATTAAATATTTTTTTCCACCACTTTTTAGTTTTTCTTTCATAAGCATAATAAGAAATGTTTTGGTTCATATTATCTACTCCATTCATATGCATTCAATAATAATTCAAAAATTCATATTTTATTTTCTAGTTTTTGATTATAGTTTTATTGTATTTAAATTAATTTTTTTTAGTGTTTATCATAGTAACTTGTTTTTTTGAATTTATTTGATAATAAATAATATCGAATATTAAATTATCAGGAGCTAAATAAATATTTTCTTCTAATTTAATTAAATTTCCTTTAATTCCCTACCTATTTTAATTTATTGTTCCTATAAGATCAATGTTTTTATCTGCTAAAAATTCCGCCACTTTATTGCTTGAGTACCAACTGTCCATAAAAATAATAGTGTCTCTATTTTCAGGGTTTAGATTTTTAATCAAGTATTTTACAATTTAAACAGTTTTTTCATGAATAAAAGTTGTTTTGTCAAAATACAAATTGTAACAATATCCATTTAAAGAAGAACATAATCCATGAATCTTAAATCCCCATTTGTTTGGTTTACTAGGAGTATAAAATATCATTCGATTTCTTCCTCAAAAAAATACGATACTTTCATCTATTGCTAGTTATTTATCAAAATCATTATTTTTGTTAAATCTTACTAAAATCATTTCTAAAAAGTGTTCAATTTTTTTATAAGATTTTTCAATTTTTTCTATATATTATTATTAACTAATGTCTTTAATATCTTAATCTTCTTCAGATTCTTATTTTTAATCAACTTTAATTTATTATAAAAAATTACCTGTCTAATAATCATTAAATATTTTAGATTAATCTTTTTCTACTTTATAGTTATATTTATTTTCCATATTAGAAGAAAATTCATTTTAAATTAATTGATCTTTTTAAATGTGTAATGCACTATTTAATAATCAATATTTATTTTGAGAAACTAACTCTTTTAATGAATTTAAATAAATTATGTTATTAGTGTAATATAATTGTATTTCAGGCAAGTGATGGACTCCTTAGAATAATAAAACTCCAATATATTATTTAATATCTTCAATTTTTATTCCTCCTAATTTTTTATAAGTTTCTTTTAACGAGTTTTTATTTTAACTAATGTCTTATTAATAATTGTATTTTTCTATAAAGTATTTATTACTTTTTTCACAAATATATTTCATTATTTCATCATCAAAAAATAATTCAAAAAATTATAAAGGAGTTTAAGCTTAAATATCCATAATTCTATATTAGAACTATAAAAATAGTTTAAATCATTTAATTCAAATATATTATTATTTTTTAAGTTTTATTAAAATATTAAATTTTATATAAAATAATATAAATAAATAATAATTTATAAAATTTTAATTAAATCAATTTAGATATAAAAATAAAACAATTTAAGATTTATATTGAATGAATATTTAATAATTTTTTAAAATATGTTTTGTATTTGTGATTTTATATAATTCTTATAGATTAATCTATGAAAAGGAGTTAATAAAACATTTTGAAGAAATTTAATCATTAAGATTTATAAAAAATAGAATAAATGAATCAATGAAGAAAAATAATTATAGTGAAACTACAAAATAATATGTAAATGAAATATTTAAATATACCTTTAAATATGAATTTGCAGCAAGTTTTACAAGATATTCTTATATCTTTCTAAGTCTTTTTAGTATCTTATATTTGTTTATGTAATACAGTATATTACTGTTTATTGCATTAAAACCAATATTAGCATTTTATCTTTTAGAAATGATATTTTAATTTAATTACTTACATATGAGCTCTTATAACTAAATGTTAATATTAGCATCTATTTCAGCTGGAACATTTTTATTAATTTAAAAAGACAATAAAAATTATTATAGATAATAAGCATTATAGAAAGTTAAAACAGAATGATAGAATAAATTTAATTAAAATATTAATTTAAAATTATAAGATAAAAGATATAAATTATAAATTAAACAATTTAATATGAATAAATCATTGATAATAAATAAAATAATAAAAAAAGATAAAGATTTAATGAAACATATAATAAAATGTCATTTTTTTTTTAAATTAGAATCTCCAAAAAGACTATTATCTTAAACTCCTCTATTTGGAACACTAGGTCCAAACAAACTATTATCATGAGCTCTATTAGGGACATTGGGTCCAAAGAGATTGCTATCGTTATTTCTGTTAGGCATAGCTCTATTCTATTAAGATTAATTTTAAAAAGACTAGTTGACTTATTGCTAAATTCTCTATGGTTGTTACTATTGTTATTATTATTACTATTTTTATTTTTCTCCTTATTCCTTTAGTTTTCCCATATAGTCATCATTATCATCTAGAAGGTTGCTACTCGCAAGACTTATTATTATTATTTATTTATATTTACTCTGGATCTTTTTTTAAGACGGTCTATGCTTTTTTTAGAACTGATAGTATTTTGTCTAAAGTTTTTCTTTCTTGAGCAATGTGAGGAGGCTACAAAGTTAGTTTTATTAATTGATATAGTTAAAAATAATAATTAGATAAAATAAATATGATTACTTCTCCTAATTATTCCAAAATTTCTACATTCTTCATAATCTCGCTATATAATTAATATTACATCTTTTCTTGAACAGATTTAACTAAAAAGAATCCAATTGCTTTGGGAACAGTGTCTCTGACATTTCTGACAACAATCTGGAAATAAGCATCGATTCTTGAATATAATATTAATATATATTATATAATTATATGACATTATTAAAATATTAATTAAATGGTATTAATAATTAATATAATGTATTGTTACCTGGCTCTGAGTTCCATAATGAATGCAGTGTTACTATCGACGGGTTTGTTCTAATCTTAGTTGTGAACTTTCTATAATAAAAATTAGAAGTTAAATAATACAGGCAAGATGCTGGTTCTGTTCAGCAAGTAATGATAATCATTTGTGAATAAATACCCTTGTTCTGCATCAATTATGTTTTCTACTATTTCTCGCGTTTTCTCTTTCTCCTCATTAAGTACCTTTCCTACAGTCTCACTAATCTCCTCAATTAGGCTAGGAAATCTATTTTATATTAAATTAAATTATTAAATTATCATATCATATAAAATATTACATAACATATCATATTAACAAATAATATTAATTTATTAGATTATCTAGATATTAAATTGTATAATAATATCAAATTATGATATTTTGATAATAATACCTGTTGAAGAGCCTCTCGATGAGTTTGGTAGATAGACTGTCCAAATAAAGATAAACATTTTAGAGAGCATCAAGTGCAGGATCCTTCAACTTCTCCAACTAAGGCTAGATTAAATACAAAAAGGCATCAATACTAGGGAATCCTGGTATACTATCACCCTAATGCAATATAATAGCCTTCTCGATATCCTTGTCTTTATACTCAATAGTAGCCTTATAATCCTAATCACTATAGTCCTTCAACAAATCACTAAACATACTCTTAATCATAGCACCCCCACTCACTTCTGAATTAATCTTAGTATTCCTTTTCCCATCATACTTTCCTTTAATTGCATTCTTAAAATTCTCAGTATAATCAGTTATCATATTCCATAATAATTACATCTTTTCATGTTTCTCTATAGGCATTGGAGGTCCTAAATCTTTGAGTTTGTCTTCACATTCTCTAATTTTGGTATTAATCTCTTTGATAATTTAAGGTAAGAAATTCTTAATATGATGGAACATGACTGTGGTGAGTTTCTGGGTTAGACTCTTAGTTCCTACCATTCCTGGAGGCAGAGTAGAATAAACAGGATGTTTATTGAAATATTCTGCTTCATGTTCAATAGCTACTTTCACTTTTACTTTATCAATTATATCTTGTTGACATCTATTTCTCACTCCCACATAACCTAATTTCAATGGAATTTCTTAATTCATTAACATTCTTCTTGCATTCGTTCCTTTATCCATAATATCTATTTTGGTAATTACTCCTATTGTTCTTTTGCCTTAAGGATCTAACTATCTAGCCATTAATAAAGCATCACTAGTACTCATATCCTAATTAGCAGGAATTACACATAATATGATAGTTCTTTCATCTCTAGCATAACTCATACACATATCTTTAGTCACTCTCTCTATATCTTAACTCTGATCATCAATGGCTATTTTAGTAATTCCTGGCAAATCGATAATAGTAAGATCAGGACATGTTGAACTATAGACTGTAATAATAATAGGTTTATTAATGATTTGCTTTTTACCTCCTGCTTCCTTATCTGTTAATAACTATATTTTGTCCCTAACTATATTAAAGTCTTCAAACTTCTGACCTGGCAATTCATCAAATTTGGCATATGGTTTATCGGGCTAGCCTTCAATTACTGGAGTATGAACTAATCTCATTTCTAATGGTCGTCTAGTACAAACTCCTTCTCCTCTTGGCAAACAATCCATACCTACTATTGATTCTAATAATGAGGATTTTCCTGCAGATTAGGTACCAACTACTGCTATGCGAGGTAAGTTGATGTATTCTTGGAGACCCACATCACGGAGTTCATCCACTACTGTTATCAATTTACGAAGATTTTCAAATAGAGGAGTGTCAAATACAGATTATTTTGTTTCCATTAATGCTTTTTATTATTATATTTATTTATTATTTTTTGTTTTACAATCTTATCTATTATATTTTAATATTAATATTATCATTACCAATATTATTAATATTATTAATATTATAAATATTATCATTATTATAATTATTAATCATATGAGCATTATATTTTATATTATCAATATAAACTTCATTATTTTTATTTAGGCAAACCTATATTAGTACCGACCATTTGAAAATCTCTATTTTTTTAACTTTATTATTTTTTATTTTATTTAATAATAAAAATTATGTTTCGGTTTAGGTTGTTACTGCTATTAAGATTTTAGGAATTAATTTAATATTAAGACTAAGGTCTTTTATTTTTAAGATTTTAAATTTAATTTGAGTCTTTGTCAGTTTAGTTATTAATTTTTAATTATTAAATCTGAAAAGGAAGATATTTTTTAGAATATTATGGGTTATAGTTGATATTTTTACTAGAAAAATCACTAATATCACTTTTTTAATTATCTAATTTGAAAAATTAATCTATTATAAAATTATTTTATGATTTTCTTTTATCCGTTTAAGTAGATTATTAACTTTATCATTTAATTTATTAAAGTTAACTATCGTTTTATTAATCATTATTTTATGTAATAAAATTATAACAAGGAGATAATGGTAAGTAAATTTTATTTATTTAGTTTAATTTTTCTTGACTTTTTTATTTCTACTTATGTTCTTTTTTGACATTCAATTCATTTACTTTAATTCTCAATTATTTTTATATATTATTTTATTAATTATTAATTAAATTTTTGAAATTTATTTCATTTATTTTTAATTCATTTCTTTTTAATACAAATTCACTTTAATCTCTATCTTATTAATTTGGATTTGATTTATTAGTAAGAAATTATATTTAATTTTATTATTCATTTTATTTTATATCATTATTAGTAAATTAGTTTATTTGAATCAATAAATTAGGTTTTTCTTATTTATAATCATTTTTAAATAAATCTTGTTTTTATTATATAAAATTTTATGTATATTTAAACTCCTTTAATTATACATTTATTTAATCTATTTTATTATTTTATTAACTACATTAAAGAGAATTTTATTTATTTAATTATTATTAAGGAGTCTGAACTACTTTTTATTTGCATTGAATTTTTTGATTTTCAATAAATTTGTAAGATTAAATTTTTTTCTAAATTAAAAACTTCTATTAATTAATTTTATTTTTATCTTTTTCTGGAATATTTTCGTTATTCTCAAACTCAAATTGCTGCTATTTATTAATTGCACCAGTCCATTTATCCCTTAAATATTGAGAAAATCTAATAAATTAGTGATAATGACTATCATCTTGCTTAATATTAAAATAAATAAATTACAGACTCATTAGGAAAAATGATAGCAAAATTACCAAGATACTTTTTAGAAACTTCATAACTATTCCTATCCTATTTCTTATTAGTATTTTTCAACTAAAGAATATTAATAACATCAATAATGAGATACTTCTTAATAATATAATCTAAAGGAGAATCAGTCTAGAAACTAGGAGTGTGATTTACCTCTAACAAAAACGGCTTAAGTTCCTTATCGATCATAATATCAAATCCTAAAATCTCAAAGCACAAACTCTTATTTTCCTAATTGGGTCTATTAGCTCTATAAGACTACTTTAAATAAGGTTAAGCACAACATATAGTTTTGATAATAATATCCTTGATATCCCTAAGCAATTGTTCGGTATTGAGACTCTTACCTTTCATGTAATTGATAATGCTTGTGAAACTTCTTTTATGTCCCAAATCATCCTTATCGATAGCTAAATTAGGCTAAAAAGTGGTGTTTTTCTTATTGACAGCATAATTGGTAAGATGCATGAATAGGTTATTAACATTTTTCTTATTTGGCTATTCGTATTAATCGGTACAGAATCTAGCCAGTCCTTCCTGATAAAATAGAATTTATAATGGATCTAAGTTTTTCACTAATACATAAAGCCTTAGATCAAATTTCAAACCGTCTATTAAAAAAGGTTAATCTAAATATTATTAAACAATTAAATTTTGATTTAAGTCTAAATTATCTATTTTTTATGTCAGGAAGATGCCTCGACCTTGACACGATGATTATGGTTTGAAAATAAATGATGATTTTTTGTTTACTAGTTTGTATTGTCGCAATCTTTCTTATTGAAAGGGAAGAATAAAGGTTGCAGGGAAAAAAGAATAATCATTATTATATTTTTAATTCATTTTTTAAAGGTGTTTTGCTAAATTGTGCTTTTTACATATCGTGTCACTGTTTGGAAACCTGTTGATTAATTGGTTTGGAGTTAATTTACGAAGGTCTTCTTCTGAAATATAATGATCAGTCCAAATTAGATGAGCAGAAGGTTATTATTTTTCATTAAATTAACAATTATATTCAAATGTTTCTTCACACACTTCTTTTATTACTTGGTATTTTGTTTACCATAAATTTATATTTATTTTTTTATTTTTTTTTATGATTCAGTTAAGCTCTTGGAGTTAATTTAGTTGTTTATATTTATTATTTGATTCTTGTTCTTATTAGAATGAGGGGCTAACATTTTCTATTATATTGTTATTCATTATAATATTAAATGTAAATAGTATTATAATTATTATTAGTTTCAAATTAAATTTATTTGTAATCAATATTTAAATATAATATTAAAATTAATCAAGATGAACAATTATATTATGGACCCTGATTTAACTAAATAAAAAGAAAATAAATACAAAAAATATAAAGATTGGTTATTAGAAAATGATTGTGAATTTTCAAAGGTAATTTTTCCTTGCGTTTTCAAGAACATTAAGAATCCAAATGAAACGTTATTAGGAGTAGGAGCAAAAAAACAAATAGAAAATGGCGAAGTAATATTTAGAATAAACAATAAAGTATTAATAAGTAGTTAAATGATAAGAGAATCAATATTGAAGAAAACAATAGAAGAAAATGAGGATATATTTAAGGATGAATATTATTTACATTTGGTGTTTATTTTGATGGAGAGAAAGAAAGAGAATAGTTTTTATAAACCTATGTTGGAATTGTTAGAGGAGAGGATTGAAAGTACCGATGATTTAGTATTGTGGAGTGAGGAAGAGCTTGATTAGTGTTAAGATATTAATATAAATAATTTCTAGTTATAACATCATCATTATCTACTCAATAATTATCATATTATTAATCTTAAAGTTTTTACTAGACATCCAGAAATATTTGGAGATAATGTCTCTTTTAAGATTTTCCTTTGGGTATTATATAAATATAATATTATTATATAATATTTATATTAGATTATTATTGTTGTTATTATTTTAATAATAATAGGCATACACAAGTATTAGCAGTCGATGTTTCGGATATTATCTTCCAAGCTCTGTAATTTAAATACCTTTGGCAGAATATCTAAACCACAATTCATATTCTCATCTTACATATTACACTTTGCATGATTAATTTGAATTATCCAATAATAATAACAATAGTTATCAAAAGAAAAGACCAAGAATTTATAATAAAAAAGAAAATAAATAATTAATGGATAAAGAGTAAAGAATTAATAAGTTATTAGATTATTTAGAGTAATCAGATTATGATTATAATATAGAGTAATCTACAGATAGTGAAGATGAGGATTATGATGAAAATGTTATTGATTAAGTGCAATTCACGACAAAATATGTAGAGGAGTTGAAGGAAAAGGAAAGTGTTATTGAGAAATAGAAGAAGAAAAATAATTCAGAAGAGAAAGGATAAGAAAAAAATGGAGAACTGCAAAAGGATAGAGATAAAGTATTAATAATAATAATAATAATAATAATAATAATAATAATAATAATAATAATAATAA
>Ga0315908_10004505_pt1 | contig 10034 bp, 8 predicted proteins | sample LakEriMetagenome_12_FD_203520 | JGI IMG/M metagenome (GOLD analysis project Ga0315908, IMG submission 203520) | Freshwater fungal communities from buoy surface, Lake Erie, Ohio, United States - Buoy 4 MA124 | ecosystem: Environmental > Aquatic > Freshwater > Lake > Lake biofilm | place: USA...
TTTTATTACCCATGAAAACTGAAACAGCCATGCGACAGCAGACACTCCAGTAGAAATTAACGATGCCTTATGCCATGTATTTGCGCGCACATAATTGGGAGATGATCCTATCGGAGCATCACTCGTTTCGTTATAGTATTTTTGGTAATAATGTTGCGAAACAACTTCCGATGTTAACGCAAAAATGGAAGGTAAAGCAACCATTCCAAAACAAAGCATTGATTTTTGTAAAGAATTTGACACCCTCCTCATTCCTAATCCCGGAACAACGGCAGAAAGCAAGCCATTTTCCCATCCATAGGCTCTATATTTTAATAGCTGAGTTGAATGAAATATAGAATCATTTACAGTGATGTATCTTTCTCGAATGGAATATTTGCCCAATGGGAAACCAAGATCACTTAAAATCGGTACTGAGTAAAAATTTTTTCGCCGAATCACATTGATTTCTGATGTGCGCACAGACATGCGAATAGGATATTGCGCATTGACAAACTGACCACATAAAACACTAGGATAATGAAGGCTTAAAAGGATTTTTGCATTGTCAAAAGGAGGAGTTTCGCTTTCGGTAGTGTGCTGCGAAAAATGAGATTGATTTATTCCTTCACTTGTGTAAGCGATCGAAAAAGTAGTTGAGAATTCATTTTGCTTTGATATTTCACTGAAACGAATTCCATCGTAAATCAAACTTCTCTTTATCGAATTTGTCTCACTAGGATTCAACAGAGAATAATCAAAAATTTCATTATTTAATCTCATAGCATTCTGACCCGTGAAATAGGACAATTCTGATTTATGAATCACCACATTACCATTGAAGGAAACCAATTCTGAACTTGCCCCAACGACTTGTCCAATAGGTATATCCCCATTGAAAAGAAAAAGATTTAGCGGCGTAAATGCCGCCCTACCAAATTGAAAGGTCTGAACTTCGCCACATCTGTTAAGCAAAAAAACCTCCTTGGAATTTAACCAAATAGATTCAAAGAAAGAACGGATCAGATCTACAGAAGATTTGGACCTCAGATAATAGGATACTCCATTAAATACGAATGGATGCACCTCACGGTTGTTTTGTTGCACATAAAAACTCCTATCTTCCTGCTTCAGTGCAATGGAATCGAGCAATTGCGCAACGCGCGCTCCGAGGCGAAGGTAATCTTCCTTTCCTTGAATACTTATTTTGAAAGAAAATAAACCTGTAACACCTTGGTTCGGATCACTCTCCTCAATTGAATAACTAAAGGCGTTTAAAGGATTGAATTCTATTTGCGCGAGGTTAGTTCTTAGAAAATCAACTTCTGCCTGTCCATCGATGCGCAAATTCAACGACGCAGCATGACACTCGTGCAAATTAAATTTGAACGTAAGAGATAAAACGATAAATAAAAGAATCCTAAATGGGTGAGTCATTCTTCTTAACCAAAATTAGAATGGCAATTCTGGATAAGGAATAAATTGAGAAGCGATAGAGATCAATACTGGTGCAATAACAAAAGACAAGGTAATCAGAATAATACCATGTAATCCAGCAATTTCTCTATTGTTCATCGATAATTCATGTTTTTCAACTTGCGAGGTAAACATCCCAACAAGAAAGAAACTTATCCAGAAAAATGCAAACGAGAACACCCACATACCAACAAAAAAGCCGATGGAATAAAGTATTGCGTTAACGAAATCTTGCTTATCGAAAAAGAAGGTAAATGCATTGGTAGAAATTTCCGAGATGTGATACAAATTCACCCCTGCCGAAAGTAAAGCCGAAAAATAGATCATCAAAATGGCCATATTCTTTGGCGTAGAAATTTTATTCAGGAACTTACTAATTACGATTGAATAGGTAAACATATAAGCTATTCCAAGCAGAACAATAATGACTAAGTTAATTACAGAAGTACTCATTTTTACGTTGTTTTTTCGTTTAACATTAATTTAAATAGGATTCCCAATCATTTCCTTTTACATCATACCCTAGCTGAAAGTCGCGTGCGGTAAGTTCCCATAAAAAGTATTTTTTACCCGAGGCATCTTTTCCGTAGCTTGGATAGGATCTGTTTTTCAGGTGAACACCCAAAACACTGTGTCCCTCCTCCATACTTACCATCACCGCCACATCGAAACCGAGTTCGTTTAAGATTGTGTAAGCGAATAATGAACGCGTGTCACAGTCCCCCTTTTTGTGGTACATGAACTCTGCTGGAGCATATACCCCATTTGGCATGACTCCGCTACAACATCCTCGTCCATCACTTTGCACCTTACAATCTGCACTGAAACTACCGAAAGGCATTTCACATGGACAATCTTCTTCATCACCAAGAACCAGTGTGTAGGGAATAAATTGAACCGCAGAGGCGATAAGTTCCATTGACTTCATATATGCTTCGTCTCTTGGATAATTTTGCCGTTTAATTTCGGCTTTAAATGCCTTGATCATCGGATCCATGATCGGCAAGCTGTTGTCATGCAATTTGCCGTAAAGTACATTTAGAATATTCCCTTGTGACTCTCTAAATCCAGGTACTTGATTCAACTGCACTGAATCAACCGCAAAGGATATTTTATGCCATTTCCTGTCGTAATCCTGCCATTTCCAAACAATATTTATCTTGCCATTAACGGAACTCGTATCTTCCTTCTCCGTATCGCCCCATTCGTCATCTTGCTTATCTTCTGCCTTTACTTCCTTTTCCCATTCTTTCACCATTTTTTCATTAAAGAAAAAATGACCAAAAAAAGGAATGAATACAAGAAACAAAAAGAGAAGCAATATCCAGAAGACAAGGTTTCCAATGTTAAAATACTTCTTATTATTCATTCGAAAAAATTTTACCTGTTAGGTCGCTTTGTCCGATTGTAAAAATCAGCATAAGATCTATTGGACAACCATTTTACATATTCCTCTTTTTCAATAAGAATAAATCGTCTTGACAAAATGTAATGGTCATTGGTAATTCTCAACTCTTGTACTACCAATTCTCTCATTACCGGTCCTTTCAAAAACTCAGCACTTTTATTCAACAGAATGATAGGAAACAAGAAGATGATGAGGACAATAAAATCCATTAAATACTTCCAATACCCCAACCCTCTTGATAAAAATTCAAGATCTACAAGAAGTGAATTTGAGTTAATCAGTAGGAACTCTTTTCCTTTCGCCGCAGTAAATATGTATTTCTTCGACCATGGATCGACCACGACTTCTTTCGATTGCAATAACTGGTCAATGGATTCATTTATTTGTCCACGAAACAGGAAAAGTTCTAATCCATTCGCTACGATAATCCCAAACAAAACCAATATGAGAACGAACATTAGTTTACCTATAAACTGATTGACAAATCCCGTTTTTCGCTGATTGAAATTTGCTGTAGCATTTCTTATGGCGATTTTCTTGTCGGTGAGAAAAGCTTCGCGGTCCGCTTTGGATTGAAGTTCCATCACTTTAGCATCTGTCAAATCCTCAAATTCTCTTTTTTTATCAATCCAATTCAAGTAAAGCAACTCATCTTGAGGTGACAATGAAGCAATAATCAATAACCGTTGGAAATTATACATGACTAGACCAAGAAAAACTCCAGTAAGTAGTGCTATGAGATAGGATTGAAAAACAATTGCCGCAAACAAGAACATGGAAAATGCAGCAAGTATTGATGTAACACTAATGAAAATGACCAAGCGAGAGTAAATCTTTTTTTGACGATCAGCTTCATCAGTTGTGAGTGTCTCGAAAATCCCAGGACCTATGCCGATTTGTTTGTACAGTTCCATTATTGAGGGCATATTAATTTGTAATCCCATTCCGTATGAGGATCTGGTCCAGGTGTCAATTTCACCATAAATCGAGTAGGCTTTCCTTTTTCTGCCTCATAATTCCATGAAATAGTTCCTGTCCCTGAAACCAAACCATTCGTGCTTCCAACCAACTCTCCATCGTAATACACTTCCATCATGTCCTTGGCATCAATCATGTTGTAGACAACGCCCACAATGCCTGACTTATCGCCTAATTCGTAATAATCGACAGTCACCTCATTTGTTCCATTCGCCTTCTTAGATGCACATGGTTCAACCTCAATTTTCGTGTCGTCAATTTCTTTTTTCTTTCTTTCAATCTCCTCGTCATATTCTTTGATCAAACGTTCACTTTGCGCCTTTTCGTAGTAGCATTGGAAGTGTCGACCTAGAGACGTACATTGTTTGAGTAAAAACAAAAGGAGTAGTAAAAGAAACAAGTATTTCAACCAATTTAAACACCCCTTATTTCTGCAACCAGCCTTTGCCTTGTCTATGGCATCTGTAATGGGCGAATTGGGGTTGTTTGGGTCCTTTACGCCGGTCCCTCCATTGTCTGGATCATTTGTATTCACAGGATCATCACCTGCATTTGACGGTAAATTGGGTGGGATAAAATTGGGGCAAAATAAAGTGTAATCCCAAATGGTATCTGGTTCTTTGCCGGTCACAACAACTGAAACAGTGTTATCCTTATTGAATTTGTAATCGAAAGATTTCCATAACTCCGTTGATTGGTTACCGGAAGATAAATCTCCTCCAATGAAACCATCTACATTCGGGTGTACTTCATAGGTAGACCATATTCTTTTTCCCTCATAGTTCACCTCTAGTCGATCTATACGTTGTACAGGATTGAATCGCAGCCAAACTTTACCAGATTCGGGTCCAAGATAAATTTCTCTTTGGTCAACGCCATATCCTCCCGATTTGTTTTCAGCATTGCATTGCAGACATGGCTCGTCTGGTGTTGGCTTGGGCAAGGGGGTGTCGATTGGTGGATTCACCTTACGCTCTAAAATTGATCCATAGAGCGTCCCTGAAATTTTAACATAGGTTTCGTCATTTTTCAAAGAAGAATGAACACCTTTTTGAAAATTAGGTTGTTCAAATTTCACCTCATCCAAATTGAATTCGTAGAAATCAAAAATTCTTGGGATTTCGAATGGCCATTGACCACCGGGTTCAATTTGAATGTTATGTACTTGATAAAATTCAAAATCAGTTTTTGGCAATTTAGCTTCTAAAGGCAATAACTCAACCTCAGTAACATGTCCGCGATAGATATTCATTGAATGAAAATCATTCGGAGTGATTTCCTTTGAAAAATCATGGACATCTTTTTGCTGCGTAAAGAAATGGCCATCAAAGTGCGCCTTAATCTTGTGAAGAACCTTATTTTCCATTTTTCGACTTTAAAATGAAAATTTCCACGCGCATATTTCGATTGAACCACCTTCCTTTGCCATCTAATTGCCTTTCGTTACTGACAATTGGGGTCTTGTTCCCATTACTTTTCAAACGCAAACGTGACGATTCAATGCCATTGTCTCTCAAAAATTTGGCGAGGCTTTCCGCTCTTTTCAGATCGGTACCTGCTTTTTCTCTAGGTGCTGGATTTTCGTAACCCTCCAACGAAACAGAAATTTTAGGATACTTCTTCATGAATGTTAGCACTTGTTTAAAAGCTCCTACGGATGATGGATTCACATCGGCTGAATTTTCGTAAAAATAGACTTTCGAAATATTCGCCAACTCATTCGCTAAATTTGTATCGTACACCTTTTTCAAGGAGTCCAATTCTCTTTTGCGCTCGGTCTCTTTCAGCTTCATTCGATCGGCCTCATCACATGTTCGCTGTCTACCTTCATCGTCATTGCATTTGCGAATCAACCACAGTAATAAAAGCAATAACAAAATCCATTTTAACCAAGATAAAATAGTGGTTAAACATCCCCTTCCTGAGGAAAGACAGCCCTTACCTTTGTCTAGTAGGCCAGTGAATGGATTATTAGATCCAGGGGCATTGCCTCCTGGAACATTACCAGGACCATTACCAGGACCATTACCGGGACCATTACCGGGACCATTACCACCCGTGCCATCACCTCCTGTTTGCGGCGGAGCTACTTTCTTTAATGGCATTGGTTTCACCGTTTTTCCAATGACTTTGGAACGAACGTGGACATACATTTTTCTTTGACCAGCCCTATCCTTAGAGCTAGACTTTATCAAATCTCTATCCGTGAACCAATGTTCCACATACTCTGGATTGATCAGCACCAAAGAACTAAAATCCAAACTTTCATCTTTATTGGATGTTGGAAATGACTTGAGCGTTAATCCTTTGACACCTGAGAGTATAATACTTTCATAATTCTCATATTCATGAGGTAAAAACTGATTCTTTATCTCAATATTCGTTATGTCACCCGAGTATAAATTAACGTTGAATTTATGCGCTTTCGAATCATGTTTTGTTTCAAATAGTTTATCTACAGCCTTATCTTGATCGGTATAAAAATACCCATCCAAATCACCGTATATCACATATTCTTCCGCCATTACTACACTTTACAAGTCGACAAATCCATCTAAATCAATAACTTAAAGATTACTTACCCCCCTTTTTTCGTCTTGTCATCAAAAAACTGACTTGGGTCGTCTTTAATTTTTTTACTTTCCTCGTCAGCAAAAACTGTTATTGCCTCTTTCGCATTTCGCTCTTCCAATTCATTTTGGTGTTTGACAACTTCAATAATTCTTTTTGGATTGTAATTTGTGCCTGCCCAAATCAACTTACCATGTTCATCTTTAATTGGCTCATAATAAATACCCTGTTTGGCGATAAGAATTTGAGTCACATTGTCCTGCATGTACTCATATGCACTTTTCACCATGAACATCTTCAACAATACTGGTGCTACCTCGAGAAGAACGAATAAGAAACGAACCAAATTAATTGGCCACCACGCATTTCCATAGATTTCTTTAACAACAGGTTTTCCATTTTCCATTTTAATTTTGCCCGTAGTAGGATCATAGACTTCAACCAATTTACCTTCACTTGACAAGCGTTCAATCATCATAATTTTATCCAGAAAACCAGGTTTTAGCGCCTTTATACTATCTGCAGCGTTGTTTAGCATTAGCACTCTTTTGTCCTCAAAGGATGCCAACACTCGTTTCAAACTGTCTAATTCACGCTTTTTTGAATTAAATTCGGCTACTGCGTTATCACGAGAATCATATAGTGCAATGTGTCTGGGATTTGAACATGAAGTACCATCTGTACAAACTTGACCGTTCCATCCAGATGTAGTGAGCAAATCGATGTTATTATTCGCTTCAATCTTTCTCTGTTCAATAGGAATTAATTCGATTGAATCCTTTTTAATTTTGTCTGCTGTTGAACGGTATTCTCCAGTATTTAAAAACTCTTGCTCTACCTCGTATCGTCTTTTAATACTCATGTCCATCTTGGCATTTTCCCACTCACGATCAATTTCCTTGTCAAAAATCTCTGTCTCGAGTGGTGCGGAAATGGTGATCCCAATCAGTGCCGCCATCAACAAACGAGGTGCTGCAGCCTTAAGCTCTTGCCAACTCATCTTCTCATCTCCATCGCCTTTATTTACTGAGACAATGAACCTATCCAAATTGAAAATGATCAAACCCCAAATCAGAGCAACAGGAATCGTTACAATCCATGACCCAAAAATGGTCTGCATTGCAAAACCCATTGCAAGTGTTGCCAGTACTGCAGTCGCAAATACTACTCCACCAATCCCCATCATTTTCATGTGGTCGTAATAGCTCGCATATTGCATAATCTGCTCATCTCCACCTGCACATTTCCACAAAAAACGAGCAATCTTTTTGCCCCACATTTTGTCAATATCCAACTTGTAATCTACATTTTCATTCATAACTATCTGACTTTAAACTTAATATTCAACTTTACTATTTATTTTCTCTTATTTCCTGATGCATTTTGTCACGAACCACATGAAAAAGGTGCTTCCCATTTTCTGTGTACTTTTGTGAATTCAAAAAATTCAATTTTACTGTATTTTGCTCTTCCAACAGGGCCGATAACACCTTGTTCCTATCGACGCCTTGAAATGGTGACGTATAATTCAACCTTTCATTTATTGGATACGGAATTTTCGCATTGGGATAGGTGATACTCACCTTGGGCTGGGAATGCGTAAATGCAAATCCTGTATAAGCTGCACGTGTAAATTCCTGAGTAGTTGGTTGCATCAATGCTCTCGTCAAACCCATCTTTTGATTCACAAGTTTGGTTGTATTTAAATCCAGAATTTTATCAACCGGAAGATGCAAAATCTTCTTTTTCTTGCCTTGCAAGGTATAAATGGTCATTTTGAAATTCGGTCGCTTGCGGTTCACAACGGTATAGGCCCCATTTCCTTTCAAATTCTTCCCTACTCCATCGATATCTACACGATAAGCTCCAGTTACTCTCCAAGTTAGTATGATGCTCCCCCCATTCAATAGAAAACCTTGATCATCGGGCAACTTATAATACTCCTTCCCATTCAAGGTAACTAAATAATGGTCTGGCGTGATGTCAAATTCAAAGTCAAGAATTTTCCCTTTTTCTTTGCGGTACCAGAAGCCAATGCATTTGTAAATAATGCCAAAATAGGGCATCAAACCAAGTACAAGCAAAACCACAATGAATAACAATACCCCTTGAAGCACACTTAAACTAGCAAACCATTTGAACACTTCTATCATAGGGCAACAGGATAAAATTCAAGATCAGAAACATCAGCCATCGGATAATCATCAGGAATATGCGGGGTAGTTGTCTCTATAAAATGATATGTTTTTCCATTGTGTATTTTTGTCGATGTTCTTCTAAAGGGCATTCCCGCAACTGCAATGAACATATGCCCCCCCATTTCACCAGGAATATTCGGGTTTTCCATTTTACAGCTTACCAAAAGAATGTTGTCCTCTTCTATCAATTCCTTTAAAATTGACGCCATTAGTACGGATTTACTATCGCAATCACTGTAGCTCAATACAAATGATTCATAGGGCAAGGCCAGTTCTATATATTGAAATGGGGGGATCTCAAACTTAGGAATGCCATACGGCAAATGCTGTACAAAATTCTTTGCAGCTAACACTCTCGATACATAATCGTCTTTACCCAATTGCTGCAAATTCTCAACAATATGCGCTGCAATTTTAGCTGCAAACTGATTACTCAAATCAACAACATAGGGATAATTCGTGTCAATAGTTACTTTACCATTGTTCGTTCTAATTTCAATACCTTTTAATGTATTCAAATCCTCAGTAGCTCCATATCCATCAATAACTTGTGAAACCTCAGTTGGATTCAAACAAACAGAAAAAGTCACGCTTTTACCTTTTATTATTGGGTATGTATAGCTTAAGTCAACATCTTGACCATTGGCATTGATGCTTCCATCCACCTTGTAACCGAATTCATTAAAATTCTCTGGACCGTTTCTGTAATTTTTTCTAAATGTTTGGAGATGTTGTGTCAGGTGCTCGATAAGCAATAGATTGTTCTGGATTGAGGAAGGAACGTTTGTTGAACCGGTACCGTCAGGTGAATTCGGATCATTCGTAGAACTAGCAGCTCCTAACAAATCAAAATTGCCATTAAATGCCAAATAAAATGACACAATTAGACATAAGCCCAGAATAGCAATTAGTTCATTCATAGTTAGTACTAACAAATATAAGTAATAATTAAAAAGTCCTTATATCCAAAACATTAATTTTCGAACTTCTCCAATTTAAATTTCTTACAACTAAAAAATCCCTAGCCATGGTGTTCCAAGACTAGGGATTTAAAAATGTGGTGAAATTTTACTTTGGAACGCAATATTGCACTCTATTGTTGCGGAATCAAATTCTAATTAAACTTTATTGTTCGCCAAAGAATAGGCGAGAATAATCACTGACTCTTTTCACGACAAGCGAATCGCTTGTCAAAAATGCTAAAATCTTTGCCACCACACTTGAGGCAAAAATAGAGAATTTTACTCAACACGAATGACCTTTCCAGGTAAATGATCCGTTTTTTCGATACCACCATAGACGCACCACAATACCGGCAATGAAACACTTTCTCTAGGTTCATTGGCATACGCATCCGTGAAATAAATTAGGCCATTGTACATTCTGTGTCGTTTAACCCACCTCAAAACAGGATCAAATGAGGT
>Ga0315908_10004506_pt1 | contig 10033 bp, 9 predicted proteins | sample LakEriMetagenome_12_FD_203520 | JGI IMG/M metagenome (GOLD analysis project Ga0315908, IMG submission 203520) | Freshwater fungal communities from buoy surface, Lake Erie, Ohio, United States - Buoy 4 MA124 | ecosystem: Environmental > Aquatic > Freshwater > Lake > Lake biofilm | place: USA...
ATATAGGCATTAGGAATAGTTGAAATATTTACCCAACTCGCTGCCACAATTTGGCCTTTGATATTTCTAAACAAGAAGAGCATTTCGCTAATCCCATTTTTAACGGATATCTTTTCCCAATATCCAATTACTACATCTCCCTGACCAATTTTACCTAAATAATTTACTGTAATAGCTTTGTTTTTATTGCGCTCTACTAATTCGGTTTGGGTATTGAGTTGTGCTTTAATAGAATCTTGTTTATGCATCCAATTTTCTTCTATGGGCAAGTTTTTTTGTTGAGCATAGTTCATAGCATTTGTTGATAACCATATACCAGCATTATCGAAAAGTTGAGCCGCTAATAATTCCTCTCCTACTTCTTTAAATGTATTTAGCATTCCTGTAAACAAAGGACGCGTAAAGGCAATTTTATCCTTCACTATATAGCCTCTATAAAATTGTAAATCTTGACCTCCTAAAATATCTGGCATTTTATCAAATTCAAACTTTACAAGCGTATCATTTTGGGGATTTAAGAGTGCGTAGTTCTTATACCCTTGACCTTTAATTTTAATATCAATCAAGGTAGCAATGAGCGCATCTCCATTTTTGTAGGTACCCTCTTTTTTATTAAACACAATGCCTTGAGCATGCATATCAATCGTCAAAAACAAACAGATTGTAAGTATTAAAATATTTTTCATAGCTATAAATGTAATTAATAAATAAGTAACTTACAAAAAATTAAATCCAATGAACATTAAAAAAACTACCCTTTTCCTTTTAACTTCTTTGTTAATAGGAACTACTTGCACGTATGCACAAACTAAATTGTTAGACAAACTAAAAAAGTTTGCTGGACCTAGCGATGAGCTTATCAAAATGGATGCATATGGCAATTATTTTTTAGAAGATAATGGCACCGTATTTTTTGCTGATAATACCCAACAAAATGGGGTGATTCATTTTTCATTAAACGAGCCTACAAAAATCCTTTTTCACCCAGCAGATAAAATGAAACCGGAAATTGTAAAAAGTAAACTTATTCACCATTTTGTTTTAGCAGGTAAAACATTTTATGCGGTAACATTTAAAGAATCTAGCTTAGCAATTGGTAAAGAAAAATCGTTTATGGAAATGGTAAATACTGACATTAATGACAAGTTCAAATTATATTACTTGCGTCAGCAAAACATCAATAGAGAAAAGCAATTTCAAAATACTCCATTTATAGTTGATCATGCTTATTTTGTTCAGTTTCAGGATTGGGAAAAAGCTCACGATAGTCAAGATTTAAACTTTATACCCTTTGCTAAAAAAATGAGTGAATATGTAAAAGACTGTACTGAGCTCTCTAAAAAAATTAGTGCTAAAGAAGATGGCTATAAAGTAAGTATGTTTGGTGGCAATGCAAATAACGAAGTGCTTATTCGCATTATGCAAGAATACAATGCTTGTGGGAAATAATAAATACCTATCATAAACAAAAGGCTTCGCGATGCGAAGCCTTTTGTTTTTTAAGTATCAAATATTAATAATCACCTAAAGTTTCAGGAAGTTGTGCTAGAGCACTTTCTAGTTGTTGATCATTAGGTGCAATACCATGCCACTCATGAGTACCTTCCATAAAATCAACACCTTTTCCCATTTCAGTTTTCATTAAAATAACGATGGGTTTACCTTGACCTGTTAAAGATTTGGCATGTGTTAATATAGCATCTAAAGCTTCCATATGGTTTCCATCTACTTCTAAAACTGTCCAATTAAAAGCCTCAAACTTAGCTTTTAAGGAATCTAAATTCATAACACTTTTGGTAGAGCCGTCAATTTGTTGGCCATTTACATCTATGGTAGCTATTAAATTGTCAATATTATTGTGCGCTGCAAATAAAATAGCTTCCCAATTTTGACCTTCTTGCAACTCTCCATCACCATGTAAGGTATATACTAGTGAAGCATCCTTATTCATTTTCTTGGTTAAGGCTGCACCACAAGCCACACTTAAGCCTTGACCTAAAGACCCACTTGCCATTCTTACACCAGGTAAATGCTCGTGAGTAGTTGGATGCCCTTGCAAACGGGTATTTAGTTTTCTAAAACTTGCTAATTCTGCTTTATCAAAATAACCTACTCTTGATAAAACACTATAAAAAACTGGAGAAATATGACCATTTGACAAGAAGAAAATATCTTCTCCAATGCCATCCATTTTAAAATCAGTTTGAATGTTCATGTGTTTAAAATAGAGGGCTACCAAAAAATCAGTACAGCCTAAAGAACCACCAGGGTGACCACTTTGTACACCATGTACCATTCTCACTATATCTCTTCTTACTTGCGAAGCAACAGCTTCTAATTGTTGAATGTCCATTTTTTACTTTTGTTGGCACAAAGGTACTTGTTAAATTGAAAATTTTAAAAGGCAATGCTTACTAAATATGCATAAGTTATTAACACTGTAATCAGCAAAATTTTTGTATTCTTGTAACTGTATTTATAATTATGCTTTCAAACCAATTAAAAAAGCAATTCACTAGTAAATTACTGGATTGGCATGCACATGAAAATTTCCGAACACTGCCTTGGAAAGAAGAACAAGACCCTTACAAAATATGGCTTTCGGAGATAATTTTACAGCAAACACGTGCCGAACAGGGTTTGCCCTACTACCTCCGATTTATAGATCAATACCCTACAATTATAGACCTTGCCAATGCTAATGATGAACATGTTTTTAAACTGTGGGAAGGACTAGGCTATTACAATAGATGTAGAAATTTATTGGTTACTGCTAGAGTAATCAAGGATCAATATCAAGGGGTATTCCCAAAAAATTATAACGACATAATAAATTTAAAAGGTATTGGAAACTATACCGCAGCTGCCATTGCATCTTTTGCCTATAATTTACCCTTTGCCGTAGTAGATGGAAATGTTTATCGAGTATTAGCAAGATATGCAGGTATTGAACTTCCGATAGATAGTAATGAAGGGAAAAAAATTATAGCTTCACTAGCGCAAGAATTAATTGCTAAAGACAAAGCAGCAGCGTATAATCAGGCTATTATGGATTTTGGTGCAAGTATATGCAAACCTAAAAACCCTTTATGCGACACCTGTCCATTCCAAAGAAATTGCAAGGCCAATGCTGAAAACACCGTTTCCTTATTGCCAATTAAGACTAAAAAAATTACAGTTAGAAAACGATATTTTAATTATATAATCGTAGAAACCCCAACGCATTATTGGATAGAAAAAAGAACTGATTCAGATATATGGCGCGATTTACATCAAGTACTACTTATAGAAACAGATAAAAAAATAAGCCCCCAACAGTTAAAAAAACAGCTTATTGAAAAAGAATATTTTAAAAATAAACCAAATTTAGTTTCAGTACATAGCAAAGATCAAAAACTTTCTCACCAACTAATAATCAGCTCTATTTACAATATAAAAATTAATAATATAAATGAATCAAGACTAAAAAAGATAAATTGGGTATCTAAAAAAGATATTCCTAAATATGCATTCCCCAAAACACTCTCCGAAATTTTCAGTTGAAAATTATGTTTTTTGTTAAAATATATGTTAAATTTATAAAAATCAACTAATATTTTACTTTACTTATGAGAGGTGTAAACAGAGTTATTTTAATAGGTAATCTGGGCAAAGATCCTGAAGTGCAACACTTAGAAGGTAATATTGCAGTGGCAAAATTTCCTTTGGCTACCACAGAAACGCATAAAGACAAAAATGGCAATTTAGTTTCACAAACAGAATGGCACACAATTGTATTATGGAGAGGACTAGCTGAACTGGCTTTAAAATATTTACATAAAGGAAGTTTAGTATATATTGAGGGTCGTTTGCGAACACGCAATTGGGAAGATAAAGACAAAAATAAAAGATCTATTACAGAAATTGTTGGTGATAACCTCGTAATGCTAGATAAACGAAAAGAAAATGAGGTAGACCTCCCAAAAGATGATGATAATTCGAATTTTGGGATGGGCATGATAAATGACAATGACATAAGTTTATAAAAAAAATAACAATAGAAAAGGGATAGAAATGGGTTTTTCAATCCCTTTTTTTTAATTTTACATCTTACAAAAAAAACTATTTTGGGCAGTATATCCGACGGAGAATCGATGCAGTTATTAATAAGTCTATTGCAATCTACTTCATTCACAGCACCAACGGTTACCTTACTTTCGGTAACGATCTTTTTACTACTTATTATGACGGGCATAACGGCAGGTGCAGAAACTGCTTATTTTTCGCTCACAGCAAAAGATATTAATTATTTAAAAACAAAGGAAGGTCAAAGCGCTATTCAATCTATACAATTATTAGAACAACCTAAAATGTTGCTAGCCACCATTGTTGTTGCTAATAATTTTATTAATATCGCCATTGTTATAACCACTAACCAGTTGGTTACTGGACTTTTACCAGCAGATTTACCAACAATCTATTCCTTTTTAATTCAAGTTATTGCCGTTACCTTCCTTTTAGTATTATTTGGTGAAGTATTACCTAAGGTGTATGCTACACAAAATAATATGAGAATGGCGCTTTTCTCAGCACCCATAATCAAAGTTCTCTTTAGTATTTTCAAACCTGTAAGTAGCTTATTAGTTAACTCATCAAATTTCATTGAAAAACGAATGGGTAGTAAACAAGCTAATAATATTAGTAACGAAGATTTTGAGCATGCTATTGAATTAACAGTAGGTCATACCGCAACAAAAGAGGAAGTAAATATTTTTAAAGGCATTTTAAAATTTGGCAATATTACAGCTAAACAAATCATGCGAACGCGTATGGATGTGAGTGGTATCGACTATGCAATGAATTTTGAAGCCGTTCAGGCAAAAGCTATAGAAGTAGGCTATTCAAGATTACCCGTATATGATGATAGTTTAGACACCATTAAAGGAGTTATTCATACTAAAGACTTTTTACCTCATACCGACGAAGTTAATTTCAATTGGCATTCGCTAATCAGAAATGCGTTTTTTGTGCATGAAGGAAAACTCATTGAGGACTTGCTAACAGAATTTCAACAAAAAAGAATTCACTTTGCCATAGTAGTAGATGAATTTGGTGGTACTTCAGGTATTATTACCTTAGAAGACATTATGGAAGAAATCATTGGTGATATCAAAGATGAATTTGATGAGGAAGATTTAAACTATAGGAAAATTGACGACAACAATTATATTTTTGAAGGGAAGATGCTCATCAACGATATGTGCCGTGTATTAAATTTACAAGCAGAAATTTTTGAAGACATAAGAGGTGAAAGCGATTCTATAGCAGGTCTTATTTTAGAAATATCCGGCCGTTTCCCAAAAATCAATGAAACGGTAACCTTTAAAGAATTTAAATTTACAGTTCTAGAGCTTGAAAAAATGCGTATCAAGCGAGTAAAACTAAGAATTCAAGAAAATGAATAAATAAAAAAGAGGAGCGTTGCTCCTCTTTTTTATTTATTTACAAGATGCCAGTAGATACTTTCTTATACTTGCTTGTGTAGCATCATCAATTTTAGCTTTTTTAGACATAATTGGCAAAATACGATTCCATTGCTCTGCCGTATATTCAAATGGAGCTTTCATACTATGGCAAGAATTACAATGAGTAAGATAAAGTTTTTTTCCATCCTCTAATTCTTTAATACTTACAACATCTTTTACTGTAGCTGTTGTAACAGGAGCCACTTTTGAAGGGGCTGTATCAGTTGCCTTAGTATTTGTTGTAGAAACACTAGAGCTTGTAGTCGATTTTTTAGATGTGCTACACGCTGATAATAGCAAAAGCGCTATAGACAAATATTTGATTTTCATATTGAACTATTTAATTAAATAAAAATATAAAATTTTATTTACTTAAAGAAATACAATAGTCTAATATTCAATTTAGAATCATGAATTGTATAAGCATCATTCCAGTTTTGAACTAAAGGCTTGAGATATTGAAACCCAATTAAATAACTTTTAATTTTAACATCGGCTCCAAATTGATAATTAATTTCTTCACCACCAGTATAAGCAACCATGTTAAATGCGTTTTCATCATGATTATTTTTAGAAAAACCCAAGGCAATAAATGGTATATAATTGACTGAGCTTAGACTTTTATTATAAAACCATCTCATACTTCCATTAAACTGATTACCCATTTTATAGGTTATTTTATTGCTTGAATTAAATTTTGCATTGCAATCGATATTTAATCCAAACTTTTTATACGTAATAACATAATTTAAAGCCGGTATAAAATCCCAAGATCCTGTTCCAGGATATAAATGTTCGTTATATGCACTAGAACTGAAATCATTTTTATATTGACCGGTAGGCATTTTTAAACCAAACATAAATTGTAAAGCATGATACCAATTCGATTGATATAACTTTTTAGATGGTATGGTAGTATGCGTTAAAAATAGACTGACATCTCCTAAACCACTTGATTTTATATTGGATATACCAACTTGTTGATTAATAGCATAGGGAAAAGAAACTGCAATTTGAAACCGATTTGAAGCTACATATCTCGCTGTTATTTCAAATTGTTTAAATTGATCTGACTCTTTACCGTTACCTGTAGGGTGAGTTGTAATAAATGTTTGTTTGCCGTATCGAAACCCTATAAAAGACTGAGCAAACTGAGGTAATAGGCCAATTGCATTAATGGTATTTCCATTGCCACAAACTTCACACGCATAGCTTTTTAAACACAAACAACAAAATAGTAAAACTAAAACTAGCTTTTTCATTTTAAAAAATTAACTAAACGCAAAAATAAAATTAAAAGCGTGAAAATTGTTTTTTAATGAAATGAGAATAATCAAGTAAAAAAAACAATAGAATATTAATTTTTAAAAATATTATTTTGTAGGATGAATGAATCTATAAAAAAGTGTTACTCCCGCAAAGCAAAAGGCAATAAGATAATAAATGGCTTTGTGCATTAGGATGACTATTTATGGTTAAATCTAAATAGTTTGACTTTCTTTCATTAAAATAGTTTAATAAGGAATAGGAAATACTTAAAAACAAAAAAGACAATCTTTTTCAAGATTGTCTTTTTGCAATTTGTCGGGGAGACAGGATTCGAACCTGCGACCCCCTGGTCCCAAACCAGATGCGCTACCGGCCTGCGCTACTCCCCGAACATATTTAGAAACTGCTTCGCCGAAAAAGCAGCGGTGAGGGCGGGATTCGAACCCGCGGAACGGTTTGACCCGTTCGGCAGTTTAGCAAACTACTGGTATCGGCCTCTCACCCACCTCACCAACATTGAATAATCAATGTTATAAAAGATCTTAACTTTAAAACGATTGCTTTTAAAGGAATGCAAAGATACTATTTCTAAGTAAAAAAAAAAGCTTTTAGAGTACTTTTTTACAAACTTGCTAATTGTACTTTTTGTTGTAGCTCAGCTACTTGGTCTTTATACTCCATATCTGTATCCATCAAGTTTTCTACCGTTTGGCAAGAATGGATTACGGTGGTATGATCGAAACCGCCAAAATGCTCGCCTATGTTTTTCAATGAACACTTCGTGAATTTTTTAGCTAAGAACATAGTAATTTGTCGTGCTTGAACCACTTCGCGTTTTCTTGTTTTTGCCAATAAGCGATCGTAAGGCATATGGAAGAATTCGCAAACCATTTTTTGAATATTTTCAATAGAAAGCTCTTTAGAAGCCGTTTTAATGAAATTCTTCATTACGCGTTTTGCCAACTCAATATCAATTTCTTTTTTGTTGAGCATAGCTTGTGCAAGCAAAGCAATTAATGCACCTTCTAATTCGCGCACATTACTTGGTACATTGTATGCTATATATTTTACAACATCTTCTGGTATATCAATGCCTTCAATGCCCATTTTTACTTTTAAAATTTCTTGGCGAGTCTCAAAGCTTGGCGCTTGAACATCTGCGTTTAAACCCCATCTAAATCTGCTCAGTAAACGCTCTTGCATGCCCTCTAAATCTTTAGGTGCCGTATCGCTCGTCAACACTATTTGCTTGCCACTTTGGTGCAAATGATTGAAAATAGCAAAGAACGCGTCCTGAGTTTTAGGTGCTTTAGAAAAATCGTGAATATCATCTAAAATAAGTACATCTATCATTTGATAGAAGTTGATGAAATCATTAATAGCTTGATTTTTTGCATGATCAATATATTGATTAATGAACTTCTCTGCACTTACATATAATACCGTTTTGTTAGGATGTAGTTTTCGAACTTCGTTTCCAATGGCTTGAGCAATATGAGATTTACCCCAACCGTTACCACCAAAAATTACTAATGGATTAAAGGAAGTAGCACCTGGTTTTTGCGCAACGTGTAAACCCGCAGAACGTGCTACACGATTACAGTCACCTTCAACAAAATTATCGAAAACAAATTTTGAATTTAATTGAGGGTCTATTTGTACTCTTTTTAAACCGGGAATAGAGTATGGGTTTTTAATGCTGCTCGGATCTTTCAAATGAGAAGGCAAATCAATAACATTGCTTTCATGAGAAGATTTTGAAGTTGTACCGGCTGCCATTTTAATAGATGCAGGCTGCTTATTGCTGCTGCTCTCCATTAAAATTCTGTATTCTAATCTTGCAGTTCTACCTAAAACGCGTTTAATAGTTTTTCCTAATAATTCTACATAATGCTCCTCCAACCACTCATAAAAAAATTGAGAGGGGATTTGCAAGGTCAAAGAACTTTGATTTAACTCTACCGCAACGATAGGTTCAAACCAAGTTTGATAAGCTCTCCAGCTCACATTATCTTTTATAATACTAAGACACTTCTGCCAAACTGCTTCCGTATCTCCTAATTTTGAATATGCATCTGGCACATTATTGTTCATTTCCATCTTTACTCAAAATACTATTATTGGTTAACTATTTTTATATCAAAAACTACTTTTTAAGGTAGTCCATTAATTATCCTCAATTTACCTAAAATGTGCAAAAAAACTCTGTTTTTGCAAATTTTTGAACAGGAGAACGAAGATGCTAACAAATTGTTGAAAAAAAAAATTTTTTTACTATTGATTATTTTGAAATAATTACAGAATGGGCTTTTGAGAGATTTTTTGTTGAAAAATTTCCAAATTCATAATCCAAACGACCCAAACGCAATCCTGCCCAACCAACCTGATTAATGACTACTTCTTTGCCTTGTTTATTGGTTAAAATAGTAGGCTGATCTAAGAAGGTATGGGTATGTCCTCCAATTATTAAATCTATATGCTCCGACTGTTTAGCCAAAATCATATCGCTTACCTTTCTGCCATCATATTCGTAGCCTAAGTGCGACAAACAAATGACCATATCACAGCCCTCTTTACGTTTCAACATTGATGCTGTAGCATTAGCTATCTGAATGGGCTCAAGATAATGAGTTTGCTGATATTGCGCTTCGCCAACCAAGCCTTTCAATTCAATACCAAGACCAAATACACCGATTTTCAACCCTCCTTTATTAAATATCTTATAAGGCTGTGTTTTATGCTCTAATACGGTTTGAGTAAAATCATAATTGGCTATCAATACGGGAAAATTAGCCCAAGGCAATTGTTTTGCAAATCCTTCAATGCCCGCATCAAAATCATGATTACCCATAGTTACAGCGTCATAGCCCATCAAACTCATGGCTTTTATTTCAGGCTCTCCTTTATACAGATTGAAATAAGGAGTACCTTGAAAAATATCTCCAGCATCGAGCAACAATACATTTTCTTCCTCAGCCTTAATCTTGTTAATTAAAGCCATACGAGCCACTACACCGCCTTCTCCTTGATGCCTACTTCCATCCATTGGGAACGGCTCTAAGCGACTATGCACATCATTAGTATGTAAGATGGTCAAGCGTTTTACAGCATCTTTTGCAAAACTCTCGAAAGGGAATTGCCCCACAGCTAACAAACCTCCACCAATAAGTGATTTTTTTAAAAAACTTCTTCTATTCTGCATAGCTGATTCTATTTTCTAGTTCGGGATGATATACTTTGTGTTGTTGATTAATAGCCAC